>Ga0302134_10000768_pt1 | contig 14549 bp, 10 predicted proteins | sample CB9_SCM_MG_FD_203123 | JGI IMG/M metagenome (GOLD analysis project Ga0302134, IMG submission 203123) | Marine microbial communities from Western Arctic Ocean, Canada - CB9_SCM | ecosystem: Environmental > Aquatic > Marine > Oceanic | place: Canada: Western Arctic Ocean | collected 2017-09-19
ATATTTCTACATCGCGAAAGACACCAATGGCTTCGGGGAATTCTGGTTGTCGCAAACGAGAAAGCAAGAAAGCGAGTGATGGTTCGTGAGCTTTTTCGTCATGGAAAAGCAAATCGTCTTCCGAGATACCTTTGCCTAACTCCACCACCTCGGGTGTCATGCCGTTGAGACGAATGCCCTTATCACGATCTTTCCCAAAAATCAGTGGCTTACCATGTTCAAGCTCGATTAGATTTTCGGCTTTTGTTTCCCTATCTGTCGCATATTTCCAGGCACCATCATTAAAGATATTACAGTTCTGATACACTTCGACAAACGACGTTCCCTTGTGAGCTGCTGCTCGTAGCAGCGTCTGCCCTAAGTGCTTGATATTCACGTCGATACTGCGAGCAACGAATGACGCTCCACAGCCCATCGCCAATGACAGCGGCGATAGCGGGTTATCAAGTGAGCCAACAGGACTACTCTTAGTAATCTTCCCTGTTTCCGATGTTGGCGAATATTGACCTTTGGTGAGTCCGTAAATACGGTTGTTGAAAAGAATAATATTGACATCCACATTCCGGCGAATTGCATGCATCAAGTGATTGCCACCAATACTTAGTCCATCCCCATCACCCGTAATCACCCACACTTTCAAATCGGGACGACATGCTTTCAAGCCCGTCGCAAATGCGGGAGCACGACCGTGAATTGAATGCATGCCATATGTATTCATGTAATAGGGGAAACGACTTGAGCACCCAATACCAGAGATAAAAACGGTGTTCTCTCGGGGATCACCAATCGTAGCGAGGACTTTTTTCATTTGGGCGAGAATCGAGTAGTCGCCACAACCTGGACACCAACGTATATCTTGGTCGCTACCAAAATCAGCTGGTTTCAGTACAGGTAAATCAATGCTCATGATTAGATTCCTAGTTGTTTATTCGTGTAATGCAATACAATTTAACGGGTTAGTTCTTCAATGCGTTGTTCAATTTCAGCGATTGTAAATGGACGACCTTTTACCTTATTCAATCCGATACACTCAACAAGATACTTCGCTTGGATCAGTGTTTTGAGTTGTCCTAAATTCAATTCCGGAATAAGCACTTTATCATAGTTATTAAGGACTTCTTCAAAATTGCTAGGGAACGGATTTAGATAACGCAGCTGAGCGTGAGCTACACTGGTACCGGCTGCCTGAGCACGTGTCACTGCTGTACGGCAAGCACCATAGGTACCACCCCAACTCAAAACAAGCACATCACCTTTTTCAGGTCCGAACACTTCTTGTGGTGGAATAAAATCTGCAATGCGATCTATTTTTTCCTGTCGTAATTCACACATCGCTTGGTGGTTGTCCGGATCGTAACTAACATTGCCAGTCTCCGCCTCTTTTTCCAAACCACCGATTCTATGTTCAAGACCCTTGGTGCCCGGCAAGGCCCACGGTCGTGCAAGATTCTCATCACGCGAGTAGGGCAAGAAAGCAGGATCGTCCTCTTCCCGAGGGGCAGGGTGTGTAACTTCTATTTTTTCGAGCGAATCAAAGGAGGGAATCTTCCACGGCTCAGCACCGTTCGCAATGTACCCATCAGACAAGATAATCACTGGGCACATAAAGGTCACCGCAATACGCCAAGCATCAATTGCCATAGCAAAACAGTCTGATGGACTCTGCGGTGCCACTACCGGCAACGGTGACTCACCGTTACGACCATACATTGCTTGATACAAGTCGGACTGTTCCGTTTTGGTCGGCAACCCCGTACTTGGACCACCTCGTTGGACGTTGATGATAAGCATCGGTAACTCGAGAATCATCCCCAGTCCCATCCCCTCTCCCTTAAGTGATATGCCCGGGCCACTCGATGTCGTCATCGCCATGTGGCCAGCAAATGCAGCACCAATTGTCGAACAAATAGCTGCAATTTCATCTTCCGCTTGAAACGTCCGTACACCATATTTTTTATGCTTACTTAACTCGTGCAAAATATCGGAGGCTGGCGTAATTGGATAGGAACCCAAAAACAAGTCCCGATTACTGAGCTTCGCTGCAGTAATACAACCAATTGCTAACGCTTGATTACCCATGATGTTGCGATATCTACCCGCGGGCAACGTCGCTTGGTCTACTTGGTAGGTACTAATTGCCGCTTCGGTTGTCTCGCCATAATTAAACCCAGCCTTGAGTGACTTCTCGTTAGCATCGGCAATCTCTGGCATACCACCAAACTTTGTTTGGATAAAATCTAAGGTAGGCTGCAAGTCGCGATTGTAGAGCCAGTAGATAAACCCCATCGCAAAAAAGTTCTTACAGCGATCGGCTATTTTTGCGCTCAGGCCTAATTCTTCGACAGCGGTCCGAGTGAGCAATGTCATCTTTATTTTGATGACTCGATATTTATCTAAGCCTAGGTCATCTAGAGGATTCGCATCGAGCTTAGCTAACCGTAGATCTTTGTCTTTGAAGCTATCTTCATTGACGACCAGTGTGCCGCCAACTTTGAGGTCTTCGATGTTCGTAACCAAAGCTGCTGGATTCATGGCGACAAGCGTATCAAGTTGGTCGCCAGGTGTAAAAATATCTTCCGCAGCAATCTGCACTTGAAACCCCGAAACACCGGCACGAGTTCCTCGAGGTGCTCGAATCTCAGCGGGGTAGTCTGGGAAAGTCGCAACGTCGTTTCCCGCTAGAGCCGAGGTGTTGGTGAGTTGAGTCCCAGACAGTTGCATGCCATCGCCTGAGTCACCAGCAAACCTTATTGTTGCGCCTGTTACTTTTTCCGGAGTAGTCGTTGTCGACATTTTAACTGAGCTCTTAAATTATTATTGAACGTGAGGTGTTAATACGAACAGAATCGGCAATTCTAAATTAGAGATAATTGAGGTGGGAAATAGAATTAGCAATGCTTTGGTTCATTGCAATTTCAAGTCAGTAATCTACAAATTCTATTTTTAGTTTTGCAGTTAGCAGCCATTAAAAAGTATAAACTAAGCAAACGCACAGTTTACACATCAATACCTGAAATCTACCACCTCAACCTAACTCATTGAACCACATTTACCATAAAAATCGACTTTTCTCTACGAGATTTTAGCGATAATAATGTCGGCTTTCATTAGCCATCATCTCTCTAAAATAAGACACTCTAATAGTACGCCAGCGGATCCAAATCAATTACATTCTACGCATCGTGATATCTACGGTAGCGTAACCATGAAGGGTCTCTCTGGCGCACATAAATATTGTTTGCTATCACAAGAAGATAGCCAACCATTGTTGTTTTTTGGGTATGATTTAATAGGAGTTCGACAGTTATTAATAACTGATTTCCCCCTCTCATCAAATCGTTTCCCCGATAGTACACAATCGCTAGGCATCCATGACGCAAGATATCCGAGGTATCCGAGACGCCATTGATCCGATTGACGGAACCATCTCGATCGTCACGCCCGAAAATATCACCTTTGACTATCACGTAGCGGGGCCATTTCAACGAGCCTTTGCTTTTCTAATTGATATTGGTATTCGTACTGCTATCCTCTTTGGCTTATATATACTCTCGCTCATCATCGACTCCCAATTGGGTGGAATTGGCCACGCGATGTTCCAAGTTGTCCAGCTCATTGTCATCTGGATGTATGGAATACTGTTCGAAATTTACATGAACGGTCAAACTCCTGGTAAACGCATCGTCGGCTTACGATCAGTCACGGTAGACGGCAAACCGATGAATGCGATGCAAGCCGTTCTACGTAATATGCTACGAATGGCCGATACGTTTCCTTTAGTCGCACCCGCTGCCTTTGGTATCAATTGGGGAAACTCGCCGGTTTTCCAAATGTCATTCATCCCAACATTCATGGTCGGATTGCTCGTCATGAGTTTGAACAAACGTTTCCAACGACTCGGGGACCTCGTTGCTGGTACCATGGTTATTGTCGATCAAAAACAACCGACGCAGGGGTTGCATGATGTGCGGCACCCAAACGTACTACATATTGCTTCACTGTTACCCGCAAATTTCAAACCAGATCAAAGCATGTCGCAAGCACTTGCCCACTTTATTGACCAACGCAACCGCTTAACTCAACAACGACGAGATGAAATTGCCCAGCATCTTGCGGAGCCATTATGTAAACAACTTAAGCTTGCTCCAAACATTAACCCCGATCTGCTACTGCAGGCATTATATTACCGAGCCTTTGTTTCCGACGCTCAAAGCGAAGTTCCACTAACGGCTCCCTTAGCCGCCATCCTACCAACAAGTCCCAGCGGATACGCTCAGTCGCCGTATCCGCAGAACATGGTTCAACCTATCACGCAGCCGCTGGCTCCCCAAATTCCACCCAGACAAGCACCTCCGTCTAGACCTCCAATACGAGGTGACATCCTATGAAAGTAGCTGAAATATTAGCGCAGCGGCAACATCAGTGGCAAGAGCTTGAAGAGCTCTGCAACGCCGTCAATTGGAGATCTGCGAAAAGGCTGGGAGTTGAGCGGCTATCAAACTTTGCCGCTCTGTATCGCAGCGCTTGTGCGGATTTGGCTTTAGCCGATTCCTATAATTTGCCACCCGACACAGTAGAGTATTTGCACCGGCTCGTTGGTCGTGCTCATAGCCGACTTTACCGCACTCGTCGTTTTCAATTTTCCGCTTGGATCATGGTATTAATATTTGATACCCCGCGGCAAATTTTTCTGGACCGCTATTTTTGGTTTATGTTCATATTTTTCTACGGCACATTTTCGGTGTCCGCATTTCTCGCTTTCGAATCTACCTATTTCCCAGATTACCACACACAAATCGTCGGCGAAGAAGCACTGCTTAGTTTGGAAGCGATGTATACCAATCCGATTGGATCAACCGAATCCGGAATCGGACTGAAATCCGATATGGCCGGATTCTACATCAACCACAATACAGGAATTGGGTTAGTCTGTTTTGTCACGGGCATCCTGATAATTCCTGGCATCGTCACTACGTTATTTAACGCCGCATTTCTAGGTGCTGTTTTCGGCTATATGGCTCGACCGGATGTTCCCATGACTGATAATTTTTTTGAATTCGTAACCGCACACGGACCTTTTGAATTGACGGCCATCGTGCTCGCAGCGGCCGGTGGTTTGCGACTAGGATTGTCCTGGGTCAACACCAATGGGTTAACCCGCAAAGTCTCACTCCAAAAAGCAGGCCGCCACTCCATTCCGATCATCGGATTATCGATTTTATTCTTTTTCTTTGCGGCGATTATCGAAGGTTTCATTTCACCTTCGGATCTTCCCTATTCCTTCAAAGCCGCAATAGCTATCAGTTCGGCACTATTCATTGCATTTTACATTCTTGTCTTGGGTCTCCTCTCTGCTTTGGGATTTGTCAAAGGAGAACAATATGCAATTAGATAAGACACATATTCAAATTCGCAATCGCAATGAAAACGAGTTGCTAGATATCGCACTGCACGTCATTTTCAGATTTCCCGTCCAGATTTTCTTATCTTTTGCACTACTAGCCATACCACTATTGGTGCTTAACAATTTACTAATCGGACATATCCTCACATTGGACTACAACCTAGCTTTCCAAATGCGGACTTCGATCGTACAAGAAACCTATACGTCGGCAGACATTAGCTACAAAACGTTTCTCGTCTTACAAGTAATATTGATCCTTATTGAAGCTCCCTTAGCTTCAATTTTTTCGACCGTCATGTTGAGTAAATTAATTTTCAACGAAACGCCAACTCACTGGAGTATCATCAAAATCGGCCTAAAAAATACCGGGAAGATCCTTGGTAGCCTAGGCCTGAAGCGTGGTGTTCTGTTTGTCATTCTTCTCGCAGCACTAATGAGAACACCCGACAGTATCACCCGCGGATTTATTTTGGTGATCATTGTTATCACATTCTTCGTATTCATTTGGGTACGGGGTGCCAGGCCGTTCATCTTGGAAATCATTCTACTCGAACAATCCGATGCGGAGTCGTCTGGCAGGATGTCCTTAAAACAACGTAGTCGCATGCTCCATACAACCGTTGGTGGCAATGTATTTGGACGATCAATGTGCGGATTAGTCGTTGGCTGTTGTCTGACAATCTGCTTGCACGGCTGTTTAACATTTCTTTCCGTTAACCTGTTTACCGAAACAGGGACTATGGAGCATCTCGATTTAACCGCTCGCTGGATTTTTCCAATCGCTTGCTGGTTTGCGGTGCTCTACACGTCGGTCGTACGATTTCTCAACTACCTCGATACCCGTATATTATTAGAGGGTTGGGAAGCAGAATTAAAAATTCGTAGCGAGGCTATGCGGATCAAACAACGACAACCACTGGGCACAAATTGATAAGGGAAAGGGAGATGATTATGAAACTACATACAATGCTGCGACTCATCTGCATCCTGTCAATCTACGTATTCATTGCCTTAGGACACCCTCACGACTCCCTAGCCCAACGCGATACACCCGTCGAATCTGGAAAGCGCGCTTTACAACGTGATACACCTTTTCCTTGGTACGACGAACAACATGACGTATTAAAGCGAATACCACTTGATACCGAGTGGATACAGCGACTACGCGAACGCTTAGAACAAAGCGAGCAAAGCATCGAGGAAATGCTCGAGGGCCTCGAAAATATGGATCTCGGTGATATGGATCTCGGTGAATTGCCCCCACCGGATATGGAAGATTTCGGTGCGGACTTTGACTCCGAATCGTTTTTAGATAAATGGGAAGAGTATATTAAAAAATTAGGCGAGGAAGCTGAAGCAAATTCTGGCGGCAATGGTCGCGCTAATCCAAATAGCCCTCAGGGTAACGGTTCGGCCTCCGATGGTGGACTCGATCCGTCCAGCGGTAATTCATCTGCTGCGCCGCCGGCACAACGCAGTAGTGAATGGACTCCCGACCTCAACTTCCTTGGAGGGGGAGGAGCATTCGTCGAAATTGTTTTTTGGGGAATCCTTGTCGTACTCGCAATTGGTGTTGTTGGATTAATTGTATGGTCTATTATCAACCGCGAACAAACAAATAAAGACCCTGGTTTAACGTCGAGAACTAACGCTGTAACCGAGGAAGAACGATTAGAGGAACTACCGGTCCAACTGGACCCCGCATTTAAAAATTTGCTCGATCGTGTCCGCGAATGCTATGACAATGGTGACTACAATCAAGCGATCGTCTATTTGTTCAGCTACAAACTGATTCAACTCGACAAAAAACATCTTATACATCTGACCCGCGGCAAAACGAATCATCAATATCTGCGAGAAGTAACCGGCCATAGCCAACTGCAGGATACTCTACGACTTACAGTTCGCGCTTTTGAGGATGTCTTTTTTGGAAATCACGATCTAACCAAGTCTCGATTCCAACAATGCTGGGACAATGTCGATATTTTCCGCGCACTCAGTCTACCCACTCCGACCACAGGAGCGCAAGTATGAGTCAATATCCCCGTACTCGAGATATCCATTGCATCAATATTAAAACTCGACTCTCAACATTATTGGTCGTTTTGACAATCAGTATCGTCACCAGTTTCACTGTCGCTCAGGATGAAGACGACATCGACCGCACCTATGGCGAAGGCAATCAATCCGAAGGTGCCTACAGTATTAATGGCACGGGTGTATTAGCAGAGATGTTTAAGGACACGGGGTCGGAAATCATCTATTCACGTATCCTCGGCACACCTACTGGTCGAGCCGACGTAATTGTGTGGGCACCGAATAGCTACCGCTTGCCCGGCGACGAAGAAGTCGAGGCGATCGAACAATGGCTAAAAGCTAAACCAAATCGTACCTTTATCTTTATCGGCCGCGATTACGATGCGACGATGGACTATTGGGTCGAAGTCACTAAGGATGCCACTGAAGATGAAAAAATATTGCTCGCTCTAAAAATGCTCGATGTCTGGGGAGATTTTCAAGTCAAACGAATGCAACTCGAAAATGGAGAAGATTGTGGCTGGTTCACTATGAACGCCGAATCAACGGTTAAGACAATTAAAAGCCTCGAGGGGGACCCGACGTGGCTCGCTGGAACGGAAAATGGGAAATTCCATCTGCGAGTCCAAGGGTTTTTGGAATTCACCGGAAAAATCGACCCACCCTCTTCTTCTTCAACGTACAACTATGATGTTAAGCTTCACAGCAACGGTATCCCGATCGTGACGGAAATAACGAGTCAACAATTCTTTCGAAGTAGCATCTATGCCGTCGTTAATGGTTCTTTTTTACTAAACGTACCGCTAGTAAATCATGAACACCGCAAACTCGCGGCCACCATGATACAACAATGTTCCGAAAAACGAGTCGTCTGTTTTCTGGAAAGCGATTATGACGATTCCGAAAACGTTCCAGTGGTAACCAATGATCCAGCTCCACCTTTGCCACCAAGCATCCTCACTATCTTGCAGTCATGGCCATTTGGCATCATCCTCATGCACCTCATCGTCGTCGGAATCGTGTATTGCTTTTTTCGATTTCCAATTTTCGGAAAAGCCAAAACGACTTTTGTTTTAAAAACAACGATTAATGACAAAACCAGAAAACAATCCGTCGCGAACTTTGGAAGGCATATTCAGGCATTAGGCAATCTACTGCGACGCAGCGGCAATGAAACATACGCGCGCGATTGTGTGTCTCAATACCAACAACGAGCACATCAAAGCGAAACCTACAAACCTCAACGACAGAAAAAGAAACCGAACTAAATTCGGCAACTATAGAGAAAGACGAATATGAACTCCACAACCTTCAACTGCCCATCTTGTTCTCAGCCGTTGACCTTACCTCCAACATTTGCGGGGCCGCAAGTACAATGTCCTAGTTGCCAAACGGTGATCTCCATCCCAAACGCACCACAAGCCATGGCACCTATACCGCTGGCCGTCCAACCGTTACCACCAGCAGCCGCAGCGTTAGCTGTCTCGATTGCGCCCCCCGCAGCGGTGATGGACGAGCACATTGAAAAGTCCATCGGCAAGATGTCTATTGAAACAACGGGACATACCGGTGAAATGACACCCGCACGAGAGTTGTTTCTCCGATTGACTGAGCAAGTGAGTAAGATATTTGTCGGGCAAGATGAGTTGGTGCTAGGAACACTAGTTTCGCTTTTCTCCAGCGGCCACGTACTGATTGAAAGTGTGCCTGGACTTGGGAAGACGTTGTTCGTGCGAGTGCTTGGTCACGCCTTGGGTTGTGACTTTGGGCGAATTCAATTTACCGCTGACTTGATGCCATCGGACGTCACTGGGGCACCTGTTTTTAATATGAAAACGCAGGAATTCAAGTTCCATCCTGGCCCAGTTTTCACTCAATTACTGCTCGCCGATGAAATCAACCGTGCGCCTGCTAAAACGCACGCCGCTTTACTAGAAATCATGCAAGAACATCGCGTCACGGTCGATGGCACTAGCTATCCAATCGCGCCCCCATTTATCGTCATCGCCACACAAAACCCTGTTGAGCAAGAGGGAACTTATAACCTACCAGAAGCTCAACTCGACCGGTTCATGATGAAACTAATCGTCAATTATCCTAGCAGTGATCAAGAAGCAAACATTCTAAAAATGCATAGCCGGCAAGAAAGTATTTCCGATCGCTTACAAACCGAAATTGAAACGGTGACAACACCCGAGGAAATCAACGCCGCGATTAAAACAAATGGCGAAGTAATGATTGACGATGCATTGGTAGATTACATCAATCGAATTGTTCGATTAACGAGGAGTTGGCCTCAAATCTATATGGGCGCTTCGCCTCGAGCGGGACTTGCACTGATGCAAGGTGCACGTACGTTAGCCGCGTTCCAAGGTAGAGACTACGCCATTCCCGATGATGTTGTACAAATCACGTTACCTGTTTTAAGACACCGAGTCATTTTAACAGCCGAAGCAGAAGTAGAAGGCCAAGAAATTGATCAAATACTCGGAGATATGATTCGTACTGTTGAAGTGCCTCGCATATAGTTCGAATCGGACATCGCCATTAGTGAAAGCACCGATAACCACACACACTTCGGAATAGACCATTGGAAACTACCCTGCAACAAGCCGAACAACTACAGGAACAACTGGAGTTCATCCAGATGTTTCCTTGGCTGGTGCTTGTTGCGCTCACGATACCTTTAATTATTGTTGCTCGGCGTAAAGTCTATCCGTACATTGTCTATCCACTGGCACTGTTAATCCCTACCGTCCTAACTGCAGGCATTATGTTTAATGCTGCTTGGCTAGTACCTGCTTTGACGGCCGACGCTTTAATTCTCATTGTCTCGCTATTAGACTTATTCACGATGCCGTCCACTTCTACCTTGCGAGCCGAACGCCACCACCACCAGGTAGCTTCCATCGTCAAGAACACCAACGTCGCCTTCCGCATGATCAATGAATCATCTCGTCGTTTACGATTAACACTTTTGGATGATTTACCCGAGACATTCGAGGTAGAAGAATCTATTTTTAGGACTTCCATCGGCGGGCGTGAAACAAAAGAATTTCAATATTCGTTCAAACCAACGAAACGCGGACAATTCAATTTACGCTGCATTCATGTCCGTAGTCGCAGTCTATTTGGTTTTTGGGTGCGGCATTTAACCGTTCCCGTGGAAACTCAAATTCACGTCTACCCAGACTTGCATCAACTTTCACATTACGCATTACTAGCTCGGACAAATCGTTTAAACCTTTTGGGCGTCCGCAGAACTCGAAAAGTTGGGCAAGACAACGAATTTGAACGACTCCGCGAGTATACCCGCGATGATCATTATCGAAATATCAATTGGCGTAGTACTGCGCGACACAACAAGTTGATCGTCCAAGATTATCAAAACACTCAAAGTCAACGAATCATATTTCTGATCGATTGCGGTCGTATGATGACAAATGAATCTGCCAATATGACTTTCGTCGACCATGCGTTGAACTCAATGTTAATGCTAAGTCACGTAGCATTATCTAAAGGTGATTCCGTCGGATTAATTTGCTTCTCGGATAAAATTCACTGCTTCGTACCGCCGCGGTCAGGCATGAGTCAAATGAACCAATTGTTACACGCCTCGTTTAATCAATTTCCCCGCATGGTGGAATCTCGCTACGATGAGGCATTCCTTTATCTGGCGAACCGTTGCAACAAACGGGCACTCGTTGTCTTAATTACGAACGTCGTCGACGAAGTCAATGCTCAGCAAGTTGTTCAATATATGCAGACGGTTTCACAACGACATTTACCCATTAGCGTGATGCTACGAGACCATCATATTTTCGATGAGGTGGAGCAGACAAAGAGCCTCTACAACGCGGCGGCAGCCGCCCAAATTTTGAATTGGCGGCATGATGTTTTAAATACGCTCACCCACCGTGGTGCGTTTGCGATGGATGTCTTCCCCGAAGACATGACCACACCAATCATTAATCAATATCTTGAAATAAAAGCACGCCACCTGCTGTGACGGTTGCTAACGGCTTGTAGATCAATCGCCAAGCGGTTGTCGATTCGTCTTTTTTGCATTAGGGTAAATAGACGATTTTCCTTTTGCCGCCTTTGTTTATTACTTTGAAACTAAATCATGAGCGACCCCTACTTTCAACAATTATTTGCCGACCGCATTGGCGGCGTTCACTATGGCAAAGATACTGAAATCTATAAGTTTGAGAAAATAAAACGGGCTAAACGACAAGCAATGGCGGATCAACCCAACCGTAAATTGCTCGATTTTGGCATCGGAGAAAACGATAGTGTCGCTGCACACACCGTCCGACAAGTCATGGCTGAAGAAATCCATCTACTCGAAAATCGAGGGTACGCGGATAATGGTGTTCCCGAATTCAAAGCGGCAGTCGCACGGTTTATGCAGCGTGAATTTGATGTGCAGCTAGATCCTGCTTCAGAGATAAACCACTGTATCGGTTCTAAAACTGCACTTTCGATAATCCCAGCATGCTTTATTAACCCTGGCGATATTACGTTAATGACCGTGCCTGGCTACCCAGTTGCAGGTACCCACACAAAATACTACGGCGGCGAAGTTTATGAATTACCACTGCTAGCGGAAAACAACTTCTTACCCGATTTGCAATCGATCCCAGCGGATATTTTACAGCGCGTCAAATTACTCGTAATTAACTATCCCAATAGTCCTACCGGCAACCTCGCGACCGCGGCGTTTTATGCCGAAGTGGTTGAATTTGCAAAACAACATCAAATCGTCGTTATCCAAGACGCCGCTCACATAATGTTAACGTTTACCGGAAAACCAACTAGCTTCCTCGAAACACCTGGAGCACGCGACGTTGGTGTCGAGATTCATTCTATGTCCAAAGGGTTTGACATGATCGGGTGGAGAATCGGCTGGGTCTGCGGAAATTCTTTGTTAGTCCGAGCGTTTGCCGACGTGAAAGACAACTGTGATAGCGGTCAGTTCATTGCCATTCAAAAAGCCGCGGCGGCCGCGCTCGACGACGAAACCATCGCTCCGAGCGTCCGTGAAAAATACCGCCGTCGGATGACCGATCTAGTCACCGCACTGAGCACTTGTGGCTTTCAATGCTCCATGCCCGGTGGGTCGTATTTCCTTTATACGCCGTCTCCTACCGGCGTTGAAAATGGACCCTCTTTTGCCAATGCCGAAGAAGCGTGTCAATATTTAATTACCGAACATGGGATTGTCACCGTGCCTTGGGATAATGCTGGTAGCTATTTGCGATTCTCCGTCACTTATGTTGCTGATGGAGAAGAAGCAGAACAGGCATTGGTGCAAGAAACACTCGAGCGATTGGGGAACATCCCGTTTACGTTTTAAATGGAAGGTGTCCGCGGTTGGCTTTACCCAGCGCGATATTTTTTAGACACACTGGTCAGTCTACGCTGTCCGTCAATACAATGTGCAGGCGTAGGCGGTCCGCACAGTTTCAATTCTAGTTAAGCACTCCGCCTAACATCAAGCACTATTGAGTTTTTCCATGTTGCCTAAATATTTGCGGCGGACATCTTCATTATTCCAAATCTCTGGGGGAGTTCCTTTGAACATCACTTCACCGGCGGATACCACATACCCACGGTCAACAATATCAAGCATTTCACGAACGGCGTGATCGGTAATCAGAATAGAGATGCCCTCATTGCGTAATGACTTAATCGTGCCCTGAATACTCTGCACTGTAATCGGATCAACGCCCGAAAAAGGTTCGTCTAACATCACTATCTCTGGTTCGGAAACCAAGCATCTCGCAATCTCTAAACGCCGTCGCTCACCGCCCGATATCTTACCCGCTTTGGTTTTTCGGATTTTAGTGATGTTGAAGCGGTCGAGAAGTGCATTGCAGAACTCTTTTTTCTTCTTCCCTTTGATGCCTTGCAATTCGATCATCATGATTAGATTCTGCTCAACCGAAAGATTTTGGAAGACACTTGATTCTTGGGCTAAATAACCCATGCCACATTCACGAGCCCGTTTGTACATCGGCCAATTAGTAACGTCCTGTCCTTTGAGAAACACTTGGCCAGAGTCCGGAGGCAACATGCCGCATATCATCTTGAAACTCGTCGTCTTACCAGCGCCATTAACACCGAGTAACCCGACGATCTCCCCCACCTCGACACGCAAACTGATCCCGTTGACCACTCGCCGACGACGGAATGATTTGACTAAGCCTTTAGCTTCCAAAATAGGCATGTGAATATCCGAATTGATGGTGGCAGGTTAAACGACAAGTTATCACATTGGCATATTTTACCGTATTATCTTGATTTTCGGAAAGTTCGGAATTGCTGGAATCGCCTTGCCGCCTAAATCAACGTACCACGGATGGGGCCAATAAATCATCAATGCTTTCCCAATTAATAAGCTGCGATGAAAACTGTTTTTTCCTAAAATCGGGTACCAACCACGACCATCGCTACTCGCTGGACTGTTATCGCCCATCGGCAAGAACTCGTCTTGGGCTATTTTAAATTCGACGCTCGCTCGGTCTGTGAAGAATTTTGTTCGATTCCATAATTGAAAAAAGTCCAAATGCAGTTGTAATTTAGCGATCTTATAGATGTTACTCGAATCCCAATCATCCTCTTCCATCCAAAATGGTTCGATGCCAGCTACCAATGGTCGCATGGATTCCAATTCGCTCATACGCCAATCGTTGTATTCCGTTCCCATTGGCAATCCTGCTTGATTGGTGGCGATATAATAACCATCACGAAACACTCGCGCATTTTCTATCGTCATGGCAACACCTTTGGAACTAATTCCCGCGGGCATTAAGTCACCTGGATCGCGTTCGGACCATTCAGGGCCCAGTATTTGAGCTGTCACATAAGTTGCCGGTTGCGATAATTCTATTAGTTCACCGTCAATCCAAACTCGCAGTTCATTATCACAATTTGAGAACCGAATTTTGTATTCACCAGCCCCTGTTAAATTGGTGGTACCATTGATCGTCGCAACTTCAGAGCCTGCACCTACAAACAAATCGTTTCCGTCATCAATCGACAACGTTAGCTTGCCGGTTGCGACGTCAATGCGGCCTTGGTAATAAACACCAGATTCAACAAT
>Ga0302134_10000769_pt1 | contig 14540 bp, 4 predicted proteins | sample CB9_SCM_MG_FD_203123 | JGI IMG/M metagenome (GOLD analysis project Ga0302134, IMG submission 203123) | Marine microbial communities from Western Arctic Ocean, Canada - CB9_SCM | ecosystem: Environmental > Aquatic > Marine > Oceanic | place: Canada: Western Arctic Ocean | collected 2017-09-19
TCTCAAATGGTGCTTTTGGTGGTGGATTATTGGGGCTTGCCGAAACCGCTGCCTTCGTATTCGTAGCATATGCAGGTGTGACTAAGGTCGCTGCTATCGCAGGGGAAGTCAAGGAACCAGGACAAAATCTTCCCAATGGAATGCTGATATCATTGACTATAGCCACAGTCCTCTACGCCGGTGTTGCTTACATGCTGATGGCAACCCTGCCAGGTGAATGGTGGATTGGCACTGACGGCTCTGCCATCGAGAACCCCATCTATGTCTTCGCTAAACTTGTAGGAGGTAGCACTGTCGCATTTGTTGCAGCGATCTTGGCAGTTCTAACGATGATTTCTATGGCATTGGCTGGCGTCCTCGCTGCATCTCGTTACCTTTTCGGGATGGGTAGAGACAATTTACTACCTCAACTCTTTGAGGAGGTTAATGCCACCTACGAAACACCTCATTGGCCAATAATCGCCACTGGGATAATGATGGCTTTTGCCATCATATGGATGGATGTAAGTGATGTTGCAAAGTTGGCTTCTGGTTTCCAAATAATGATATTCATCGTGGTAAACGCATGCGTGATAATCTTGCGAAAGTCTCATTTGAATCACGAATGGTATAAACCAACATATAGGTCCCCTCTCTATCCATTTACTCAGTTATTTGGTATATTTGCGGGTCTTGCTTTGGTAATGGTTATGGGAGAAAAGGCCTATATTGGTGCTGCTTTTGCCATTGCCTTTGGCTTTATCTTATTCTATAGCTATGGCAAACAGCACGCTCACCCTCGACTGACACCTTTCATCACTTTCACTGAAATGATGCTCAATCCAAGCAAGGTAGAACACGAGCGAAGAGTTGCTGCCTTCCACGCTGCAGACATTGGTCTGAAGAACCATCTTACTCTAAGGGAGTTCCAAACTGCAATGGCTGCTCTTGGTTTCCCTATGGATTACGAAGAGAACCGAGTGATATTCCACCAACTAGATCTTAATCAGATAGGATACATCGAGATAGATGATTTCATCGAACAGTTTGAAGGTGAAATAAGAGATAATTGATCACTCTGACTTATTCCATGAACCATCTGGGTCAACACGCCAGCCACTCAAATGACCATCGATATCGATGTACCAACCGGTCTTACCCTGTTCGGTTCCTGGAGCGGCTTGCATCACACCGGTCTGCTTAGCAACCGCAGCAAGTCTGTGTCGCATATCTTCTTGTGATTCATAGCCTTGAGTTGGTACAACTGCTTGATAGGGAGTACTGTCGTAACTCTGAACTTGTATATTTGCTGAGGCAGCGGGTCTTCTTCCAACTTTTCTCGACCCCTTGCCTTTGCTTTTGCGTTCTCCTCTGGCTTTCAATTGACTTCTTGACGGTCGTCTTCTGGATGGACTGACCCTGCCATGTTGAACTGCTTGGGTGTCATTACCATGAGGAATTTGTGGATTCGGTTGCCCATCCGTGATTTCCACTACATCTCCATAATCCTTAGCAGCTGGATTATTTTCATCCCAAATTTCAGTTTCATTAGCGTTACTCAGACGACGGACAATGACTATCATCACACCAACCAAAAGCAACATAATCAGCATAATTATTGATAGAGCAGCATCGGTATCACCTAAACTCCCCCCAAGTAATACAGCATCAACATCAAAGAAACGCTGAGCAACTAGATTATTCATTTTCACTGTACACGCATGATCAGTACCAGATTCTTCGATTAGTAACTCCCAGGTAGAATTGCCTAAATTGCTAACTTTGCCAGCGCTACATGCAACTATAATCTGGGAGGAATCTAATTGCACTTCGTTCTCTGCCGAATCGAGGGCAATAACCGTAATAATCATCTTTTCACCTTGATCTGGTGTCTTATCCGGAAGATTAGCAACTAATCGAACAATGGTTCCCGGAGTTACGGTGACTGGAATACTGTGCGAGGCTGATGCCTCGCTAATTCTCAGTTCCCATTCACCAGCAGAACCACCTTTTAGATCCCACATTCCGGTGCCATTGGCAGATGCTGTCACTTCGCCGAGAGGATCACTCAAGAAGAATTCAATATCGTCTGCTGGAGCTGCATTACCATGAACATCTAATGCTGATATTGAAAAGGTGACACTCGAGCCAGAACTTACAACAATACCACTGTCGAAATTGGTCTGAATGTGTCTTGGAACCCCTGGTATGACCTCAATCTCTACCACGGCATATATTCCATCAGCCATCACTCTAATCTCGTGTACACCTAACTCAGTGGGTGCCCATGAAAAATTAGCTAAACGCATCTCCATGGTCTTAACTTCACCATCAATAGTCCAATTTACCGGCATCGATAAAATATGATTTCCGTTCTGATCTTCAAATGTCGGCGAGAGGTCAATAGTGTCATCACTAGCGACTTTAGTTCCACCCTCGATTATGCGTATCTTTGCTAAAGCACCGTGAATAACCTCAACCTGCTCCTTGATATGCATAGAACTAGCTGAGTCATTATCAAACCAAGTCGCTGAGATATTGAACAAACCAATCTCCTTGGGCTTTATAACAACCCATTCGGTAAAAATATCGGCATTAAGACCAGCATCAACATCCCATGAGCCATTGACTGTACGGGAATTCCCCGCCTTATCCATTATCACTAAACTAGTCATAATTGACTCCCCTGAATTAATCGACCGAGAAAAGTCTAGATCTATACTAGCTGCAGGCCCATAGTCTACCTCGACGTTAACAGTCTCGCTAAAACCTTGATCTTCGACTGCGATGACACTCAAGCCAATCGAAGATGGCGTCCAAATGATATCGTTTCCTAAAATAGCCAGAGAACCTGTACTAACAGTCCAGTTACTAATTGACAAATCGAGTGGAGCAAAATTACCCAAGGTATCCTCACGAATCGCAACTAGTACTATAGGCACTCCCGCACGAATTGTTTGATTACCTACATCGATAGAAAGTCCAACTGCAGGTCCAGGTAACACTTTGACAGTAGTACTGCCATTTGCTCCTGAACTGCTATTTATCGAAAGATTCCACCGGCCGGGTTGTGAAGCGATATAGTCCCCGGATGATGAGATACTACCATCTTCGACGTCCCAGAATAATTGCCCTGCTAGAGAGATGTCCATCGTATTACCCAATGAATCAACTAAGATCGGATCAATCTGTAAATGAGTTCCACTTTGGGTGATTAAGTCTTCTAAGAAAAGTAATTGTGAAGGTGCGCCTGCAACTATATTCATCGTAACGATTGTTTCCAATTCAAACCACGTAGCCACTAATTCACTACTACCGATGACTGAAGGCATCCACATGCCAGTCGCAGAGTCATAGGTACCACTGCTTACACGCCAAGTGACTTCACCATCGATCTCATTACCAGCTCGGTCGGCAAGATGGGCCAATAATTGTAAGGAGCTATCAATCGCTAATTCACTGATCACTATTTCACTGATTATCTTCATAGCCCAACCGGTGTTTACTTGGATGATTTTAGTTCCATTTATCGAGCCAATAGTGGCTTTTATAGTCACAGAACCTTGATTCCAACCAGTGAACATGCCATCGCTGGTAATCGTACCATTACTCGCACTCCAAATAACATCATCATCGAGTAATGCTCCATTCGAATCACGAACTTCAGCAGTAAATTGAATCGCACCATCAACTGAAACCGAATCATTATCCGAAGATACTGTCACGGAAGCCGGTGTGCCTGCATCTACTAACGGAATCGCCTGTAATACTGTTGAAAACAATAATAGTACAACGAAAATGGCACGCATCACAATTCACCGCGTTATTCAATCCGTCCATTCTTCCCAGTCGGAAGAACCTGGGTCACGATAGTACCAAGTACCCTCGTTATCTTGACCCCATTCAGTGCCATCATCATCGACTCGGTGATCTGTCATCCATGAATTGTCTTCCTCTGGTGGTTCTTCTTTTGGTGGAGGTGAACTCGGACCTTCTGAAGAAGCAGGATTGAGCAAGGTGTCGATGTTTGGACGACCCATACGCAAACTACCTCTGCCCCTCTCATCATCATCATCATCCTCAAACTCATCATCCCACTCATCATCTTCGCCAGAGCGCATTACCATGACTATTACTACCAATAATACTAGAATAATAAGTGCGCCTAAGCCAGCACCAGCATAGTACAAAGTCCCTCCTGCTGCGAAGAAACCAGTAATGGTCTGAGTGACTTGAACCTCTCCACTTACTTCTATCGCATCGATTTTCACTATGACCATCTGTGAGCCAGCCTCAACCGCTATTATCTCCCATGATGAACTATTCACTTCAGTTACAATCATTTCACCAGTAACTTCAATCTTGATTGAAGGAGGTACTGGGATCTCATTACCATAGTCATCAAATGTTCTGACCTGGATCAAGAATTTGCCCTGTTGATCTACTGCTTCCGAACTAAAGCTCAAATCTATCGTTTTAACAACATAACTTGCAGAAACACTGACAACCCACTCTCCTGATACTGAACCATCTTCTGATTCATAGACCAAGGTATAAGTTCCCGCTTTCTGGGCATTGAATTTGAATTTACCGCTGCAGTCACCGACGGTGTTGTCAACACATCGAATCTCGTTGGCTTTTGAACCATCGAGTTTCCAAAACGCATCATATTCCCACTGGTTTCCATCTTCATCAATTGCGGTAATGCTTACATCTCTACTACTACCTGCGGTAACCGTATCTCCATCTGCATCATGAGAGAGGGAGAACACATCACCGTGGACAACTGAGATTTCGACAACTTGGGTTATATTGTAGCCAGATTCGGTATGCTGCCAGATAGAGAGGGAATATGACCCCGCAATATCCGCATACCAAGTACCATTATTTTCTCCTATTTCAGCGGTAATATTAGTGATTTTTCCACTTTCATCTTCCAAGAAATAGTTCAATCCACTTCCATTCAAGAGATTACTATCCTCGTCATATAACTTAGTGACAAAGGTCAATTGTTGATCAGCCGTTAAAGTCTGTTCCATGGACGTTGGGGATTGTACTTCTATGCGAGATAAATCTCCTCCACTAACTATCACTGTGAGATTAGCTTCCTTGTAATCGACTCCATCGGTGTAATAACCGGTGATGGTATATTCTGCTGGGCTTGCTTTAGTTGGAGCGAATATCAGAGTATTACTATTGGATGAACCGATAAGAACAGATTGGTCATTGTATAATTGATGACTCAAAGTCCAATCGATGTTTTCGAACCACACGTTACCATCTGCATCGTATGCTCTTACTCTTACCGTCATTTCATCATCGGTTGTCATTGATAATTCCATTCCGGTAGCTACAGAGTTCTCCACCAATAACTCAAGATCTTGTAATGCCCCTTGGGTCACTATAATCTTAACATCGGTTTGCAATCCTTCATATGAAGCGGTGATAGTTGTGTTTGATGAACGATTAACTGGACTCCAATAAGCGGTAAATCCTGGAACCAAAACACCGTCAGCTACACTCCAATTCTCTGCTAGGAGATTTACTGGAATCGCATTACCCATCACATCGATACGTGTGGTAGTCAAGTTGACTACATCATCAGCACTAACTGTCGTATTGGTGACAGAGACTACTAACTGTGCAATCTCACCGTGGAGAACTGAGAATGAAATCTGATCTGAAAGCCCAATTTCAGAATTGAGGTCAATTGTATAATCCCCGACAGCATAGCCAAGATAACTTCCAGTAACATTGTCAAAAGTACCGTTTTCTATATTCCAAGATAGATTTCCAGCCACTGCAATATCTAGTTCATTGTCGAATTGGTCATAAAGTTTCCAAACCAATATACAAGTTGTTCCTGCAGGGAGATCGGCCTCACAACCTGTCAAATCCAGAGTAACCGCTTGACCACCAATGACCTCGATTGCAACGTCGATAGTCTGACTCATCCAAGTGACGGAAATGGTATGATTACCAACTGCGTGGGGGAAGAATTCATCGCCAACCACATTGCCATCGCTAGCAACCATGGAGATGGTCTGCCCTGGCACTTGATTGTTGAACTGGTCATAGACCAAAGCCGTAAGATTCATGGTTTGATCGGCACTTATTATGGTTGCACTTGCTGTAACATCAAGAGTGATAGGTGTACCATATGTTACCTCGACATCAACAGTCTCACAATTGATACCGAAGCATGCTGTAATTTGATGAATGCCCATTTGTGCAGGAGTGAATAAGCCTGTAGCATCAATACTACCACTACTAGTCATCCAAGTTACAGCACCACTGGCACTAGTATTGCTTAAATCAAATAATTCATGACTATATTGCAAGGTATCATCTGCAGAAACTAGCGCTGAGGAATTCGGACTAATCACCACATGATCAATGTCGGTATAGTTGAGCACGAATAGAGGCCTTGCCATAACATCGTCATCCTCTGAATGAGCCAATTGTACACTCGCTGCAGCATTGCCATTATCCGCGATGATAATCCAAGAATAATCCCCGTTGATAGTCATCATTGCATGACCAAGATCAAGCCAAATCTCACTCTGTCCTTGACCGATAGTTGTAGTTGAAATTGCATCTGTTGCATAATCTACTCCCGCTTGCATTCCCGCTGCTGACCACGCATTGCCTGTAGATGATTCATTCCAAGTAGATGCTGATTGTGCCCAATCACTTGTTAGAAGAGGATATACTGAAATCGACATCGAATTCACTGTACTGAAATCCTCTTCATAAACCGTGAACCTAACTGATGCCGAGTGTATATTTGCTGTTGCGGGCAATGGTACTTGCCCTGAATCAACAGCCATAATGATACGGCATTCAGTAGCAACTGCTCCACAATTGCCTCCTAATTTCAAGACATCAGAGCCGTGATTTATCTCAGGGTTATTCTCATCAAGGAATGAGTCTCTAACATTGGTATGCCCAATACTGGATACTTCATTGCCGGTTTGATATTGATAGGACCAGGTGTGATCACCATTATCGGTATTTTGCACCGGAGCGCCGACGGCAAAGGTCCAACGAGCTGAAGATGGACCGGTGATGGTACCATTTACCGCTTGAACCCACCATTCGTAAAGAGATCCTATTTCCAAATCGTTCATCAGGGTGTAGTTGGTATCTATTATCGATTGCATTTTATTGATACCACTTTCATTTGAAAGATATAGAATATAGCTGGTAGCATATGGGACTGCATTCCATTTTAATTCAGGAGAGGCATCTGCCTGTAAAACCCACGAACTAGTATCGTAAAGTACTGTTCCATCTACAGGAGAAATCAAACTAGCCTGTGATGGTGGTACTATACCGTCAACATTGTCGACATATTCAAACACCAATTGCGGCCTTGTATCAGAGTTTGCGCTTTCCGAACTTGAAAACTTGTGGCTCGACATCGGACTTCCGACCGATTTTAGTAATACGGTAAGCGTCTTATTACCATTAGCAATATTTGATTGAGCGAGGCCGGTTATATCCCATTCCACTATACCAGGAACTGCACCAAGTCCAAGTGTGGACCGGGTGATTTCACTAGAAGAACATACAGGAGAACTATTCCAAGTTACTGTCGCTTCTGTGAAGCTTGCACAGGCATGTGCACTTACTGTCAATGCAGAAGTACCAGTGATCATTGTGCGGTTAAGCCTAATCAGAACATTGGTTGGAGTTGTTGCAGCAGGTAATGGGAATTCGTTTAGATCAAATTCCAATAAAATCTGCGCTTCGCCGCTTCCTGAAGAGGAAATACCAAGATCTAGATCAAGTGAAGTTCCAAGTGCATTGCTTGCAGAGGTTGAATCCAAAGTCGCATCAGGTATGGATGGCAAATATCCACTTTGGCTGAAGACACTGCCCCTAAATAGGGTCATTGTGTTATTTCCTGCACCATCATCAGTTCCTTGGAGAGTAGGAACACGGAAGTTATTGACTGGGCTCCATTCACCAAAGCGATAATCTTGCATTGCTCTAACACGAATATAGTACCATGCATCACCCCAGATGATATTCTTTGGAGCAGTATAGGTCAAAGATGATTCATCCCATGTGCCGCTATACGAACTACTATCAGAAAGATTGTAAGTGGCAGTATTTTTCATGAACCTCTCATCTGTTGAGACTTCAAGTATCCAATCTGTCACATTGCTTTCCGATGAAGTCCAATTAATAACTACATTTTCAATTCCTGTGGGTATTGATGAACTCACATTCCAAAGAGTACTATCTTGACCAGGCATGAATGCAGAAGGAGAAGAAGGTAACCAGGATACACCTGTACGATAAGTGATATTTAGGATAGGTCTACGGTTTTCATAGAGACTATATTCAGATGATGCGAAAAACCAATCTACTGGGCTAGAACCATCATCACGAAGAATCAGTTCAACTTGATCCCCACCATTATGATGTGCTCTTTGTACTATTTCTGTAACATCAAAGGAGAACCAATCATCGGTGTAAGAGACAGCTACAGTGCCTATTGGACTATTAGAATCCGACGTACCATTTGCCCCTGGTTCAAACCAATTACCTGAAACTCCAGTTGATTGCCATGTTGCTGATTCATCCCAATCAACAATGGATTCCGATATACTAATCGACAACTCTTCCTCTCCAAGAGTTGAAGATCCGCCGTCCATGCGTAACATTTCTATTTCAGCACTGACAATCTCAAAACCTGCAGGGATTGGTAGGGATGAAAAATCAACACCGATGAGGCTTGCTGAACCACCATTGTTGCCTATTTGTAATAACTCATTAGAACCATTTGCTGTTGTTGGTGTAATGCTGTTAATTGTGGTATCCTTGAAAATAACAGGATAGTTTAGCCCGGTAACAATTGTTCCTTCTTGCATTTCAAACCAAGCATCAGTCGCATTCAATTCACCACCTGTCGCAGAAGGGATGTGGAAATTACTCACAGTGCTGTGATTGCCAAGAATGTCATCAGAGATGGGTTGAACTGCCCATTTGACTTCTTGACCTGCACTCATTCCACCGGCCACTGTGAAGGTGAGCGCTCCAAGATCAAACCCTGCATCGATTCGTGAATCATAAATCGTCCAACCATCACGGTCATTGCCGGGATCATTCCAAATCAATACTTTCCAAGCATCAACACTTCCTGAAGATGGATGAGACCAAGAAAAGATTGGATTGCCATCAGGTAATAATCCATGACCTGAATCATCCCACATTATCTCATCCATAGTAGGGCTAACTAGATTTGGAGCGTCTGGAGAAGTCGCTGCAGATCCCTCTTCCCACGTGAGATTTAGGAAAGGCCTTTCATTTGCACTTCCGTCTTCTGTAGAAAAAGAGACGGGTCCTGCACCAGCATGGCCGGTGAACATCATTGACACATGGGTTTGGCCATTTTGTAAAGCATCTTGCACTAATTCGGTGATGTTGAAAACTACCCAACCATTGCTAACACCTGCTTGAACATCGACAAAGTAATCTCGATCTGAATCTGAATCTCCGCCTATGACTGACCAATTATCTGTCGAATTGTAAGCGGATGAGTTTGCTGAATCCGCCCATGGGACCAGAGTCTTGTGAACACCAACCATCTGCATGCTAGAACTACCACCCAATGCCCACATTGAGATTTTAGCTCCCGAGATGTGTGCATTACTTGGAGATGGTAATGCTGTCAAAGGTATTCGCAATAAGCCAATACCATTGATAGCTTGGCCTAAAGGACCAATATTCATTTGTGTACTACTAGCGTGAGTGATATTCGCGTCGGGACCAGCGCTAGCAATCCAAGTATCCTCAAATTGTGGAAGGTTGAGAGTTGGCATTGCCATTTCATGTTCGATTTTCAAAGATGAACTTGTTGCAGTTAGTAACGATGTTTCCAAATCAGGTAGCAAGAAATTATTCACCATTGACCATTGTCCAATTTGAAAAGTAGAAGATACTCCGAGAACTCGCCAGTACCATGTAGTTCCGGTATTCAACTCGGTTTGAGGAGTATAAGTCAAATCAGTGGTGTCAAAACCAGCATCATTCCAGCTGGTATATGATTGTAAGTTCGCGCTATCAAATGTATCTGCAGTATCGATTTCAATAGTCCAACCGGCTAAAGGTAAGCCCGAGGCAAAACTCCAATTCAGAACGGGAGTGGTGTCAGGTGCTACTTCGATTCCATCTTTGACTGCCCAACTAGCATTTAGAGGTGAGACAAGAGTTGGATTTTGCGGTGCTTCGTCACTGCCTTGAACATAAACAAACGAAATCTGCGGCCGATTCTCGACCGTTGTTTCGCTATTTGGAGCAAAGAATGCATCCCTAGTTGAGCCACTACCAACTCCGACAATTCCTAAGAAGAGGTCGACACTGGTTTCATCACGCATTGAGTTCTGCACTGCCTGAGTGATATTGAGTCCAACCCATGAACCGAAACTCTCAGAACCTTGGAATTGATAACTCGAGGTTAATCCACCTCTCTCAGTTCCTTTACCACCCGGGCTATCCCATGAATTGACCCCATCATAAGTGTTCCAAGATGCCGTCTCTTCAGACCAATTACTACGGCTATTCTCCCATATTCCAAGTAAAGGATTACCGGAATAGAAATCTGATATCTTGACCGAAAGCGTAGCTGATTCAATCGCATAGCCGTCTGGTAATAGATGGGAGCGCAAGTCACAGCCGATGAGAACTGTCGCCTCAGCACCAGAGGAATATGAGACTTGTAGAACGCCATCTCCATTGTAATTCACACTGGGGCTTCCACTATCGATGAAAGTGTCTTGACACAAAGGCATAGTGCCATCGGTTGTGGCATTACCATCCCGTAATCTCATTTCATAGCGATCATTCCCGAGATATGTTGATTCAAGTTGGCTAACGACAAACGATGATGAGTTCCACCATCCTTGTTGACCAAGTGTATCGTCCATCCCTATACGCCAATGATAGACATTACCGAGTGCAAGAGCATTGGCACCGGTTAGCGAAAGCGTTCCATCAGGAAGGATGAATATCTCAGAATCATCCGAATCCTCATTCAAAACCAAATTGCGGAATTCATCATCTGTAGCGATTTGCAAGATTCCAGAATTAGTTCCAATATTTGCTTGACCCCACGTCATAGTAGGCGTGGTATTACCAGATAGATTATGCCCACTTAGATTCCATACACCCGTTCCATCTGCTGGAGATGATTGAATAACAGAAGGAGGAATAATCCCGCTTCCCTGCTTGTAAGTGATAGAAACATTCAGTGCATCTGAACCGATGTGTTCAGAACTGTAGAAATTTACATAACTAGAAGTCAGAATATTTTCATTAGCATCTGAAGCGGTAATCATAAACTCCAATGTATCCGAACTGCCAGCATCGGTATCTATCCAATGTTGAACTGCACGAGAGATGTCGAATTCATATTCAGATGTATCAATCAAAGTAGTGAACAAATCTTCTGCCGGCTGTGCTATATTACGTCCACCATTATCCCATGATGAAACACCATCGCTTTTCAGCCACGTAGCTCCATCCTCAGTCCAAAGGCCATCATCAAAGATCGGGTGAATACTCAAATCGACGTTACCGCTAAGATCGAAGATAGACACGATTAGTTTAGCGTTGGTCACTGCAGAATCAGAATGCATTCCCAAATCGCTCATTCGCAGACGAACATAGGAGTTCTGCGCCTTATTACCGCTGGTTCCAGCCGTAAGATAATTCAAATCATAATTGCTATTTTTACCTGAGGTAGTTGCGTTGACAAAGGTGTCTTCGAGGGAATTAGCATCTAGACCTAAGTTGTCAATATTGACGAAAAAGGTTGCTGAACCATCACCATTATCGGTGATATCGTGATTGGGTAGATCGAAATATCCTTCTGTCCAATCTCCTACGGCCCCAGTAGAACCAATCGAACGCATACGGTAGAACATGGTCCGTCCGTCAAGCAAAGGATTTGTGAGAGGGACCTGCAGACTACCGGTGCTTCCTGAAATGGTGAAGGAAGATTGGTTGGATATCGAGTTCCAATGCCAAATGCCATCAGCGCTGTCTAGCCAATCACTTGAATTTGAGAAATGGACCTCGATGTTGCTACCGTTATGCGAATTCCAAGTCACCAAGGGGGTAACATCTGCTGCCAGAAGCAGACTAGTATCCATCAGTGGTCTACCATCCGCTATGAAATCAGGGACCATTGTCCCACTGTCACCGGGAGCGTTAGCCACGTATTCGGTTGTCAGGAATGGGCGGTCACTACTGGCTGCTTCTCTTGTTGAACAGGAATATTCGGTATTGGTAGCCGTGATGACGAAAGCAATTTCACTAGCGTTTTCTGCTGCTGCATCTTGAACAAGCTTAGTGACGTTGAATTCGATGAGGGTCGAGCCAGAGAAAAATACCGGCAATTCCCAATCGCCGCGATCAGCCGTGCCATCAGCACCACCAGCACCCCAATCAGTGCTGTTTTCAGATTGCCCCCAGTTTGAATAATACTCTTCCCAATAAGGGTTTAGACGTGCAGCATATCCATGAATAGGCCCCGCAGTATTGCCATTACTTGAGCAAATTAATCCTAGAGTTGCAGATTGAATACTATCTCCGGTTGTTAAAGAAAAATCGAATTCCATGATAATTCTGGACTCTTCATTACCATTCACACCGAGGTTGACAACTGGTGCCATACCGTTATTCTTACTTTCAACCGCCGATGTCAGACTATTGTCTTTGGCTGGTGATAGTGTTTGGGTCACATAGTCTGGACCGTCGCTTTCGTCAAGATCCTCACTCCATGTTCCAATTAGTTCAGATTTAACTAAATCTGCAACCAAGAACATGAGTATTATAAGGAGGGCCTTGGACAGTATTTTCTTGTCGGGACTATTGGTTATCATCGGGCTCACGCTACCATGGACAGAGGAGGTATACCTCCCTTTCGGCTGGCCACCCGTAGGGTGGCCGTGAACACCATGATGATTTGGCCTGCAAGCCAATGTTCATGAGCGACCGCCAATCACCCCGGATAGATGAGCGAACTATGGGTCGAGAAACACCGTCCCCGCACGGTCGATGAGATTCGTGGACAGTCCGCAGTAGTACAAAGATTGAGAGTTTATGCCACATCTGCAAGTTTCCCTCACCTCTTATTTGCCGGCCCACCGGGGACCGGGAAAACCACTGCTGCAATGGCCTTGACGAGGGACGTATACGGAGAGGATTATCGACAAAATCTATTGGAGATGAATGCTTCTGACGAAAGGAAGTTGGAAAGCATCCGTTCAAAGGTCAAACAATTTGCTAGAACAAAGCCATATGGCCAAGCAGCATTCAAGGTTATTTTTCTCGATGAAGCCGATGCCCTAACCCATGATGCCCAAGGCGCACTTCGCCGAATTATGGAACAATATGCCGAGACTTGCCGCTTCATTCTCAGTTGTAATTATTCCTCTAAAATTATCGAACCGATCCAATCTCGATGTGCTGTTTTCCGTTTCCGACCATTAAGCGATTCTGATGTCAACAACCAGGTCTGTTACGTAGCAGAAATCGAAGGCGTGAAACTCGACGAAGATGCTGCTGAAGCATTGGTTAGAATTAGCCAAGGAGATTTACGAAAAGCATTGACTGCCCTGCAGGTAGCTGCAGCATTAGACAATGAGGTCACACGACAATCAATCTATGAAACAAGTGCTACTGCGCCGCCTGAAACCCTTCATCAATACCTGATGGCTTGCCGCAAAGATGGCTTCCATGCGGCGAGACGTAGAGCCAGAGAAATTCTCGACCGCTATGGCCTGGCTGGAACTGATTTTGTCAACCAACTTCATCGAGAATTATACAATGCGGATTTCCTTTCTGAAGAGCAAAAGTTGGATCTTACCGAGTTGATGGCTGAAATAGATTTCAGATTAGTCGAAGGCGGTGGTGAAGCAATCCAACTAGATGCGCTCACAGCACGCCTTTCGACCACACTATCATGAGTCGAGAGTTTCTTTGTGTGCAAGCAATATACGATTTAATAAATCACTGATTAGACTACGTTCATAATTAAGGCGCTGACGCAGTCTTCTACGACTTCGAATAAATTCTGCAAGAGGCGTCCAGCACAGCACATCATCGAATTGAGGCATTAATTTCTTGGTCACTCCAACCTACCATGTCATTTTCGGTGGGGGGTGAGTGAAAGTGAAAGTGATTAGGCTTCGATCTCTGGTTCAACGATCAATAAATCCCATTGCAAAGTCCTTGGATTGACCCATGGATCACCTTGTTCGACAATGTCGATTGTTATGCTATAAGTCCCTACTTGAAGACCACTTGGCAAGACATATGCATGGCCAGAATCAGAATCGGGATGGGGCATTAATAAGGTTTTTGAATCGCCTGTAATATTTGAGAAAACCGTGTCACTAAAGGACAATTCCTGCGCCCCACTCATATTGGCTAATGTCACAGTAAAGGCGGTATTACTCTCATCAGAATTGTCTCCAAATGACATTACCAACCAGGACTGATTATACCCATAATCCAAGGTGATTGAAGTTCCCGCTGCCAGAGTG
>Ga0302134_10000773_pt1 | contig 14523 bp, 13 predicted proteins | sample CB9_SCM_MG_FD_203123 | JGI IMG/M metagenome (GOLD analysis project Ga0302134, IMG submission 203123) | Marine microbial communities from Western Arctic Ocean, Canada - CB9_SCM | ecosystem: Environmental > Aquatic > Marine > Oceanic | place: Canada: Western Arctic Ocean | collected 2017-09-19
CGCCCATGTAGTTGAGGCAGAACTTGCTTGGGTCAGCGAGTTTTGCACCAATCATCAAAGGAATACCGAAGCCGAGGTGAGTCGTCTTACCCCAGCCTATGTAGCTGTTAGGCGTCGTGGCTGTGTAGAACGGCACCATGCAGTCACGTGGACCACCGGCGTCGTGAGTTACCACGCTGTTCTCATGATCAAGATTCTTGTTAATTTCGTTAATCACGCGGTACGGATTGAGAGGAGTCTCGTTTGAATTGAGGATTGGTGACCATTCAGCCATCCATGTCTCTTTAACAGCCGCAATGTGTGAAGCAACGCCAGTATTACGTCCGCCTTCACCAATCTGTGCTTTCACTTCTTCAATAAGTGCGGCAAGAGTCAATTTCGCATCGCCGACGAGCCCGATATCAGAAGGAGTGCCCTTGTTGATGTCTTCGTTGCTGATCGTGTTGTGAATAATCGATTTTTTGCCAGCTGGAACCTTGCGTGTGTAGCTGTTCAGAGAAAGGCTGGTGCCGATTCCAATTACTACATCACTTTCATTGATCCATTCGTAAGCGGGACCAGTAGTTGCTCCACTACCTGCACCGAGAGAAAGAGGAAGTCGTTCGTCGTATGCCGACTTTCCTTCCATTGTGGTGAACACAGGAATATCGGTTAGTGCAGCGAATTCAGCGAGTTCAGGAGATGCCTGAGCCATAAGCACACCGGCACCGGCCCAGATCATCGGACGATCTGCAGCTAGAAGAGCCTTTACCGCGTCTTGAATATCTGTCTTAGAAGGAACCGACTTACTTACTGAAGGTGACTGATAGTTGAGTGCGTCTGCAGGAACTTCCATTGCGCAAACGTCTAGAGTCATCTCAACAACAACTGGTCCACCAACGCCGTTCCTTAGAGCCTGGAACGCACGTCGCATTACATCTTTGATCTGAGAAGGTGTGTCGATAGATTCGACTGACTTGGTTACGCCCTTCCAGTTCTCAACTGCTGAGAAGTTTGGTCGTACGTGTCGTTGATCAAGTGGGTATCCGCCTGGCAATACCAGGATCGGAACGTTATCGCCGAATGCTTGAGATAACCCACCCATTGAGTTTTCTGCACCAGCAGCGTGCTGCATTGCGACAACACCAAACTTATTACCGTTGTTCATTCGGCTGTAACCGTCGGCAGCCATGATGGCGCCGCGTTCATGCCGGAACATTACAGGGCGAATCCCTTGCTTTGACGCTTCCTCAATGAGCGCATTGCTCGGGAAGCATGTCATTTCACTTACGCCCTCTTGCTTGAGGATCTGGGCGATGAACTCTGTTCCGTTCATTCAATAATCTCCGTATATACGCCGACGTTGTTCGGACTAGGATCGGGCTTGACCACGAATCTTGATTGTCCGAGGCGTCCAGATTCTAGTCCTATATGAGGGCGACTACAAAACCCCCTGTAGGGAATTTGTATGAACATAGCGTGCGATTAGGTGGGACGACGAGCTTCGAAACTCTGATGTTGAACTGGTGTAGGGCCAATCGGCTCGAATTCTCTGTGGAGACATACTAAGTCACCATTAAGGAAACTACCAATTCGGTGTATCGGATTAGCGATACCGACATGGAGTGACGTTACCTAACTCCGACGTTAATAAGCAGGAGACGATTATGGAATAGCAAACAACGAGTAAACCTGACCACGCCGGAGTAACGCAGCCAATGCTTAACTACAAACCTATTTCCGTAGACCGAGCTCGAATGCAGTATTTCAAGGCAGTAGACGCAGTCAGATCGGCTGAAGGCGGACGTCAACGTGACGACGCCAAGTCAGGGCAGCGAAAAGCGACCCAAGTGCTTCAGCACGCTCAACCTATGGAGAGAAACCGGAAAGATATGCAGGCACGTGCAAAGCAACGCCGTCGCGTCGACTGGAACGTCGCAGTTTTCTAAGTAGAAAAATATTGTTCGTATCAAAGGTCAGTTGAATCAACTGGACTTTTTTGTTGTTCGAAAAACTGTCGAATGACTGTGTGAGTGATCTGGATTGGGCGTACTATGCTTGCCGAAGCAATATTGCTCGTTCTATCACTAATGAATACTCCAAGGGAGCCCGACTATGGGTGCCACGACTGGGCCACTGTCTGAAGAGCTGCTCGCTCAGCTTAGGAAGATCGATACACCGACCATCGCCAATGCACTTGAGCTGATGGACATCATGCCTCGTACAGAAGGCTTTATGCGACCGGAAATAAAATCTCAGTCTCCTGTAACTGAGACATTCGTTGGATATGCCGTTACAGGTGTGATCTCGGCCCGACAGAAATCTCCGCGAGCTCTCGAACGAACTGATTATTACGAGGCAATACTAGATATTCCATCACCTCGAATGATTGTGTTCCATGATCTCGATTACCCCGCAACAATCGGATCTTACTGGGGTGAGATTCAGGGCAATATTGCTCTTGGACTAGATTGTGTGGGAGTTGTAACCGACGGTGGAGTACGCGATCTGAAAGAAGCTGAAGAGATGGGCTTCCCGTTCTGGGCGAAAGAAGTGCTCGTTTCACACGGATACGTTCACGGCGTTGCGTACAACGTGCCTGTCGACGTTGGTGGAGTGTATGTTCAGCCAGGCGATTTGATTGCAGCTGACCTTCACGGAGCCATAATGATTCCAATCGATGCTGCTGAACGGCTACCAGCAGCCGCTGAAGCGCTTGCTAACCAGGAAGATGCTGTAATTAGCGTCGCACAGTCAGGTAACGTGACCGTGGATACGCTGGCTGAAGCATGGGCTGAATCTGCACGTCGCGGTGCAAAGTCGAGCTACTAGTTCAGTTCTGACAAATGAATAACCCTTGAAAGACCGGGGCAACCCGGTCTTTCTGGTTAATGAATCTAGTTCTTCGTTTAAAAGTGTTAACAAACATTCGGTTTGATTTGAGACACTTATTTCAGTTGCCCTCACCATCTCTCTCATTCGGAACCCGCCGCATACATGATCGTCGTTGATAATCTGACCAAAACCTTCGGTGGTCGAGACTTGCTCTCGGCCATTTCATTTACTGTCTCGTCACACGAGAAAGTAGGCATAGTTGGCGCAAATGGGGCAGGGAAGACAACTCTCCTCAAAATGATCGCTGGTGATGAACCTTCGAGTGCCGGCAAGGTGAACGTTTCAGAGGGCGAGCTTGCATTTCTACATCAGGAATCAGATGTTTCACTCGAACGTACTCTCGGTGAAGAAATGTGGACTGCCCTTCCTGAAGTAAATTCATTACGCCACCGGATTGCTGAAATTGAGGAAACTCTTGTCCTCGAAAATGGTGATGCCGAGAGCCTCGTTGCGGAATTAGATTCGGCACACGACCGATTTCGAGTGCTTGGTGGAAACGGCGTAGATTCCTCGATAGCACGAGTCACTAGCGGATTAGGGTTTTCGACTGGAGACACAGATAAACCTTGTGGCGACTTCTCTGGTGGTTGGCGAATGCGAATATCACTTGCGAAAATTCTAATTCGCCGTGAATCTCATCTTCTACTCGATGAACCTACTAACCACCTTGACCAAGTTTCAAAGGATTGGTTGGCAGACGAACTCGCTGGATATCCGGGCGCAGTGCTAATGGTCACGCATGATCAGGCATTCCTCGAAAAAGTAGCCACCCGCATCCTCGACGTTGAGCAGGGTCGAGTGCAGTCGTACCCTGGAAGTTTCTCCGAATATCAACGAGGGAAAATCACACGGCAGGGTCAGCTTGATGTTCAGGCCGGTCGACAGGAACGAGAAATCGCCCGCCAAGAGCAATTTATAGATAGGTTCCGTTCGAAAGCGACCAAAGCTAAGCAAGTTCAAAGTCGTATCAAAGCGCTAGAAAAAATGGACCGGGTCGACAGAATGACCACTTCAAAGTCGACCAAGTTCCAAATCAAATCGTCGGGCAGAGTTGAACAGATTGTTCTCGCAGCAAAAGGTATCTCGCACGACTGGGATGATTCTCCAGCTCTTCTGGACGTGTCACTAGAGGTTGAACGCGGTCAGAAGATTGCTCTTATTGGGCACAACGGCGGAGGCAAGAGCACGTTGCTTCGTATTCTTGCGGGTGAAGTGATGCCATCTGAAGGCGACATAAATTGGGCAGATCGTGCAAATCGCGGATATTACGCTCAACATCAAGACGAGTCGCTCAATCCAAATTTAACGGTTTTGGAATCAGTGCGTGAATCAGCACAAGACCAGCCTGATGGTGCACTTCGTGGAATTTTGGGACGCTTCTTGTTCTCATCGGATGATGTCTACAAAATGATACGAATGTTGTCCGGTGGCGAAAAAAGTCGCGTGGCTCTCGCTAAATTCCTCGTTCAGCCGAACAATGTCTTGCTTCTCGATGAGCCCACCAACCACCTAGATGCTGCGACCCGAGAAGAGTTGATAGGTGCCCTCGCTGATTATGACGGAACTATTATTTGTGCCAGCCATGATCCAGCGATTGTCGAAGAAATAGCGACCCATGTCTACAAGGTAGAACACGGCGAGTTAGCACTGTCAGAAGTTCACGCCTAGATCGGTGAACCCCAGAATTTAGTGCTTCACCGATTCAACCGGATTCACAGTGACTCGGTGCAACGGAACATCACCTGTGTTGATGAACTGATGACGTATTCCGCCTGGCACTAGAATAGCGTCGCCTGTCTTGACCGGGTATTCCTTGCCACCACACACGAGAATCCCTGAGCCTTCAGTGATAAATGCCTGGTGTTCCCATTCATGGGTGTGGTCTGGGCTGGATTCACCAGGACCATGCTTTACGTAAAGCATTACGTAAGATGACACTCCGTCACCTGGTCCCAATAGAGGATTGGAGCTGCCTTGTTCGTTCCGAATTACTGGTTCCACTAGTATCGCCTCGCTATAACATTTTGCATCGATTACACGACCGAGATGTTACTCAACGACGGAGTGGCTTGCACTGACACTGAAGACTACGTAGCGTTAGTTTCAAATACTTCTTTGCTAGAAGTAAATGTCCGAATACCTGTTGAACTAACTGACGTGTCGGATGGCGTTAGTCGATTTGAACTGGGACTCTTGACTATCACACGGCTGTAAATACAGAACGCGAGAGTTGCAGAAACCCTACCGTTGATGTCGGAATCGGAATTTACTCCAAGTTTGAGAAATATCATTCCAACGTGATTGTTTACGGTACGCGAACTGAGCGACAGTTTGCTCGCAATATTCTTATTCGAATGCCCCATCGCTAGAATCTCGAGGATTTCGAGTTCACGTCGAGTGAGACTGCCAATGCGCTCGGCTGTTTTCACTAGATACTTAGCTGGAACGCTCGGTGTGTGAATTTCAGACACTTCGGTATTCCCGGATTCGAGATTCCGAATGTATTCCAAGAGACTTTCAGAATTAATCCGATCAGCGCGTGCCAGAACCGAATGACTCGCTTGAGAGAAATTTGTCAGCGCAGCAGAAATCTCGTTTTCCATACCTAAGGTGCTGATAGCCAGTATTTTTGTCTTGGGAACAGATTCTGCAGTAATCGCGATCAACCGTGGCATGTCGTTGTTCATCTGTTCGCGGTTTCTGTCGCAAGAATGATCACATCTGCTTTGGGGTTAATCAGTGATTTGGTGGAACTTTCTGATCCTGAAATCGAATTTGTAAATGGCAGTACTTTTGCACCGCGAGATTTCAGAAGTTGTTCAATTCCTAATCGCTCGAGTTCATCAGGTAATACGACCTGAACTTTTATAGGAAAACCGTTCACCTTCAGATATTCCGAGCTATCGGTATGAAAAGTATTTCGTTGAGTATTTTGGAAAAGTTCGTGCATCTGGCGTGATCAAAAGTCATGTCGGCTGGCAGCTATCGCTACTCGTATATTTAAAGATTTGCACGCGTTGGCTTAGATAGCGTCGGTGGCGACTCACAATGATGGTTCGAATCTCCCGTAATTCATTCGGATGACAAGAGACGTTATGTAGTTGTGAGCAGGTAGTAATTACTAGCTGACCATCTCGCAAATACTGGTGATGCTGCTAAACATGATTACTGGAATCTATTCGACCCGTCGCCAGAACGGTTTCCGCGTTCGCATTGCGTCAAGAACCGAATCATCCCACGGTTCCATTTCATTGCCGTCGGGTTGTGGTGTTTTTCCACTCCATCCGAGCCGTTTGTGAACTCGATCATCCTTGTAGTAGACGATGTAACTGATGGTGAGAATTGAGTTGAACAACTCCGGATGCCCTGATTCGAACTGTTGGATTGCATCATCTTGTTCAGACCCAGAGCGTGAACTGAAATCTGTATTTTCGGTGGTGAACGTATTTACCGCAGATTCGAATATCCCTTGAAATCGAGCTTGTTGTCCAGATAGGCGGACGATTTCGTCGATCAGTCCCATATGGCCTGCAGGCGGTAATTCGTCTACCGCTGGAATCAGGCGGTTAAGCATGTCGGACAGAACAGTTTCGTTGATTTGGGTCTTTTTTGAATTAGTACTCATGAGATTAACCCTTCAAATCCTGTCGATTTGAAACGATGTAATCCGCAGTTCTCAATGCCAATGCCTGAATCGTAGGCGTTGGATTTACTGCTGCGCCCGTTACAAATACGCTGCCATCAACTATGAATAAATTGTCGACATCATGGGCTTGTCCCCATTTGTCGACCACTGAACTGCTGGGATCATCGCCCATTCGTGCAGTTCCCATAAGATGCCATCCAGATTGTCGCATCATCGGGTCCACAAAAATGTCTGAAGCTCCAGCCGCTTCCAAAGCCTTTTTTGCGTTCCCTATAGCGTGATCAAGTTGATCACGAGAGTTCTTGCTCAATGTGTAGTTAAGCCTTGGCGCCGGGATACCATCGGAATCGGTGAGTTCGGGGTCAAGGTCAACCGTGTTGTGCTCTTCTGGCAGATCTTCACCAATAACTGCCATAGCCATCACACTACCAAGCCGTTTTTCAAGCTCCTCGTGATGTCCCTCTCCCCAGGGAACAGCATTTCTAAAGCCTCCATTCGCGATCCAAGCCGGTCCTAGGCTTCTCTGAAATTGGTATGTGTACCCTCTCACAAACCCTCGACTTTTGTCGGTTTCGTAAAACTCCTGGCTCATTGCAATATTTCCAAGCGGACCCTGCCACGTTTTCATCTTCTCTGGGAACGTCCCTGAGATCATTGCAAATGGATGAAACATAAGGTTTTTACCGACTAAGCCACTAGAGTTGGAGAGTCCCGTCGGATGTGCGTCTGATGTCGAGTTCAGCAGCAGGCGAGGCGTTCCGATTCCATTGGCTGCCATTATCACTGCGTGAGCGCTCTGATGCTGTTCATTCCCTTTGGAATCAATATAGTCGGCACCGGTTGCACGGCCAGATTCATCAATAGTAATTCGGCGTACTCGTGCACCGGTTTCTATCGTCGCTCCGCTTCGTAACGCTCGCGGCCAGTAAGTAAGATCTGTGCTTGATTTGGCACGCTGATAGCAACCCATGTGATTGTGACCACAGAAGTTACAAGCGTCGCGACCTTCGCCGTAGCGCTGTGAGTTGATGTAGCTATCAGATGGCCACCAGTGCCAGCCGAGCTTCTCGAATCCACTGATGAGCTTTCGACCATCTTTTCCAAGTGGAAGCGGTGGCATCTGTCTCGGACTTCTTGGAGGATTTGCAGGGTCACCGTTGATCCCTGAGCACCCCATGATCTCGTCATTGAGATCATAAAACTCTTCGAGCTCCTCGTATGTGATCGGCCAATCATCAGCTACGCCATCGAGTGTTTTCACTCGGAAATCAGAAGGGTGAAATCGCGGTGTGTGTGCCGTCCATAGAATCGTGCTGCCACCAACGCCGTTGAACATCACAGGAGTGACTGGAGAGTTCGAGTCATTGACCGGGTAATCCTCGTCACGTTGGCGCTTGTTCGGGTCCGGTGCCCAGTTCGTGAGCATTTCGAACTCGTAGTCCTTGGACGCAGAAGCGTACTTCGAAGGGTCTTGCCAGTAGCCCTGTTCGAGGCACTTCACATTGAATCCAGCCTCCGCGAGCCAAGCTGTTGCAGCGCCTCCGGAAGCGCCAGCTCCGATCACCAGTACATCTACAGTTCCATCGGTCGAGGTGTTCTTATTCGTCATAGGGGCTTTCTGGCTATCAATGTCGAATGATTAGCTACTACGGCATCATCGACCAAATACAAGATTCCTGTTCGTGTGGCAGTGTACGCGTGGATCATGGCTTGTAAAACGGCTATAAGGCCGCCTAAACATCGAACGAGAGTTGTATGATTTGCCAGCTTCGGACTAACCAACAGGAGAATCAATTGAGCGGCAACATCAAAGTCACCGATGTGAAAATCATCAACCTTCGAACAGTAAAACACGTTGGGAAGCTCGAACCTGCGTGGAGTCCTGGTCGACAGATGTCTTTCGACATAGGTGGTGGATCGTTCACTGAAGTTCACACTGACGCAGGGATCACTGGCATTGGACCGGGAATGAGTCCTCTGCTGCTCGATGCCGTGAAACAGTACCTCGTTGGACGCAGTGCGTTCGCCGTTGAAGACCACTCAGCTGCTCTGAACTATTACGTGCCGAACATGCACTATCAGGGCGTCGCTGGTGTCGACATGGCGTTGTGGGACATCATCGGCAAGGCTGCCAATCTCCCGTTGTACAAACTATGGGGTGGTGAAAAAGAGAAGATCATCCCGTATGCCAGCATGGTTGTTCTGTCGACTCCTGAGGAGCGAGCAGAACAGGCCCGTTCGTTGAAGGATGAAGGCTGGCAGGCAATGAAGCTGCGCCTCCACAATGAGACGATTTCAGATGACATCAAGATCGTTGAAGCCGTGCGTGAAGCTGTTGGCGATGACTTTACGATCATGGTCGACGCTAACCAGGCGCAGAGCAGCGGGACGTGGCAGCCGGGAGTCATGTGGAACCTCAAGCGTGCTTACGAGACTGCGATCGAACTTCAAGACCTTGATGTGTACTGGCTTGAAGAGCCTCTCGCTCGATATAACTTTGAAGGCCTAGCTGAACTTAGTGCGAAGGTCGAAATGCGAATAGCGGGTGGTGAGAACAACCCGGGCCTCAACGAATTTGTTCAGATGTGTGAGATGGACACATACAAGATGCTCCAGCCAGAGAGCATGGTGATGAACGGTATGACCAATCTGCGTAAAGTCGGAGTTCTTGCCGAATTGCACAACCTCGAACTCGTGCCTCATCACGGTGGTGGCAATATCGGTGTCATCGCTCACCAGCATCTCGTTGCTTCGTGGCGACATGCCCCGTTCATGGAATTGCTGCATGACCCATCGATTGGTCACTACAAGAACAAATTCTCTATGTTTACCAACGCACCTGAAGTTGATTCCGACGGATACATGCCACTACCAACAGGACCAGGAATCGGACTAGAGATTGATCCTAATCTGATCCTCAACGACTAATCGCTTCAATACATATTTTAGGAACTAACAAAATGTCTAACGATCAATTTGCCTTTATTGGCACTTACACCCGTCTTGGGAGTGAAGGCGTTTACTCGCTTCGATTGAACGGTGATACGGGAGAACTAACACAGGTGTCGGTTGCGACCGGTCTTGAGAACCCTTCTTTCGTTGCGCTCGATCCCTCTGGCGACCATCTCTATGCTGTATCTGAGACCAGTGCATTCAATGGCTCTGGCGGTATCACTGCATTCAATGTGAATCGCTCTACTGGCGAGCTAACCCAGATCAATCAGCAGTCAACAGGCGGTCCTGGTCCTTGCCACCTAATGATCGATTCGACCGATTCTATGGTCATAGTGACAAACTATTCCGGGGGAAGCGTCTCAGCACATCCAATCGCTTCTGACGGTTCGGTTGGTGAACGTACAACGTTCATTCAACATGAAGGTTCCTCGATCAACAAAAAACGACAAGAAAAGGCTCACGCCCACTCTGTAAATATCGATAGTTCGAACAAGTATGCATTCGTTTGCGATCTCGGAAAGGATCAAGTACTTACGTATGCGATGGACGTTGAAAACGCTAAATTGTCACTCTCCTCGACTGTCGACCAAGTTGCTGGAGAGGGGCCGCGCCACTTCACGTTCCACCCAACGAATCAGCAGGTATATGTGTTGAATGAACTTGGTTGCACAATCACGCTGTACGACAAAGGCGCTGATGGCTCTTTGACACCAGTGGAGACTGTTCCAACACTTCCTGAGGGATGGGACGGTGAAAATACGACTGCTGACATTCACACATCACCGGATGGCGCATTTGTTTATGCATCGAACCGTGGCCACGATTCGATAGTTGTCTACTCGATCGATCAATCGACGGGGAAGATGACATTCGTCGGGCATGAGTTGACTCAGGGTGAAACTCCTCGAAACTTCGCTATTACTCCGGACGGAAAATTCTTGCTGGCAGCAAATCAGGATTCCGACTCGATCGTTTCATTCAAACGTGAAGATGATGGCACTCTGACTCCAACAGGATCGGTGATAAAAGTTCCTGCCCCAGTTTGCGTGCAGTTCCTGTCAATCCATTAGATAATTCATCCCCGCCTGAGTATCACGAGGTATTTCCGAATTGAAAATCACTGACGTAAAAGTGTTTCGAATGGCTACGCCAGTGCACAAAACCGCTGGCACAAATTGGCTATTTGTTCGGATTAATACCGATGCTGGTATTTCAGGCTGGGGCGAAGGGTCGCTTCAATACAAAGACGCTGCTCTCGAAGCCGAAATCCTCGACTTTGGGAAATTCCTAGAGGGCAAAGATCCACGCCGTATCGATTGGATTTGGACATCGTTATATCGACGGGTCACGTGGGCAGGTGGTCCTGTCTCGATGTCGGCCATAGCGGCAATCGACCTCGCTCTCTGGGACATCAAAGCTAAATCGCTTGGTATTCCTGTTTGGGAACTTGCAGGTGGAAAGCATCGTGACAATGTTCGCGTTTACGCCAATGGCTGGTTCGAAGAACTCACTGAACCGGTTCCGGGCGTGCCTGCTGAATCGGTCGCTCGGCAAGCTTCCCCCCAAAAGCACGCCGAAGCTGCGTTAAAGCTGAAGGACGAAGGATGGACAGCTCTCAAGTTCTATCCGTTCGGCGGGCCACAAACAACGACCCTTGCTCAGATAAGTCATGGCATCGAGTTGGTACGTGCGGTTCGAGATGCCGTTGGTCCTGATATGGAGATTGGAATCGACGTTCGTGCGAGGTTAAATCCGTGGAGCGCTGGCCGGGCTGCACAACAGTTGGAGCAGTTCAACATAGCGTGGATGGAAGAACCGATTCTCTACGACAACGTCGACGCTATGGCGGAATTTGCTCGTTCAGTGAACGTACCTGTTTCGACAGGTGAGCAACTGTACAACCGTTGGGAATTCCGACCTCTGCTCGAAACCAACACTGTCAGGATGATCCAGCCCGACATCTGCCACTGCGGCGGGTTCACAGAAATTCTCAAGATAGCGAGTATGGCCGAGGCGTACTACGTACCTTTAGCGCCGCACAACTCGAACGGTCCTCTTTCAACGTTGGCGAGTCTGCATCTCCAAATGAGCATTCCTAACTCGTTCATGCAGGAGATATTCGTGTCGTTCTTTGATCGATATCAGGAAGTGCTCACGAACCCAATCGACATCACCGATGGGATCGCTACCGTTCCAGATGGTCCCGGTTGGGGGGCGGATATCGACCTTGAAGCTCTCGCTAAGTATCCGCCGACCGATTTCGTACAGGTTCAAGATGAACCGTATCTGGACTTTTAATCGTTACTCAACGATAGCCTGACGTTCAGATTCGACTTCCGCAAACCACGTTTCCAGTTCGGCGAGCATACGACTTGCAGTCTCTGGATTTACCGAAGCCACATTGTTCGATTCACCCGGGTCGACGGATAGGTCGTACAGTTCGGGCGTGGGTGGTTCAGGAACGATCTTCTGTGGCTCTGGCCAGTTGAAAGTTTCTGAGAAATTCTCTGGGTGATACTTGTACTCGATGTCCTGCTCAATGTAATCATCGGCAAGCTGCTGGTCAGCATCCGTGGCGTAAGCGATATCGAGGGCAGGGCGCACCAATTTCCAGTCACCATGACGCATTGCGGCGTTGGTCACTCCGATTGGCGTATCGCCGTTCCATTGCCAGAAGCGTCGAGGTTCCTCCTGTGGCGAATCTCCCCTGAGCACAGCTCCAACATCGTGACCGTCGATTCGCTTTTCGCCAACGCGTTGTGAATTGGTCAGTGAAAGCAACGTAGGCAGCCAGTCGGTGAAGCAAATCTGATCGTCAATCTCGACGTTCTGTGGTAATCCATTCGCCCAACGAGCAATCATCGGCACCCTAATACCGCCTTCGTACAACGACCCTTTGGAGCCTGCGAAACCGTTGTTGTATCGGGATCCATCGAGTGAAACACCGGCTGGAACCTGATCGTATCGATGGCTGAACGCCGGACCGTTGTCGCTCGTGAACATCAGTAGCGTGTCGTCTTCGATACCTGCGGTCCGCAGCGTCTCGCTAACTTTGGCGATTCCGCGATCCATAACCTCGATCATCGCGTAGATCAGGGCTATTCCTTTTTCAAAACCAGCATCGATGTATTTCTGAGTCACATCTTTCGGAGCCTGTAGTGGTGAGTGCGGCGCGTTCCACGTAATCATCAAAAAGAACGGCTCTGATTGATGCCTGTTGATAAAGCTTGCAGCTTCATCGGCCAGAACATCGGTCAAGTAACGACCATCAGATTTTTCGAGCACACCGTTCCTGTCGAGATTCCACTTGTAATAGTCTGCCCAGCCTCCTCGGAAGCCGGCGAATTCATCGAATCCACGTGCGTTTGGATGGAATCGAGGATCAATAGCTCCGTTGTGCCACTTGCCGACCATGCCAGTTGCGTAACCAGCAGCTTTGAAAGAATCAGCAATTGTCGATTCGTCAAGCGCTATTCGATCGTTCCCAAGTACTTCCTGAGGAGTGACGGCGCCAGTACGTATGGGGTACCGTCCTGTTAGCAATGCTGCCCGCGATGGTGAACACACTGCTGATCCAGCGTAATGCTGAGTAAGTCGAATTCCCTGTGTTGCTAGTTCGTCGAGCGCCGGAGTATGAACTCTGCCTTCTGAGTACAAACCGAAGTCGCCGTACCCCATGTCATCAGCGACCATCAGGACAATATTTGGACCAGACAAAGCAACCTCGTTCGAATCAGTCAGATGTAGCGATCAATCGGTGACGTGAAATGTAACAACATCCCGACGGTGAAGATCAGGCAGGCATGTCGAATTTCTGCAGGAACGAGTACTGTGGTCGACATTATCGAGTGAATAATTCAAAAGGCGGCTGCTGGTATGGCGGTGGAGACAAAACGACTAGGGAAAACTGACCTGGAAGTTGGACGACTGGGAATCGGATTATCCGAAGTCGGGTTCAATTTGGAATTGGCAGATGTCGATCAAGCGCGAGAGGTGATCAATCTAGCTCTCGACAATGGCGTCAATTTCCTCGATACAGCTGCTTGTTACGGAATCAGCGAAGAACTACTTGGAACTGTTGCCTCCGAGCGTCGAGATGAGTTTGTGCTTGCAACCAAAGCAGGACACTACTTGCCACGTGGTGACGGAGAGGATTGGACGTATGAATTAGTCACATCTTCGATAGAACGTTCTCTCAAACTCATGAAAACTGACCACGTCGATCTCGTTCAACTTCACTCTTGCACAGTTGATGTGCTCGAACGCTGTGATGTGATTCGAGCCCTTCAAGACGCTAAAGCAGCCGGCAAAACGCGTTATGTTGGTTACAGCGGTGACAATGAAAACGCTAAGTGGGCGGTAACCAGTGGGTTATTCGACACTCTTCAAACCAGCTTCAATTTAGTTGATCAATCGGCACGTACAAATTTGTTTGCAGATGTTGAAGCCAAAGATATGGGGCTAATCATTAAGCGACCAATTGGTAATGCCGTATGGGGGGCTGATGCCGACCCGGTTCCTTATCAGCACATTCCTGACTACGCTGCAGAGTATTTCCGCCGCGCTGGCGTGATGGGCGAAGAAGGACCACTTATTGAGAATCCTAACGACAGAATTCGACTGGCTCTAGGTTTTACGTTTGCTCATGAAGAAGTAGATGTGACTATCGTTGGTACACAGCGCCCTCATCACATGAAATCAAACCTCGAAATGGTTGCACAGCCACTGGGCGTTTCAGACGCAACAGTCTCTGATTTACACGCTCGATGGGACAAACTGTCGTCAGGTTGGGAACAACAGGGCTAGCTTCGACAGGGTTCTGCTGCCTACAATGAATAGCTGTTCGCAGTGAGCGACCGACCTATTGTGGGGGAGTGGCGAAATGGCAGACGCGCATGCCTTAGGAGCATGTGCCTTAATCGGCGTGTGGGTTCGACTCCCACCTTCCCCACCATTTCAGTTCAACATATAGGTTTCGAATTGGGCATACTCGATTCGAAACCTTGCGCTTAGCGCTCTTAGGTCACATAATTCGGCAAGTACACATT
>Ga0302134_10000775_pt1 | contig 14504 bp, 9 predicted proteins | sample CB9_SCM_MG_FD_203123 | JGI IMG/M metagenome (GOLD analysis project Ga0302134, IMG submission 203123) | Marine microbial communities from Western Arctic Ocean, Canada - CB9_SCM | ecosystem: Environmental > Aquatic > Marine > Oceanic | place: Canada: Western Arctic Ocean | collected 2017-09-19
CGCACGCACAGAGCTGCTCAATCAAATCGAGTCCGCCCGTAACGTTGAGGACGTCCGCTTGGCGATGCAACAGTGGGATCAAGGTCGCCGGGAAACAGGTACTTGGGAAGCACTCGTACATCTACGTTTTTGCCAAGACACGACCGACGAACAGGCCAAACAGGCTCAAGACGAGATGGACCAGATGCAGCCTAAACTGACTGAACTCGACATTAACATCAAACGCGCTCTGGTCAGCCATCCGTTGCGATCGGCGGTTGAAAAGGAAACAGGTGCGCAGTTATTTGCCTTGTGGGAAGCCGAAATCCCGACGTTTGATCCCGTCATTGCTGACGACATGATTCGAGAATCTGGATTGAAAACCAAATACACAGCACTGATGGCATCCGCCAAGCTCGAATTTGATGGTGACACGCTTAACCACTCGACCATCACTCGCTATCGTGAAAACGCCGACCGCGACCTGCGTTACGCCGCGGAATTAGTGCGCTGGCAGTGGTTTGATGAACATGCCGAAGAGCTCGACGACTTGTTTGATGAAATGGTTTCTTTGCGCCACGGCATGGCACAAAAACTTGACTTCGAAAACTACGTTGACTTGGGCTATCAAATCATGAGCCGTGTCGATTATGACCAGCACGATGTGGCGCGTTACCGGGATATGGTTCGCGAGGAAGTCACACCACTGGGTCAACAAATTCGTGACGGCCAAGCGACCACCCTAGGCATCGACAAAACCATGTTCTGGGATGAGTCAGTCTATCTCAAAGCGGGCAATCCATTGCCCGCGAGCGACTATGACACGATGATTGGTCAAGCGACTGAGATGTTCAATAACATGGGTTATGGACTTGATGATTTTTTTCGAGTCATGAACAAAGGCGGGTTCATGGATCTGCAGAGTCGTGACGGTAAAGCAGGTGGTGGATTCTGCACCGCTTTCAGCACGGTCGGCATGCCATATATCTACGCCAACTTTAAAGGCACTCGAGCTGATGTCCAAGTTTTCACTCACGAAATGGGACACGCGTTTCAGTGCTACATGAGTAATCAACAACCGTGGTTTGATTATCTCTGGCCAACCTATGAATCATGCGAGATTCACTCCATGTCTCTCGAGATGCTATGTTACCCACAAATGGAACTGTTCTTCGGCGAAGGTGCCGCTGACTTCCGCCACATTGACCTCGCGAGCACACTAACGTTTCTACCCTACGGCGTTACCGTCGACGAATTCCAGCACTTGGTTTATGCCAAACCGCAAGCCAGTCGTAAAGAACGTCACGAAATGTGGCAACAACTTGAATCAACCTATGAGCCCTATTTGGACTATGGTGATTTGCCCCACGTGAGTAGCGGTGGACGGTGGCAAGAAAAACAACACATTTTCTGCTCACCTTTCTATTATATCGATTACACTTTGGCGCAAACCTGCGCGTTACAGTTTTGGATCAAGGCCGAAGAGAATCGAGAACAAGCGATGCAAGATTATGTGGCATTATGCAAACGTGGCGGCGAAGCACCGTTTCAGGAATTGGTGTCCAGCGCCAAACTTATCAGTCCATTCAAAGAAGGTTGTTTACGAGATGTTGTAGCCCATAGTCGTCAGGTATTGGGCATATAATATTAGCTGTGAGAAAGTAGTGCTCATGTTACATAGTCAGGGGTTAGCGATAAAATTTCGACTCTCGCCAGTTGCCGTTGCAATTACTGTTGTACTGTTGGCCATCTCAACGACCATGGCCTGTCTGTGGGATGTTGATACCCTGGCTCAAGAACGAGCGAAATTTCCCTCAGCACTGGAATTGATCGCTGGGAAATTCCCGCGTCATAGTCCCGCGTTCTACCAATGGCGAATTGATGACCGCCAAGCCAAGCTTGATAGCGGTGATGACCAAGCGGGCTATTATGACGATATCGCCGTTGCCTACGACAAGCTAAGACAAGACGACCAAGCGATTGAGTGGATGCATAAGAAAGCGGACAAATTCAATGGCAGCGCTGACAACCGCTATAAGACTGCCGCCAATCTAGGAACATTCTACTTACACTCACAGCAACTCGACAAAGGCATCGAACAGCTAGAACTGGCCATCAAGATAAACCCCAACGCTCACTTTGGCCGTGAACGGTATCAGTTATATCTGGCAAAGTACATCAAGTTACGCCTAGAAAATGGTCACCTGCGCGACGGGAAACTCTTACTCCCTTTACAATATGACCGCGATCATGATTCCCAAGCAGCTGACCTGGCGACCGACTCATCACAAAACACAGATCAAGTTCATCCTCATGAAAAAGTTCGCCATTTTGGATCTGCTGTCGTCTATTTTGACGACGGTACGTACCGACAAATCGATGAAAAGCAAACGGCCGATGCGGTAACGGGCATTCTGGGAATGATGCGATTCGGCCATTACGATTCACCCGTGCTACTCGAATGCTTGGGGGATTTGTTGAGTGAAACAAGCAGTGTCAATCAAAACTCCGCGTACACAATTGCTGCCCGAGCGTACATGCGAGCTGCCGATTTACTGCCGCAAGAAGATGAGGTGTCGCGCAACAAATATCATGAACTAGTCGAACGCGTGATGCTCTATAAGGAACACCTAGATCACCAAAACATCCGCCGCTATCTAGAACTAGAACTTGCAGACGCAACAGAATACTACCGACAAATCGTAGCGGATGAAGAACTGTGGATATCTCAAAATGCTGATGTCGAAGCGCTCTTTCAAGCAAAGTATTATGCTAGCAGCGATGCCCAATTTACATTGAGTAACTACGCCGGCGGCAAACTTGCAGAAGTAGTGGTGTTCAGTGCTATTGCACTCTTGTTATTGGCATCCATATGCCTTTACTTTCTCCATTTCACGGGCAGAGAAAAGACTCGCGTCGCGAACGACCAATAAAGTCTAATAAACTCCCACCTCATGAATCTATCTGGACGTAAAAACTACATTCGACCTATACTACGGTGCTCGTAGAAGCAACAAATTCCTAGAACAACGTACTAACAATATCAGTTACTATTGGATGTCTTAACACATATCCAAACTGCGGAGTTTCTTTATGAAACGGTATTACAGTCCTGCACTGACCCTGCTTTTTACCTCCATCAGTATGGTTGGCAGTATCATCCTGCCCCACGTTGCTTTAGGGCAAACCACCCGCATTGGTGATGAAACGCAGTCAGTCTTAGTCGACGAAACGACTCCGTCAACAAGTACAATCACGGATGCTGACAAAAACACTGGTGAAACGAATGATAATACCGCGACGACTCCCTTCGTATTCCAAGGTAGTCGATTTCAAAGCATCCTGCCTGGTGTTACTCCTAATTCAAAAATCGTAAAGCTCTTAGGGGAGCCCCGCGCGAAAATTGAATCGGGCGGGCGGGTTGTCAATGTATATGCAATTGAACCGTACGACCGAGTGGGAATTGTGTTGCGGGGGGATGTCGCGGACTCGATTCACCTACACTACAAACAACCACTGAACCTCGAGCAAGCTGCCTCTGAATTAGGACTTGATCCTTCCACAGCGGTTACTCAAACCACATCCGCGCTCCACGAGTTTTTACTGACTTGGCCCGATGAAGGAATATCACTGCACTTCCAGCGTAGCGATGGTGTCGACTTAGTTTCCCGTGTAGCCTTCACAACAGCGCAGCCTGACGCGTTTTTATTGCGCGGCCTCAATCGACAGTGGCGCGATTACAACGGAGCGTTGCATGATGCTCGTGCGGTACAAAGTCTAGATCCTCGTCGTGCGGAAGCTTATCGGCTTGAAGCGCAAGTCGCCTTGCGAATGGGACAACCCGTTGTTGCAAAAAAAGCGATCGCGGAAGCACTCTCCGCAACCTCTGCCACCATCGATCTGTTGTTACTACAAGTTCAAGTCGCTACAACTGCCAACGAACTCGATGGATTGATGTTACGTATTCGAGCAATGCGTAATGACGTTCAACTACCTTCACTCACTCGCGCTAAAGCAGCTTTTGCGATGGGCCAAATCAATACCAAAATTGCATCACCAAATTACAAACAAGCATTTAGCTTTCACCGTGAAGCGAACCAACGAGCAAGAGGACTTTTGAAAAGCTCGGAATTAGCAGAACAGTTCAGTGCATTGGAGTTGATGGCCAACGCCCATCTGGCGATTGCTCGTGACATTGCCTACGGTGAGTACACCGCCGCAGAGAAAAACCAAGCGGTCCCCAAGTGGATCGAGCTCAGTTGGAAATTCACTACACACCTCTTGGCCAACAATTACCACGATCAAGCATTAGGCCTCAATGTCTGCCGTTCTTCTTTGGAGTTGCTGAAAAAACTGAAAAAAAACATCCCGCTGGAAATGTGGGAAGACCGTATCACCCAGCAAGCCAATCGTGTCTTACAACTCCAGGGTGCTTCCGCAGAATTCCTTGACCACATGCGGTGGCAACAAGCAATGGCACTATATCACGCCACCATCATTGCCCGCCAAGGTAAGGACGGGAACCGAGTTCAGCAACTCGGCCTAGCTGCCTACCAATTATTTAGGGGGCAATTAACCACTTCACCAAAAATCGACCGCTGGGACTCGACCACCACCAAAGCAGCTAAGCTCGGACTTTGCTATACGCTAGGTTCGGTAGAAGCCATCGACAACCTAGATCATGTTAAGGCGATTCAATGGTACGACCAAGCCGTACAATATATTGACACCCCAAATATTCAACAGTTTGCAACAGAGTACTCGACCAAACAATCAACCGATTTGGGTTGGCACGGTGAACGGCTCGTAAGCATGGGGCTGTCCTATTGGTCAACGGGAAATAAAGCCCAGGGACTGCGTTTGACGCAGCTGGGAGTCGCTTGGATTGAAAAAGCCGTCCAAGATCATGGCTTTCCCAATCATCATCTGAAAATTCCCTACAGCAATCTAGCGGTGATGACCAAGTCATTAGAGCAACGCCAAGACATTCAAAATATCGCCAACGACGACGATAATTCCAAACAACGCTAACGTCAATTTGCGACCGCTCTGGTACGATAGTCACCATGAGACTCTTTAGTTTTCTATTGATGGTGTTCGTATTTACGACCCTCACTGAACTTTACTTCTTAATAGAAGTCAGCGATAAAATTGGCTGGCTCTACACTATTGCCTGGACAATACTAACGGGTGTGGCGGGTAGTTGGTTAGCTCGACACGAAGGCTATCGAACACTGGCAACCATCCGCGGCGAAATGTCGCAAATGCAAATGCCCACGAACGCTCTGTTGGATGCTGGTTTGATCCTGTTTTCCGGCGGCTTATTGATCACTCCTGGATTCTTAACCGACATAGTAGGGTTTAGTTTACTCATACCGTTCACTCGAGCTGGATACCGCAAACTGCTAGCTAAGTGGGTCAAGACTAAGTTCAGCTTCGAAAACTTCCAAACACAATCCGGATTTCCAAACAGGCAATCCGAGCAACAACAATGGGATAACGTGGTCGATGGTGAAATTCTACCAGCCGATCCCACGAGCGATGAATATGAGATTATCGATGTCGAAATCGACAATGAATAATTGCACTCGGAAGTCACTAACGAATACGGATCGGTATAGATAATCGTGACCTCACAAACAACGTTCACTCTAGTGACTCCCCTAGGTCGAGCGGCGATCGCCACCATCGTCGTACGCGGACCTAATGCCATCGACGCCGTGGCTAAGTTTTTTGAATCGGCCTCTAAAAGAATCCTCGCGGAGGTGCCTGTTAATAAAATACTGTTTGGCAAGTGGCAGGCTCCTCTCACAGTCGCTGAAGATTTGGTCGTATGCCTACGTGAAACCGACGTAGTTGAAATACACTGTCACGGCGGCACTGCAGCATCTGAATCTATATCAGAATGTCTTAAATCGCGTGGTTGCGTTGAAGCAACTTGGCAGCAACAAACGTCGAATCACTGTGATGGTTCAGCGTATTCCCAAGACGTTTGGAAATTAGTTCCGTTAACAACTACTTTAGCGACGACCCAAATCGCGTTACAGCATGCAACAGGAAAAATTGATCGTTTGCTTGACGATGTGCGGAAAGTAATCAGCAACGGCGATACAGTTTCGGCGGCTGAGCTGCTGCAGCCCTACATTGGTACATATAAGCTGGGCAGACATATTATCGATCCGTTTGTTGTCGTGATTGCTGGCAGGCCCAATGCGGGTAAAAGTAGCCTGCTCAATACAATGACCGGTGTTGATCGCTCAATCGTCAATCAACAGGCTGGCACAACACGAGATGTGCTGCAGTACAAATCCATGGTCGCAGGATGGGGTATCTCGTTTTGGGACACCGCAGGAATCCGTTCCGACGCTCAGGAACTAGAGCAACTGGGTATCGCTAAAGCTGAGCAAGCTATCGCCACAGCTGACCTCGTGATCTGGGTGCACGATGTGACTGAAAATTGGCAATCACAAGTTGAGCAGGTCGCACGAGAGCTAAACGACATTAATTATTTAGTTGTGGTCAATAAAACGGATATTCAACAAGCCGGAGATGACTTACCCTCGCATATTGCTGTGTCCGCTGAAACTGGTGCGGGGATAGATGAGTTGTTGGAAAAAATCGTTGAGCTATTGATTGGCGATTGCGCGGATCATAAATCTCAACCAATGCTGTTAACCAAGTCGATGGATGATTCATTTAAGCAATGGTTTGACCAACTTGTGGTGAATAAAATCCCCAACGATTTATCACCAATAGGCTCGGCAGATCATTCTTGATTCAGAATATTCTGCGCGACGTGAATAATCCCACGCAAACAGAGATGATCTATTGAAGAAGCTTCGAATGGCAAATTTGACACCACCTCAGAATCAGCGCCATCCACGATTAAATGTGCTCCCGGGCCTAGAATTTTTTGCTGTCGCTTAACCACTGCTTCGATTGCTCCGATAAATCCCCACACTAATCCACCCTTAATTGCATCCTGCGTGCAGGTTCCAATGGCCTGTGGAAGTCCTTGCAGATCAGAAATATTAACGTCAACCTCAGGCAGTCGATCGGTGTAATTCGCTAACGCAATCGAACTTAGGTAAATGCTCGGCATAATAACTCCACCTAAAAACGCACCCTCAGCCGTGACTGCGTCAACGGTCACAGCGGTACCAATGTCCACCACAACCACGGGAAATGGATTCGCGAGGGCGCCCATTGCACCAAGGGCTGATAAGAGTCGATCAACACCAACCTCTTCCACATCCACTGCTGAACAATCCAGTGGTACATGTTGGTGGTTTAATATAGTTCGTTTTTTGGGTATTGTCTGACTATCTAGCCATTGCACAACACAAGCTAAACTGGATTGGTTGACGCTTGCTAAGAACCATCGAGTTTCAACTGAACAGGGGGCCAAGAAATCCAGCCACTGCGGATTACCAATATCTTCAAGTTTGAATGTTGCGACCGGAGCGTCATGGAGATCTAGCGGGGTTAGTACGTCCGTCAACGCAGCAACTTTGATAAAGCTGTTTCCAATATCAACGGCAACGACGCGATGACTCATCTTGGCCAACCTAGCCTTCCTGAGATGCGTGAAATTCCTTGATCGTATCGGCGATGCGGTTCGTCAACTCATTGAGTCCTTGTCCCGTAACTGCTGAAATCAGCATCACGTTCTGCTCGAGCTCGGATTGCAACTGCTGTTGCAGTTCCTCAGCCCCTGGCAGCTCCGCTTTGGTAACAACAACGATCATCGGACGTTGGCCAAGTTGTTCATTATATTCAACAAGTTCTCGTTGAATCGAGTGAAAATTCGCTAGTGGATCTGTACCGTCCATCGGATCGGGCTCGACAAGATGTACCAAAATACCTGCTCGTTCAATATGCTTGAGAAACTCATGTCCCAGCCCAATGCCTTGTGCGGCACCTTCAATCAAACCGGGGATATCTGCCATTACGAATGACCGTTCCCAATCGAGGATGACTTGTCCGAGATTGGGTTTTTTTGTCGTAAAGGGATAGTCGGCGATCTCAGGTTGAGCTTTGGTAATCCGACTCAGCAGCGTGCTCTTACCGGCGTTAGGTTTTCCGACGAGTCCTACATCAGCGATGACTTTTAGTTCCAAGGTAACCATTCGCTTTTCGCCGTCAATACCGGGAGTCGATTGACGCGGAGCCTGATGGACTGACGATTTAAAACGCGTGTTACCTTTGCCTCCATAGCCACCTTTGGCAATGATACAGCGATCGCCTACGTTCACGAGGTCCTTGATAACGTAATCATCATTAGCGTCAAGGATAATTGTCCCCGGAGGAACTAGGATCGTGATTCCTGCGCCATCACGGCCTCGTTTATTTTTACTACTGCCATGCTTTCCGCGCACCGCTTTCCATGATTTTCGGTGGGCAAAAGCCGTCAAGCTATTGACGCCTTCCTGAGCAACGATTTCGATGTCGCCGCCATGTCCACCGTCGCCACCGTCGGGACCACCGCGTGGTACATATTTTTCTCGCCGGAAACTAACGCACCCGTCGCCACCCGCTCCAGCGATCAATTCAATTGTGACTTGGTCAACGAACACTGTTCTCTTGTTCTCCCAACGGATTCTCTGACTAGTAGCAATCCGTGATAAAAAAAAAGGATATCCCCTACTTGTGGAGGACATCCCATGTTTTATGAAGTCTGTTCCAACGTTATCGTAGCTTAATTATCAGTCGCAACGACATTAATACGACGACCTTTGCGGTCAAACATAACAACGCCTTCGGTCAGTGCAAACAAAGTGAAGTCTTTGCCTTGTCCGACGTTGCTCCCAGGGTGAAACTTATTACCCACCTGCCGCACGAGGATATTCCCAGCGATGACTCGTTCTCCACCAAACTTTTTCACTCCCCGTCGCTGTCCGTTGGAATCGCGACCATTACGACTGGAGCCTTGTCCTTTTTTATGAGCCATTATTACTGCCCTAAAGCTAATGCTGTATTTGTTTATTGTGTCTATTGAAACTGCGAACTTCATTTTTATACTGAGACGCGATTATCGGCAAGAGGCATAATCGACAGAAGCTTCGATGTGCAACTAAAATTACCGTTTAAGAATTATGGAAGATGGCTAAATTCTAACATTTATGGAAATTCGTGGTTAAATTCAGTCGAAATCACAAACACTGACGATCTCTCCGGATCATGCTAAGCCCGCAATATCTTAATTGCCACTCCGGAATACTGGTGGTGATGGTGAGGAATATAGCCATTGGTTACGTGCGAAATCTGCCATCCCGTAGAATCGCATGATTTGGACTTGTCGACGGGTATATATTTTGTAGATTTCGCTGTCTACCGGTAGCGGGCGATTCAAACGATTCAATGTTACCGGCAACAATACATAGTCACCCTTCTGAGGTTCACCGTCCAAGCCCAGTTTGTCAAAGTTCACTTCCCGCAATTCAGACAATCGAATATCTTGGCTACTGGCGATCGTCTCTAACGTCTCATCCTCTTCCGCTGAATACAAACGCACCGCCTGCAGATCGTTGTAATGCTGGTGATTGGTACGCGGGAAACGAATCACTTTACCAACTGGCAACTTATCCGGGGACGCTAGAATATCTCGGTTGAGCCGATAGATTTCCAACTTACGACTTTCATCGCCAAGAAATCTTTTCGCTAGCGCTTTTAAAGTGTCACCTTGTTCAAGTGAATAAACGATTTCTGGTCGCGGCAATGCATTTGGTAACCCGTAATATACTGTGTCCTGAACTAAATCAACCGTGTCGCCCGGACGATAGAAATTCAACTGTAGTGTTTTCACTTCGAATTCACGGCCAGAAGCAATTGGATCATTTATGCTGAGGTCAGAAGAAGCGGTGTCATTGTAGCGATACGCATTCGTAAGGCCTTGGATATAAATCGAAAAGAAATTGGTGCGCGGATCGACATCTTCCCAAACAACAACTCCCCACACTCCTTTACCCGTTTCCGCATCTTCTCGCATGAGTTTGGTATTCGCCATTTCGATCGAGTTTAAAATCGGAGCGCCCACTTTTTCGACTGCCGCGATATCATCGGTGGCCGCCGGAATAACAAGATCCAAATACTCTTTCGCAAACACATGACTTCGTAGCGTAAAGTAGGGCATGAAATATCGAAATGCTGTGTCCTTTTTCGTATTGCGAAATCGAACGTAGCGATCTCCATCACTTATCGCTTCTATCTCTTCACGTTGTTTTTCAAAATGAACTTCTGCGCCTAGATAGCGAACTCGATAGACCATATACCACAATGTCTTGCGTTGCATCTTCCCACTCGCTTGAGGTAAATCAACCTCAAGCATGCGAAATGGTTTGAAAGTAAATTCCAATCCCCATATGTTGCGCCGTAGCGGGACACCTTGTGATCGTTCAAACAGCGTCCGCGTCGTGGGACTGTATTCTGGTTGCCATTCGAGGTAGGACCGAGCGGTAGTGATCTCAATTAGATTGGCTCGCGGTGATACAGTTTCACCTTCCTCAATTTCCGGCGAAATTGTATGTAACACCCCTGGAGCAAGAACACGCGGTGACTGCTGCGCGTGCGCTGATGTCAAGGCTAACATCGACAACAGAGCTACAACCAACCCCCTAAAACCGAAAGCTTGTAGGCTATATCTAAGCGTACGAGCAGGTTGTCGATGTGGACGATTCATTACATTCAATTCATGCTTGTCATTCATGGTCATCTTGCGACCCCTTCTTTTTCATCATGATCAACATGTTTACTGTTACAAAAACTGTAGTAGTAAATTTGTCTGATTAATTCGAGTATAAAGTGTGGTTTTTCTAATTCAAGCTTCTTTCGGTTTATCTCAACGCTTACTTACGTCGGTAACCGCTGTTTGGATTGTCTTGTTTTCCGTGAACTGGATGGTTTTGACCAACTGTCGATCTTGATCAGCAAACTGCTCGATCCGCTCATTTGAGATCGTAAATACAATAGCCGACTGACTTCCCCGTGGGCCGGTGATATGATAATAGATCCATTGAAGGGGGATCTCGTTGGCTTGACCGACGACAACAATGCGGAATAGTCGTCCACCTGATTCATGTTTTAATTGTGTTGCCGCCGCAAACTGAATAAATCGCTCACCAAGAGACGCCCTAATTTGTTGTTGGAAGCGTGTTAGTGTCATTGTTTCCCCACCGGTGGGCGGCGGCAAATGTACCACGCTACACTGTGCGATCAATTCGCCTTGTTCAACACAACGCATCATGAACAATTCGCGGTGGTCTACCATAACGTGCCAATTTCGATCAACCAATAAATCAATCGGCGTTCCGTTTGGTCTGACTAATATTCGCTCCACTCCACCTGGTAATGAGCGATTCCAGTTTTCCACAACGGCGGGGGTTACCACTGAAAGCTCAGTAACCGGTTCAAGTTGTAGGTCGATTGTTGCCGTAACGTCTAAACCAGGTTGGACGTCCCCAATTTCACGTTTTTCCGACATCGATAATTTGGCCTGTAGGAATCGTTGCCGCTGCAAGTCGTATTCCGCAGTGATCTGTAAATCAATAGCTGTCCCAACTCCGTCAATAGCGCCTTCGACCTTGCCTTGAAACCGTAGTTGAGCGCGGTCATCTTTAACGGAAAGCAACGTGCCGATGACCTCGTGTTTCGAGATGGCATCAATAATTAGAATTGGTGCTAATGTCGCAAACGTGAGTTTCCAAGTCGCACCGACAGCCAGCGGGTCTGTTGGCAGCAGTCGTCGGAGAGTTGTGGGACTTAATTGGACGTTAAGCATGTCCAGCTCATCGCGTGTCAACGGCCCTTGTGGACAATACAGCAGATGGTCATCTAGTTGCAACTGATCAATGACTAATCGTCGATCGTTTCGTAGGTTGCCTAAAATTGTATTTTGAGCGATCTTTATTTGTGTGGCGACTTTGCGATAATAGCGAATGCTACGAATCAACTCGGTATTCTGAGGGGGACTCAACCACTGCTCGTATTGTAATTGACCACTAACGGCTACAGGTTGCACCACGATACCAACTCGCGATGATCTGACTTTGATCACACCAGTAACTTGGACATTCACTTCAACGTTATCGAGTTGAGGTTGAACTGCTGCTGCAAACGAAATGTCTTGTGCGGCGCTGCTTTGGCAATGCGCAAGGGAAACCGCGATGACCATGCTTAACATAGTCATTTTGTGATTGAATCGTTTGTGTTCAAACCGAACAAACATCTCTTCGTAACCTCTGTATCGAAGTCCTGCGCCTTAAAATTGCATACGTCTTATATGCCCATCACTCGCTATATAGATGAACTGCATACTTTATATACATAGACACCTAGTCGTTAATTCGACAATACGAGCCAGAATTGTTTAAACCAAAGTCCGCTTTTGCCCTTTGTTGCGGTAAAGAAACCCCTTTTTCCAATCGCAGTGCTGTTGTTTTATGAGAAAAAACTCCATTTAGGCTACAAAACGCAGGAAATACGGAAAACTATCGGCGACACGGACATAAAACTAGTAAAAAACTGCAACCAATTAAACCTAATATTGGCTTAAATAGAGCAAACAACGGGTGATTGGGGTGCGTATTACATAAAAGGCTTGACATCACCTGTATAATAGATGTTAGTCACTTCGTTAGAACGACTGGTAAGTGGTTTCATGTTGAGATCATATATATTGCTAGCATCGTTTGTCTCAGGGGCGAGAGCGGATGTGACTTAAAAAGAAAACCCTAACTGGGTGAATTAGACATTGTCTAAATTTGATCGGTCTGGGCAACGAAACCTTGGGAAGGGTTACGTTGCAGCTGGCTGTTAAAAACGATGCTTTGTTTAATAACACACCGAACACCAGTTGGGAAAACATTAGAGAAGGGACCATCTTATGAACTCATCTTACAAGAGCCCACTGTTGCGCGATTTGTGCGACCAACAACTTGCCACCGCCACGCGGGAACAACTGATCGCAGTTACTCATCGAGCCGAACATCTGGTCATTGAACTACCCGCCGATGAAGAGATGACCTTCGGGCAAATCTCACAAAGGCTCATCGGCTGTGCAGACAGATTCGATTCCGCAAATTCAAACGAACAATTAAGCGGACAGATTCTGCAACACGATTTACGTTTGCTCGTCGAGAATTTCACCGACGCCGCTAACATTAATTCTGACGAAGTCATAGAACCGGTCTACACCGTCAAGACATTAGGAACGCATTTGCAAGTTTCTAGTAAAACGATTTCACGTTGGCGCAACAATGGATTAGTCAGCCGCAAGATTATCATTAATGGTCGTAAACGAGTTGCATTCCTAGCATCCACCGTCGATCGCTTCATTGCCCAAAATCGACATCGCGTTGAACGCGGTGAACGCTTCAGCCAATTATCAAAATCCGAAAAAATGGAGATCCTCGACCAAGCTCGTAAACTTGCTGCTGCTGGGGCTTGTCCTTCGGAAGTAGCCAAACGACTGGCGGATCATTTCAGCCGCAGCATCGAAACAATTCGCTATACTTTGAAACGGCATGACAAGAAGAACCCAGCCGAAGCGATCTTCCCTCGAGCACGAGGAAAACTGTCTGAAGATTCCAAACGTAGTATTTTTCAGCGGTACCGACAGGGCACAAGTATTTCGATGCTAGCGAGACAATTCAATCGCACGTCATCTACCGTACACCGCATTATCAACGAAATGCGCGCGACTCAAATATTTGAATTGCCCTTGGACTTCATGCCCAATGCGGAATTCAGCTATCGCGGTGCCGAAAAACGAATCATGGCGCCGATTCCTGATCCCGAAACCAAGACCCGTCGCACCCGCGCACCTAAAGGGCTGCCTTCTTACTTGACGAGCCTATATGAAGTGACGCTGTTGACTCGCGAGCAAGAGCAACACTTATTTCGGAAATATAATTACACCAAATTCCGGGCTGACAAATTAAGGCAACAGCTCAATGCGGATAAGCCGACTTGCACAGAGATGAATGATATTGAATCGTGGTACGATCAAGCTGTACAACTCAAACAAATGATCGTGCAATGTAATCTACGCCTCGTTGTTTCTATCGCCAAGCGGCACATGAAAGCAACCGATGATTTCTTCACGCTCGTAAGTGATGGTAACATGTCGCTGATTCGCGCTGCCGAGAAATTTAACTACGCCCTTGGGAATAAGTTTTCAACATACGCCTCCTGGGCAATCATGAAAAACTTTGCGCGAACGATTCCCAACGAATTCAAACATCGCGATCGCTTCCGCACCAGTTTGGATGAAATGTTTGCCTTTCAATCCGACGGGAAAACGAATCGACGGAAATTAGAACGTGATGACTTGCTGCGTAAATCCGAAGTAACCGAGATGCTGAACAATCTTGACGACCGAGAACAGCAAATTATTATCCGTCGGTTCGGCCTCGATTCACAACACGAACCGCAAACGTTGCAACAGGTTGGAGTCGAGATGGGCGTAACAAAAGAAAGAGTCCGTCAGATTCAAGCCAAAGCACTCAAGAAACTTCGCCTCAATGCTG
>Ga0302134_10000777_pt1 | contig 14490 bp, 11 predicted proteins | sample CB9_SCM_MG_FD_203123 | JGI IMG/M metagenome (GOLD analysis project Ga0302134, IMG submission 203123) | Marine microbial communities from Western Arctic Ocean, Canada - CB9_SCM | ecosystem: Environmental > Aquatic > Marine > Oceanic | place: Canada: Western Arctic Ocean | collected 2017-09-19
GTCGAGAATCGAGAGGTTGGCAAGCCCCAAGAAGTCCATCTTGAGAAGCCCAACATCAGCAACCGGGTTCATGGAGTACTGGGTTACCGGACTAGAGCCTTCGTCTCCGCTCTTTGGGCGTTGAAGTGGGACATATTCAGTTAGAGGCTTTTCAGAAATTACGACAGCTGCAGCGTGAGTTCCTGCGCTACGGACTGAGCCTTCGAGTTTTTGCGCCATCTCGATGAGGTCACGTGCATCTCGGTTTCGACTGATTTCGGCTCGCATTTCGGCAGATTCAGCGATCGCATCTTTTAACTTGATGTTGAGAGTGAGCGGAACCATTTTTGCGAGCTTGTCGCTGAGCTCAAGCGGGAGTGCTAGTGCCCGTGCCGTGTCACGGATAGCAGCTTTTGCTCCGAGTGTTCCAAACGTAACGATTTGGGCAACGTGTTCGCTGCCGTAGTGATCGACGCAGTATTTGATGACTTCCGCACGGCGGTCGTCGGCGAAATCCATATCGATATCAGGCATCTCACGACGCTCGACGTTTAGGAATCGTTCGAAGAACAGGTCGGCCGCTACTGGGTCGATTTGCGTAACTTCAAGGCAATATAGGACAAGGCTCGCTGCTGCTGAACCACGAACTGCAGACAGGATGCCTCGTTCGTTTACGAAGTTGAAAATGTCCCAACAAACTAGGAAATAGTCTGAGAATTTGGTTTCTTCAATGATTCCAAGTTCGTACGCAAGACGTTTGAGCACTTCTTCGCTCGGATTATCGAAGCGCTTCTTTAGCCCGGCGTAACAAAGCTCTTTCAGGTAATCCATCGAGGGTTTTGCTTGCGGAGTTGAGTATCGAGGAACCAGCGTTTGCCCGAATTCGAGGTCAAGCTCGCACGATTCCGCTATATTGACAGTGTTTGCGAGAGCTTCTGGCAGGTGCGACCACTCGGCATGCATTTCCTCGGCACTACGCAGGTAGTACGAGGTGTCTTCCATATGAAGACGCTTAGGATCTTTGATATTCGAGTTGGTCTGAATGCACGTGAGAATATCCTGAGCTTCGGAGTCTTCTCGCCTAACGTAGTGCGAGTCGTTCGTAACAACCATCGGCAAGCCGGTTTGGTTGCTGAGTTCGATGATGGCTTGATTGATCTCAGTCTGCTCGGGCACGTGCTCGTGCATCATCATTTCTAGGTAGTAACGGTCTTGGAATACGTTTCCGTACCACTCAAGAGTTTCTTTTGCGCCGTCCATGTCGCCGTTTTTTATGTACCGAGCAAGCTCACCTGAAGGGCAGCCTGAAAGAATGATTAATCCCTCAGAATACTTCTCAAGAATTTCGCGATCCATACGAGGCCGGTAGTAGAAGCCTTCGATGTGCGAAGCCGTTACCAGCTTCATCAAGTTCTGATACCCGACACGGTTTTGCGCAAGCACGGTCATGTGGAACGGGGAGCGTTTTTGAGGATTCTTTTCGTCCCGTGGACCGTCGGCTACATAGCCTTCAACGCCGATGATTGGCTTGATGCCAGCCTTCTTAGCCGACTGATAAATATCGATAGCGCCGTGAAGGTTACCGTGGTCGGTGAGAGCTATCGCAGGTTGCCCAAGTTCCACTGCCCGGTTCACCATATCGTCTAACCTACTGAACCCATCGAGTAGAGAGAACTCGGAGTGGTTGTGGAGGTGGACGAACTGATCGGTCACAGGCAGATATTTCTCAGGAATTTCGGGTGGAAAAGGGCGGTCAAACGAGCATAGCTTGCCGTGAAGAACGAGTCGACCCCGTAAAGCTTTTTGCTGGCTTAATTTACCCTATTTACCAAGAATCTCTTAGCTCGGTGTCATCGTAACAATTCGAGAATACTGTTCACGGAAAATGGAACAAAATGCCCGTTTCAGTCGTTAAGTTTTGGAAGGGGATATTGACTGGTGAATGATAAAGTCGGTTCAGGTCGATTTGCACTGCCACTAATCAAGTAATTACTTAAGTAAATCGGTAGGCAACCGCGGGAGACAGTTTTGACTTCGAAAAGCATTGGCGGCGGGCAGAAAATACTCGTTGTAGACGACGAGCATATGTCTGATCTCATGCGTTCAGTACTGCGTCGCTTGGAAACAGATGGTTTCAAGCCAATCGTAGTTGCGCCTGAAGGCGAGCATGTAACTGGCGACGATTACGAGGCACAGGCGCTGTTCGCTATGGAAACCGAGCGTCCGTCGGCTGTATTGCTAGACGTTCGATTCGGTGAGTACGACTCAGACCGATTCAAGGGCCTGTCGATATTAAAGAAGATCGTCGATCGAGACGGCAGCATGCCAGTGCTGATGTTCACGCAGTACACGCAAGGCCCGTACCGTGACACCGCAGTGAACGCTAGTTTGACCGTGAGCGCTTCGGTCGATTTTATCGATAAGCTTGCTAGCCCAGAAGAAGTAGTTCTTCGTTTACGTCGTTTAATTGGTAGCGCACCTGAGACGATCAAAATCGGAAATCTGTTCGAACTAGATGCCGCAAATGCTGCTGTTTACGTTATTGAGGGTGGCCGGCGTGATCTCATTCGTGTGATTCAGGGTATGAAGCTCGAAATTTTGAATGAACTGGCTTCTGCCATGTACCGGTCGGAAGGCGAGCTTGTTCCCTTCTCCCGACTAGAACGATTCTCCGAGGGCGAAGATTCACGAGCCTCACTGCGGGTTCGAATACGAGAACTTAAAGTTTCGCTTGGTCGAGCCGTGTCGCGAGAGTTCGGTGCGAACGAACTTATTATCAACGTGCGCAATCGTGGATATCGATTAGTAAACCCTGATGCCTAACCACCGCTGTAATCCAGTTGCATCTAAATAGGAACCGGACTGTTTGAACGATCGGACATTCAAAATACTGAAGCTCGCAGGATTCGCAGTAGCCGCTATAGGCCTTCTGTTTATTTTGCTTTCCCCAGTTATTGGCGAATCGATTTCATCCGGAACGCTCTGGTACATCGAGCCCATCGCTTACGTTGGAGCCGCTGTATTTATAATCGGTGCGCTAATCTCCATCGTCGTAATTCAGTTTTATTCGGGCCGAACGTCAGCTACCGGCGATGATCGGACTTGGAGTCAGGTAACCCAGGATTACTTCGATACGTTCGCTCACGACATGGGGCGTCCACTTCGTCGTATTTTGGGCAAACAGCGTGAAGCTCGTGCCTTATTGAATGAAACGGGTGAGGTGACCCAGCACATGGTTGCCGAGCTGCTTGATGAAATCGAGAATCAGGCTCCCAACTTCAGGCTCATGATCGAGAACGTACGAGTTCTGATCGATCTTGAAGACGAATCTGCTGAACCTACTGTCGATCCCGTCGATGCTGCAGCGATTGTCCGTAATGTGTCCGACAGGTACACGCCGATTGCGCGTGAACGAGGTCTTGAGCTTGTGTGGTGGTGCGAACCGAGCGAGTTTGGACTGGTATACGGCGATGGATCGGCATTAGACCATGTGATTACTAACCTCGTCGACAATGCTGCGAAATTTGCTGAAGGGCATATTGAAATCAGGCTTACACGGTCTGAGTCATCGTTCTTAGTACGTGTTTGGGACGACGGTAACGGAATAGCCGAATCTCACTTGGCTCACGTGTTCGACCGAGGTTGGACTCCAGAGCTTTCTGCTCGTAGTGAGAAGCAAAGTTCTGGTTTAGGTCTATTTATCGCCAACTCTTTGTCTGATCGTGGTGGTGGTGAACTACTTGTTGAATCACAACAGTCGAATGGTACTGGTGCCGAGCATTCCACTACGTTCACGCTATCGTTGCCACTCGATAATCGACCAACAACGGCCGAATGATGGTGGGTATCACAAGACTCCGGTCGATTCGTGCTGTGTGGGCGATTAATCCCGCAATGCTCGTTATTGGGCTTATTTTGATTGTTGCGACTGGTTGTGTTGAAACTCGACCTCGTTACACCCCTGTCCCGTCTGTCCCGACTCCAACGGCGGCTCCGCTGCCACCGACGCCTTCGCCTGTGCCGCCTTCGCCTGTGCCGCCTTCGCCAACGCCAGTTCCAACGGCGACTCCGGCTCCACCGACTCCTACACCTGAACCCACCGCTGCGCCGACCGCTACCTCTGAGCCAATTGATGCCACCACGACGTTCAATTTAGCTTTGGATTTCGATGGAATTGGTGATGAAAGTATCGTTCGCAGCGATACCGTTTTGCTGCGCGGTGTCACATCTGCTGATGCGATCGTTAGCGTGAACGATGTGATCGTTGAAGTGCAGCCCGACGGCACGTTTGAACTGACGCTGCTGTTGGATACTGGTCCGAACTTCGTTGATGTTGTGGCGAGTAACTTGGACGGCAGCACGATTAATTCATCGTTGGCGATTATTTCAATCCCACCGGAGGAAACATCATGATCAGTTCATTTTTGAGATTGATTCCTTCAATTATTCTTAGATTTATAAGTAACACAGACGTAACTACGTCGAGTCCAATATTTAACAGTTGGGTGCAGGCCCCGACCCCTCGAACTAATCACAGTATGTTTACATCTTCTGAAAACTTATTCGCTCGAATTATCCGCCCACAGCTGGCGATAGTTTTGGCGCTCGCTCTAGTGTTGATCGCATTCGGGAACAACACGGCTAGCGCTGAGGTTCGAGCTGCTGATATCGAAGCCCTGTTTGGAACAGCTGTAGAAATACGACCTCCTAGCGCAATCGTCGTTGCATCAAACTCTGGATTGGTCACTCTTAATTTTGATAAAGATTCTGAACTTAGAATCGGATCAAACAAACAGCGTGTCAACGAGGTGGCAGAGGGTGATCGAGTTATTTCAACCGCTACCCGCAACGCTGATGATGATCTCGTAGCTATCAGGACGCTCGTTCGAGTAGCGAACACTCAACCCCTCACGAAACACGTAGTTGGTGTTGTGAGCGGTGCTTTGGGTGATCAGCTATCGATTCAAACCCGTACCGGTGGTGTTGTTGATGTATTGATTCCTGCAGGTATTGATGCACCGTCTATCGGCGACGGAATCACTATGGTCGCTCGGTTGGATCGATCTAGCGGTAACTTGACTGCTGTTGGATTCGAGCTCACAAGTAAGACCGTTGAGAGAATTCAAGACGCTCAAGATAGTGCAGCAGGGAAGGCTGAGTCAGACCGGTTGTCGCAAATCGTAATCGATGCTCGTAGCAAGCACTTATCGGCCTTAGACAATGCCGCACGAGCCATCAAACGTGTGATTGATTCAGGCCGCACTGATCCCGCAGGGCTGGAACAGGCGCGAGAACAGTTTGAAGAAATCCAACGTCGATTCGAAGAACTTAAACGTATTTACCAAACGACTGCTCGCACACGAGGCGAGGAAAAGCCTCAACTACGAGTTGAAGGTGTGCTAGTTGATGAGATTGGCTCAGCATCGTTCACTATCGTTCCAAACGGTGAGCAAGACGATAATCCGTTCTCGGTCAACTTCCGTTACGACCCTGAAGAAACAATGGTCTATCTTCCAAAAGATCTTCTGAAATCAATATCTTCCAGTGCCGGAAATCCTCAGCCACTAGGCGATGTTCGTAGGCTAATCGAGCCTGGAAGCGAACTGGTAGTGAAGTACTCAATCGACCGCAACGTGCGTACTGCATTATCGATAATTGTTCACCCACCGGGATTAGTAGCAGAACTTGAAGCTGTGATCGAACACGAGTCCCAACGTGCGTATACCGGAGTCATTCTGCTAGTCGAGCCTTATGCTAGTTTGGCCGACGCTCTTGGTGTTGTTATTGCTGTGAACGAGAAGCAAGGAACACGTGTTGCAGCGAAGGTAACCGAAGAGACAGAAATAACTGTCGACGGTCGATCTGTTGTCATCTGGGCGTTAGCGTTAGCGTCAGGGCAGGCAGTAGATATCCAGTTTGAATCTACCGATCCCGATTCGATATCACACATAACTGGAACCGATATCACCTTGAGAGCATTGGCGATCCGAGCACGTACATCGGCACATTTAGACGAGGATCACATATCGGGAATAGTCGAATCGATCGAACCCGACGTTCCAGCCATTACGATTCGCCCGACAGATGGGGCATTGATTCGACTAAACGTTGGTGAAGAGGCGTCGATAGTTCGAAACGGCCGTCAGGCGATTTTAGACAGCGTGAAGATAGGCGATTTGGTGGTCGATGCGACTCGGCCTGATCCAGACTCTAGTGAACTCGCGAGTTTGGTAGTTGTGAATCGTAAGAATGTGAAATTCTCAGGCACAGTCACAGGTATTGGGCGGGAGCCATCTCGAATACAAGTAACTGGATACAACGGCCAATCTCTAAGTGTTCTTGTCACTGACGACACGTGGGTGATCGTGGATGATCGCCGAGTCAAATTTGATGGTGTGATCACCGGGATGAACATCGTCAACGGTGTGTACGCAGTTGCCGGTCGAAATGGTGCTTTGTACAACGTCGCCACGATCATAATGATCGAAACGCCGAAAGTCGGTCGTACATCCGGTTTGATCACGGGCGTAAACGTTGTTGAAGGCAAACTTACCGTTCTAACGGGTAAGTCTGCTGACACAAAAACTATTCACTTGAAGATGCCGGAAGTGCCGTTGGGCGAAAATCTTGTAAAAGACGGATTGCCGATCAGGTCGCTGCTAGAAGTCGAACGTGGAGACCGCATCGATATCGTGTTCTACGTTTTGGAGACAGGCGTTATCGAAAAACTTTCAATTGTTTCGGATAACTTCATTCATTCACGTGGAACGTTGATTGATGTTGCAGATAACAACAGATTCATTGAAGTCGAACTGGTCAGCGGTAAGAAATTCGACCTCTGGCTGGGCCAGGAATCGACTGTTCATCTGAACGGTCGACGAATACCTACGTTCAGGCCGGTAACCGATCTACTCGCTGATGCTAAGGAACAGGGTACGGAAATTAATGCTCTTGTTTCTGAGGTGTTGTTTATTCGTGATTCACTTGATTCAGATCAGGGTGTGATCGTTTCGATCAAACTACAGATCAAAGTCGAGAGTGAAAATGCACCGGACGAAGATACTCAATACAATGCGATTGTAGAGATTAACGTTTCTGGAATTATCGAAGCTATCGATGGCAACAACTGGGTAATCAATGGCCGGGTGTTTACGGTGAACAGATCGACAACTTTCTTGGGAGACGATCCCGACGTTGGTGAAATTGCGGTTGCGGTTTTGATTAGCCGAAACGGTGGCACGTTTGTCGCCCGAAGAGTAAACGTCATGAGCCGCTAGAAATCACCGTTACTTATTGGCGAATAAGCCGCCCGCAACCAGTGGCTTATCTCGGTGATTCGAACCGATTACGATCTCTATAGTTTCGCCTTGCTAACTGCCTCGCCTTGGCAGCAACTCGCCCTGCGGGTTCGAGCCCCATCGCCAGCGGAATAGAAATTGTCAGCATCACCGCTAGGGTTACAAAACCGAGCCTGTAGCTGCCTTCGGCATCGTGTATTAGCCCAACGAGCAGCGGTCCGCCTGCCCCAAATAGGGCGTTCACTGAACTGGTCAATCCGACTATAGAGCCGTAGCTGCTTCTTCCGAAGTAGTCACCAAGAATTGAAAGTCGGAGTGGAATCGACGATCCGAATCCTAGACCGAAGAAAATTACGAAAAATGGCAGCGGCCACATCCCGAGATTTACTCCAAAAACATCAGCATTGATACCTGCGAGACCCGCGACGCCGAGAGTTTGCATGATCATCGCGATTGTGAGCATTTTTCGTTTATCGAATCTGTCGCCGAGAATCGCTATTCCGGCTCGACCAGACAAGTCGCCAATCGCAACTGCTCCGGCCGCTGAAGCCGCTAGGGCCGTAGTCATTCCGTATTCCAATAAAGCCGAAAAGTGGAATAGGTTGGTTGAGCTGACGAGCTGACCGAGGCTAGTAACGATTGCCAACTGCCAGAAGAATCGCAACTTGATCGCCTGACGCATCGTGATCGCATATTCTCTGACCATAGTGGATCGACCATGTTTTGCGGCAGCTGCGATTTCTTCATCAGAAGGTCCACCGTCAGGAAGCATGCCATGATCTTCAGGGCGCTTCCTCATCACGAGGGTCGCAGGGAATCCGATAATCCAGAATCCGATTCCTGACGCCATCAACATTTCACGCCAACCAAAAGTTTCGATTGACGCTACAAGAATCGGGAGTGTTAAACCACCGACTGCCGAGAACGCCATTAGTGTGGCGAGCGCTCGTGCCCGTTTGCGAACGAACCAGTTCGCTACGGTTACTACGAACACGATGAACGTTCCGAACGACATGCCAAGCGTTAGCAGCGCGATGGCAAGATAGAACTGCCAGAGCGTTTGCATCTGGCTCATGAATATAAATCCGCCGCCAGTTACGAAAACACCGAACGCCATCGCTTTGCGTGGGCCGTACTTGTCCAGTAGAACGCCCACAAATGGCGAGATCATTCCGCTTTCGCTACGCTGCAGCGAAATCGCCGCGCCTGTAGCGCCTGCGCTCCATCCGAACGTGCTGAGGATGTGCGGTACGAACGCCTGGAATCCTCGCCAGAACACTGCCGATGTGTACCACTGAACAATTCCGCCTGCTCCGACTATCCACCATCCGTAGAACGGCTGTTTGAAAGGTTTCATCGTGGAATATTTGTGTGGGCGCTAGGTATGGGCATTAAAGGCGAAACGAGTTTCTGGGCAGTAGTTTTGATTCGTGCATCATAGCCCCGCGCAGGGATAGTGCTGCCAAATTGGAGACCAATCACGGCAATTTCTCGTAAGTTATGTTGATTGAGGGGTCTGAAGCGGGCGAGCCCGTATAGGGTTACGTCTCATAAATTAGGTGGTTAAAATCGTTCCAGGAAAGTCTCTGAAATATTGCGTGGCTCAATAAAACTGTTCTCGATATTCGGAATCCCAGTTGAAATCAATGCAACTTGGCTGATCGCGGTCGCAATCATCACATGGTCGCTGGCGACGACTGCATACCCTTCGTTTTTCGGATTATGGTCAACTTCGCAGTACTGGATCGCCGGCATCATAACCACGTTATTGCTGTTCACATCAGTTCTGGCACATGAACTAGGTCACTCACTTGTGGCTTTGTCACAAGGACTAAAAGTGAGCGGCATCACGTTATTGCTGTTCGGTGGCGTTTCGAAAATTCAAGGAGAGGCATCACGTCCTCGTAACGAATTCCTAATTGCTTTCGCAGGCCCTGCTGTGTCTTTGGTAATCGGCGTGATTCTTGTTGGATGGTGGATCAAATTTGGTCCGATTTACGAAAGCGAAGTAAAGATTTATCACGGCGTGTTGTTCTTCACCGGATGGATGAACATTTTGGTCGCTGGGTTCAATCTGCTGCCGGGATTCCCGATGGATGGCGGGCGAATTCTTCGTTCTGCGGTATGGGGATTTACTGGTAATACTGAGAAAGCGACCAACGTAGCGTTACGAGTTGGGCGAATTGTTTTCTATGTGCTAATTGCCTGGGGTGGTTGGCAAGTTATTAACGGCGATATCGTAGGCGGAATGTGGATCGCACTAATCGGCTGGTTCCTAATGTCATCGGGCCGAAACGAAGTGAAGGCCGAACGATCGAACCGCAGTGCCCCAACTGCCGCAGCTGCCTCAGTTGGCGGAACGGATGAATATCTGGATTTCGAAGTTGGCATGGCAACTAAACCGATGCCGCCAATGATCGAAAGCAGTTGGTCGGTAGAGCAAATGTCGTATCAAGGACTCCCCGAAAATTCGTTGGCATCAATGCCGGTCGCAAGTAATGGAGAGCTAATCGGATTTGTTGTTCGACAAGATTTCGACGCAGTACCGCTTGAACGTACGCCCGAAGTTACAATTGGCGAGCTTATGAACCCCAACAGTTTGCGGGTCATATCGAAACACGAACCGGTGAAGGAAGCTCTTCGATCGATGGATCGCAATCGAGTGAATCAGCTGGTTGTGATGGACGGCGATTTCGTGATAGGAATTGTCACGCGGGAAGACATCGTTCGGGCGTTGCTTGAATTAGGAACGATGACTGATCGAATCGATCCGGCTGATAGCGGCACTTCGGTTTAAGCTGGGCACTCGTGTGCCCGACTAACTAGCCGTTAGATATTGCTTCAGGAAGCCAAATGGCGAACGATGTTCCGCCGCTTACGCCGTCTTCAACCCAAACTTTACCGCGATGCAGTTCAACGATCTGCCTAACGATGGTGAGCCCCATTACGTTTCCTGGAACGTTTGGATTATCGAACTGGCTATACGGCTCGAACACCCTGTCACGTTAGTCGTGAGGGATGCCGGGGCTTTCGTCTGTAACCGTTATGCGCAGGTCATTTTCGTCCACCCAAATATAAAGCGATACGTTCGTATTTGGCGGCGAGTACTTGCTGGCGTTCGTGAGCAGGTTCATGATCGCCTGTCGGAGTAATTCTCTATCGGCAACGGCGAACTGGTGCTCATCAGGAGCCGTCACTGCAATCTTGTGATCCTGCCCTGTAGCAATCGGTTCGAACGACGTTTCGAGATCGTGAGCCAATTCTGATATATGGAATTTTCTCGGCTTACTATCGAACGTCCCGGCTTCCATCTTGGAAATATTTAGGAAGTCGTTGACAAGCAATGTCAGACGATCAGCATTTTGCTGCACGACCATGATTCGCTCGATCTGGTCAGGGTGCAGATTGCCCCGATCGTTCATGCCAAGAAGATCAGCAAGTGCAACCACAGTCGTAAGCGGTGACTTCATCTCATGAGAGAGAGAAACGATGAACTTACTTGCTCGATCTTTCTCTTCTCTCAACTCTACGACTGTAGCTTCGCTTCTTGCTGCATTAACTCGGTCGGTAATATCGGAAACCACAACTGTGGCGGAACCAGCTTCGCCGTTCGGGGCCAGATTCGGTTCCATACATGCGTCGAGAATCGTGCCGAACACTTCGATTTCTATTCGACCTGAGTGACCGTTGAGTGCACGCTTGAGCGATTCTTCAAGTCCGTCGATCTTCCTCGAGTAGGCGATGAAATCTCGACCAATTAATCGTTCAGGAACAAGCTTGAGTCCCTCAATACCGCGTCCCGCTACATCTGTAACGATGCCATCTTTATCGACAGTCAATACGAGTGCTGATGCGTTGTTCAGGATGGCTTCAAGGTTTGGGCCAAGCTGTTCGAGCACGATCTGAGCTGAACCTTTGGATTCGTCTGGTGTGATGGCTGCACGGTTGGCTCGTTCGATTGAAATTTCGAGTTCGGATACTACTGAAGAAACCATCTTCTTCTCTAAAGCACCGAAACCACCGGGCTTGCGAGAGGCGCACATGAACATCGTTGTCACTACGCCGTTTAGACGTAGAGGCGCACAGATTGCGGATCGTAGCCCTGCTCGGTACATCCACCTGTCAGCAGCTCGCTGACCGGGTGCGGCCGATTCTAGGTCGATTGTTACGGGACTGGACACGGCAAGTGTCGACGGAATAAGCAGTGAACGTCGTGAAACTCGAACGCCGGGCGCTAATTCTGGGACGTTCAGGCCGTCAGTAGTCTCTGTAGTCGAGTGATCGTTTTCGTGGTCGACGTTTCCGAAGTAGATCGTGTCGGCGTCGAATAGATTTCGAATCAGAGATGCGATACGTGGGCTGCTGACCGGATTTTCTGAACGCTCTGACCGGATTTGCTCTGTGACTCGGCGCAGCATTTCCAACTTGTTCAGCGTTACTTCAGATATTTCGAGTTGTCGTAGCGTTGAAACTACTTGTGAACAAGCGGCAGTAATCTCGTTGATTTGGGCGATATCAGAATCGTTAAACCCTTCTTCATCGCAAGTCGCCTCAACGAATCCGATAGTCCGGTCTGAAACTTTTATTGCCGTACGCACGCTGGATAAGCGAACTTCTGATGAGTCGCCTGAAGCCAATTCTGTTCGCAATTCGATGTCGGCAGGAGAAATCCAAGAAAGGTCGAAAACATCATCGGATGATTCAGTATCGAATCCGAGTTCAGCCCTGCCAGTTTCATCGTCGAGAAAACCGATTTGGACTAGCGATGCGCCAGTTCGGTTGGTTATCTGCGTAGCGATAACTACGCACGCCTAAACTAGTTCGGTAGCCGACGCTATCGATTCGAGATAGTCGGGAGTATCTACGACGGTTTCGTGTCGAGAAATCGCTTCGACAGGTGCCGAGCTACCTCTTGCGAACGCTGCCGTTAGGGCAGGTACAAATCGGTTTGCGATTGCTACAGATTTAGGCGTGTAAGCAGCGAATAGAGTTGAGCCAAGGACAACCACCATTTTGGTTGAACTGATAACTGGAATCGCCAGAACGGATTCAATACCGGCCGATTTCCATGCCGTTTCGTGTGACTGTCTCAGCGCAGGATCGGTCGTTTGATTTGTGTTTGTAAGTGCTACAGAAAAATCTGATACCCGGTCTTCTATTGGGCGTTCTCGAGTGCTTCCGTCGGAATTAGAAGTCGTACTCGGAATCGTGAAGCTGTGATTCTGGCTAACAGTCACTGCTTCCTGAGTTTTGAATTTACCGTCGGACTGAACACGGAGTGCTATTACATCGAATTCGAAAAACTGAAGTAGTTGTTCCGAGATCTTAGCGAGTAACGTTTTCGATGCTGCGGAACCGTTATTCGTCGATGCTTCTGGAGCTACTGATCGGGTTATAAGTCGTGAAGCCACCAACTGCGATTCACCACGTTCCGCCACAGTGAGTGCGTTCGATCGTGACGCAGAAAGACTCAGCAAGCTGGCTACGGTTTTTGCTTTATCGATTTGGGCGTCGTCAAAATCGACTGGCTTTTGAGATAGGGCGATGATCATTCCCGCCGCACCAGTAATGCCGGGGATGGCAAGCGCTATTGCTGAACGGTATTCAGATTTTGCCCCCATCGCCGAGATTGCTGCGAATTGGGCTGGGTCGACATCGACCAGTTTTGCTGGTGAGTTCAGATCTACTGGCGAAAGCCAATCAGGTAGCCACAAATCAGTTTCTAGTAGAGCAGATTCGATGCCTGACACTGCCCTTACAACTTTTCCGCCGAAGGCGTCGGTGTAGTCGATGATAAGAACTGCATCAGCATTGAGTTCAGTGCGAAGAGTACGAGCTGCGTTTTGCTCGATGCGCCGAGCGCTGCAAGATCGGCAACTGTGAGTGAATGTCGCTTCGCCAGCCTGTTTTCAGATGAAACTAGGTTTACACCCTGGTCAACGGGAGATTCGTTCGTACCGGTTGCAGCGCTTGTTGCGTCTGCACCGTTCGCTTGAAGCGAATGATCGGTTGTGTGTTGCTGACTGCTGCTCACAACCGAAAAAATGGAATCTCTCTGGTTGAAATTGCGGAACACGTAGCACTGCTTGTGAGTGCGACTGCTTCACCGTACACGGAAACGGTATTTAACTTGCCAGTAGATTTTGTACGAGTTTGCCGCAACTACGGTTGAGTGTGAATTCAGTGTTGAGATTTAACCGGGCGGTTAGAGAGCGATAATGGCGCGGCGGTGTGTGCCTGTGCCTACGAGGGTTTCGCCGTACTTAGTTTCGACTTTGAAACGCAGTTTCTTGCCATCGATTTCGATGAGCGTTGCTGTGGTTTCGACGGTTTCGCCTGCGGGCGTCGGTGCGATGTGTTTTACGTCGATGTGGAACCCAACCGATGCTTCAACTACGCCTTGAACCGCTTCAACGGAGGCGATCTCCATCTCCATAATCATCGCCGGGCTTGAGAGAACGGAATGTTCTGCTTTGCCGGTTGGGCTGTAGAGATGGCTGCCCTCGACTACGAGTGATCGGGTCGCCGAGAGTCCGGTTGTAAGTCCTTCAGGAGCAGATGGCATCGTTCGTTGTTCTCAGGTTCGCCTAAAGAGCGATGATGCCGTAGCCAGCGTCGACTGGAATGATCGCTCCGGTAATGCCTGTCGACATATCGCTGAGCAGGAACAAAGCGGTGTCGGCAACTTCCTTGTGATTAATGTTGCGTCCGAGCGGTGAACGTTCGCGGTGTGCCTTAGTCATGTCACGGAACCCTGGGATGCTGCGTGCAGCAAGCGTTGGCAGAGGACCAGCCGAGATTGCGTTCACTCGAATATTGCTAGGACCAAACTCAACTGCGAGCTGGCGCGCTTCGTTTTCTAGGGCTGCTTTCGCTGTGCCCATGATGTTGTATCCGGGGTAGACACGCTGCGAGGCATCGAACGTCAAAGTGATTGCAGAACCACCAGATTCGCCAAACAACGGAGCTGCTTTTCCGACCACTGGCATCAGTGTGTAAGCACTGGTTTCTAATGCGGTTCGGAAACCTTGGAGATTGGTGTCGGAGAAATTTCCGCCCAGATCGTCTCGATCAGCGAAGGCAATACAGTGAACGACGAAGTCGATCTCGCCCCATTCGCTTTTGATTCGATCGTAAACAGACTGAACTGCAGCATCGTCTGTCGCGTCGCATTCGATAAGCATCGGGTTGTCGAGACCTGCGGTGGCTTTTT
>Ga0302134_10000778_pt1 | contig 14488 bp, 13 predicted proteins | sample CB9_SCM_MG_FD_203123 | JGI IMG/M metagenome (GOLD analysis project Ga0302134, IMG submission 203123) | Marine microbial communities from Western Arctic Ocean, Canada - CB9_SCM | ecosystem: Environmental > Aquatic > Marine > Oceanic | place: Canada: Western Arctic Ocean | collected 2017-09-19
ACTCCAGAAGTTGCCGACGATTTGCAAGATTTGATGCGAGAGGTTTTCAAGGCGCAGGTTGCGACGCAGGAGTAATTTCCTGTTGATCGATTCCTTCGCCTGAACCGGTATTTACGGAGCAGATGAGTGGCTTCTGGCCCAGACGAAAATGGACGCGAACGAATTGTTCAGGCGAGTAGCCCGGCGGATGACGCCGAGAAGCTAGCGGGCGAGCAGGCGTTAGAAGAACGTGCCGAAACGATGAAGTCAGACGCTGCAACAGCGATTGATTACGCGGCTAAAGACCTCCGTCCCCGTAGGTTTCAGGAATACGTGGGGCAGCGGGCGGTAGTCGATAGTATTTCGATTGCAGTGATGGCTGCGAAGAAACGTGGCGATACTCTGGATCACGCTTTGTTTCACGGACCTCCCGGCCTCGGCAAAACGACGATTTCTCAGATCATCGCTCGTGAACTAGATTCTCAACTTATCCATACTTCAGGTCCGGCATTAGAACGACCGGCTGACGTGGTTGGTTTGTTGTCGAACCTCAAGGTTGGCGACGTTTTATTTATCGATGAGATTCACCGTCTGTCGCACGCAGTAGAGGAATATCTCTATTCGGCTATGGAAGATTTCAGAGTCGACTTCATGACAGGCGCTGGTGCGTTCGCTAAGAGCATTAATTTGCCGCTGCAGCCGTTCACTTTGATCGGATCAACTACGCGTGCCGGAATGCTTAGCGCCCCCCTACGCGAACGGTTTGGGCTTGCCTACCACTTGGATTTCTATTCGACTGAAGAGTTGACCAGAGTGGTGACGAGATCAGCTGGAATTTTAGAAGTCGATATCGACGAAAGCGGAGCCTCGGAGATTGCGATGCGATCACGTGGCACACCTCGTATTTCCAACCGTTTGCTCAGACGCGTCAGAGATTTCGCTGAAGTTCGAAACTCAGGAGTTGTCACGAGTTTCGTAGCCTCTGAAGCTCTGGAAATCGAAGGGGTAGATCGTCTTGGACTTGATCGTCTCGACCGTCTATATCTGACGACGCTTTCGAAGAACTACCAGGGTGGCCCTGCAGGTATTCAGGCGTTGGCCGCTACGATCAACGAGGATCAGCAAACTCTGGAAGACGTTGTCGAGCCGTTCTTGCTGAAGATCGGCTTTATCGTCCGCACACCCCAGGGACGTCGAACGACGCCCGAGGGGTTCGAGCACATTGGCCTGCCGCCTCGCCTCGATGGGCCGACAGGGCAGGGCACGCTGCTTTAGGATCTCAGCCTAAGTAGAAGTGCCTTCAGCTGCCTGTGTTGCCTGTGCGATAAGTTCGTCAGGAATGTCGTCGAACGATGCGTAGTTCATTGAGTAGAGGCGTGAGTACAGACCACCGAGTTTCATCAACTCATCGTGGTTGCCTTGTTCGATGATTTCACCGTCCTGTAGAACGATGATTCTGTCGGCTCCACGGATGGTTGCAAGACGGTGAGCAATCACCATTCCTGTGCGACCTTCCATCAAGCGCGCCAACGCCTGCTGAATCAACATCTCTGTATAAGAGTCGATGCTCGCTGTGGCTTCATCGAGTACAAGAATTTTCGCATCAGCCACGATGGCTCGTGCGAACGAAAGCAACTGTCGTTGACCCAGTGAAAGGTTTCCACCACGCTGCTCCAGCGGAGTTTCGTAGCCTTCAGGCAACTTCATTATGAATTCGTGTGCACCAACTGCTTGGGCTGCGGCAACAACGTCTTCTCGGGTCGCGTCATCTTTGTTGTACAAGATATTTTCAAATATCGTTCCAGAGAAGAGGAACGGTTCTTGAAGCACCATAGATACGTGTCTGCCGAGTGAATCCTGCGTCATATCTCGAACGTCGTGTCCGCCGACTTTTACTGAGCCTTCCCAGATGTCATAGAAACGATGCACAAGCGCAGTGGTAGATGTTTTACCTGATCCTGTTGGGCCAACCAGAGCGACGGTTTCGCCTGGTTTTACCTCGAAGTTAATGTTCTTCAGGATTGGCTGGTTTGGTAGGTAACCGAACGTTACGTCTGTGAATGAAATCGAACCATCAATCTCTTCAGGATCGACTGCGTTCGGCTTGTCTTTAATGTCGACTGGAACATCGATAACTTCAAAGATTCGTTCTCCGGAAGCCATGGCTCGCTGAAGAACGTTGTAGTGCATCGTGAGTGCTCGAATAGGGTCGAAGAATCGCTGTACGAACAGGACAAAAGCGACCATTACACCTACTTCGATGGTTCCTCCGAGTACGAAGAATCCTCCGACGATCACGATGATTGCCATCGCTGCACCGGTAAGGGTGTCGACGATAGGCAGCATCATCACACCAAATTTTGAAGCCCTGTTAGCGGCCTCCAAGTTATCGGTGGCGCGAATGTCGAACAGGTCGAGGTTCACGTATTCGCGTGAGAGACCCTGCACGGCTCTAATGCCGTTAATGTTTTCGGCGAGTGCTCCACTGACAATCGATGAAGTGACTCTGGCTCGTAAGAACGAACGACGTGCGTACGGTAGCCAGATAATTCGAATGATGAATAGTGTTGGTAGTACGGCGAGTGTCATGAGACCCAGACGCCAGTCCAACCAGACCATCGCTCCGATAATTCCGACAAGCAGTACAAGGTCACCGATCGCAAATACAGCGGTCTGGAGGAATTCCTGAAGCGCTGCGACGTCACCTTGGAGGCGAGACATCAATTTTCCGATTTCGGTCTTGTCCATGAACGAGAGCGAAACGCGCTGAAGATGTTCGTACATCGCTCGGCGCATATCGATTAGAATGCGTTCAGCAACTCGACCAACAATGAGTTCTTGAAGGTAGTTGGAGACGTAATTGAAGCCGACTGCAACCAAGAATATGATCACCATTACCCCGAGTTTTCCTCGGTCCTCAAAACCCTCTTTAAGGGTATCGTCATAAACATTCCTGACGATAAGAGGGATGGCAATCGAAGAAATCGTAAATATCAGTACCGCGGTAATGGCGACCCACAGCAGCTTCTTGTAGGCGGCAATGTAGTGAATGAAACGACCAACAACTTGACCGTTGAACGCCTCACCAAAAACTTCTTCATCAAGAGTCGGGCCAAGTTTGATCGAAGCCTTTGGCGGAATTTCGTGACTGCGCTCGTGAGTGTCTCTAGTTGCCATTACGAAGCACTCCCTTCGTCCAGGTTCTTCCGACTTTCTTCATTCGGTCGAATTTGAAGTTCATATAGGTCGTTGTAGTGTCCGCCCAGTGTGAGTAGCTCTTCGTGCGTTCCGCGTTCGATAATCTTTCCTGCTTCGATAAACAGAATTTCGTCGGCGTGCATCAAAGAACTTAATCGGTGCGAGATGATAATCGTTGCGCGGTCCTTCGTGAGGTCCGTTAGTGCCGCACGAATCCGTTGTTCAGTTGCAGCATCGATTGCCGCAGTCGAGTCGTCGAATACGATCAGTTGCGGCTTGAGCAAGATTGATCGAGCGATCGAGAGTCGCTGGCGTTGACCACCTGATAGCGAAACACCTCGTTCACCAACCATCGTGTCGTAACCTCCGGGAAGGCGTTCGATGTAGTCGCCGAGCTGTGCGTAGTTAGACGCTAGTTCGACGCGGTCGTCTGGTGCCCACGGGTCACCGTATGCGACGTTGTGCTCTACAGAGGCTGTAAAGAGGAAGGTGTCCTGCTCAACAACCCCAACTGCTTTACGCAGCGAATCGAGCGTAACGTCACGAAGGTCTTGGCCATCGATAGTGATGTGACCTTCGATCGGGTCGTAAAAACGAGGAACCAAGTGGGCGATAGTTGATTTTCCACTGCCGGGAGGTCCCACCATTCCAATGGTGTGACCTGGTTCAGCTTTGAATGAAACGCCGTTTAACGTGTGCTCGCCTTCGTAACCAAAACTTACGTTGTGGAATTCCAATGTGCCTTCGGTAATTTCGAGAGGCTTTGCATCAGGTTTATCTTGAATATTAGGATCTATATCGAGTACGGCAAACAGTCGTCCACCGGTCGCCGATCCTCGAGCGTACCCGTTGACCATCATTCCAATTTGTCGAACCGGCTGGAGCAGGATGCTCATGAATGCCAGGAACTGAGTGAGTTCGCCTGGTGATAATTCGCCGTCGATTACCTTTAGGCCGCCGACCCAAAGAACTGCGGCCATCGAGACCATGAATGCGACACCCATTAGTGAGATATTTTTCGCTCTGATCCCGACCTGAACATTCGCCAGCGACAATGTTTCGTTCGATGCTTCATCGAATTTTTTCATTTCGTGGTCTTGCGACGCGAATGCACGAACAACCCGGATACCACCGAGGTTCTCGTCCATGACCTTAGTCAGGGCAGATAGTCGTTCTTGGAGTTGGTACCAGTTAGAACGTAGTTTGAGGCGGGCGGCAGTCGCTCGCCAAGCCACGAACGGCACAAAGCTGAGGCTGATGAGTCCGAGTACAAGATCTTCACTGATCATCAGATACATACCAGTTCCGATAAGAACTACTAGGAATACTGTTCTGAGAAGAGCGGTCTGGACGAACATCCGGACACCTTCAACATCAACGATGCCGCGCGTGATGAGGTCTCCAGTGTGAACGCCTGCGTGGTAGCTAAATGAGAGTCGCTGCAGCTTTTCGTAATAGAGCATTCGAAGCTCGTAACCAATGAATTGCCCGACTGATTCACCCATGTAGTTTTGAATCATGGCTGCCAGTCCACGTCCAACCGAGGCGATAAAGAGGAACACGGCGATGATAATGAGTGCCGTTTTTGAAGCGTTCGAACCCTCACCAAACTGATCGGTAGTAGCTTCGATACTCGAAGCCACCATGTCGTTGGCGATCTGAAGATTTCCGCCATCAAGTCCAGCAGCAGCATCAACCGCGCTCCCGATAAGAATTGGGATCGCTAGTTGGAATCCAGAGGCTATGAAAATGGCAATCAATCCGAAGATGAGGCGCCATCGGTACTTGAGTGACATGCGCGTTATGCGCATGAAGACACCCATGGAGCTATTGCCTTCAACCGGTCGCGATGACGCTCCGGCGGCTTTTCCTACTGGTTTAGATTGGCTGGTAGCCGTGACGATTACTCCATTTTTATATCAACAGCATGTAAGCATCGCGCAGCATTAGCAGCAGTGCGCATAGATTACGTCACGAATTTTCGCGAGTGTTCGGCGCAATGCTGGATCGGGATAAACTCGTTGCTAACACCCGAGATGATTGGCGATGATTCGGGATATGCTCGTGTGAGTTCGCTCCAACTTCTGGTAGACCCTATGACTTTTTCCGATCCTAATAACTTACTCGCTGGCGTATTTGCCGATCTTGAATCGGGAAAAACCTCTGACTCTAAAGATTCTTCAACTGAGTCAAAGAGCGAGATTCGCAATGAATACTCGGTCAGGCTCGCTTCTATAGAGGACGCGGTAATGCTCGGAAGCATTGAACGCGAAGCGTTTCCTGGAATGGCGCCTGTTACTCGGATCGAGCGTGATCTGACTCGGCAGAACGGTTTGTATCTAACGGCTATTCGGAATTGGCGTGAGGACGAGAGAGAGCTTGGCCCACGTTTTGCGATTGCTACTCAGGCCGAAAAAGAAGATTACAGCTTTACTGCGAAGGTAAAGCGAAATGTGGATCGATATGTACTTGATCGCGTGAACCGACCAACTTTGCCAGATGAATATATCGCTGGGTTTGTCGGGCTTTGGTTCGTATTGGACGAATCTCACGTAGTGATTATTGGAATGCGTGAAGCTGATCGTCGTAAGGGAATTGGCGAACAGTTGCTAATCAGCGCCATCGAGCAGTCTGTCGAGAACGGCTCTCGTGTTGTCACATTGGAAGTACGTGCTTCTAACGAAGCTGCGATTGAGTTGTACCGGAAATATGGCTTCCAAGAAGTCGGGCTACGCCGAAGGTACTACTCAGACAACGGTGAGAACGCGGTGATCATGACAACGCCACAGATTCAGAGTGACGATTATCAGAATCAGTTCACTGGTTTGGTCGAACAACACGCTGAAAAGTGGGGTTGGGTTTCTCGCCCTGGATTCGTAGCTCCTGAGGGCTATGAACCTGAGGTTGAACAGTTCGTTGAGGATATCGCCTATGACGAACCAGTTGAATCAGCTGAACCCGAACCTGAGAATTAGCTCGGCACTACGATTCGTTCTAGGCTCCGCCGGTTGCAATCACCCAGAGAACCAGCAATGCGACGACCGCAATGGTCAGTTTTACTGCCCACGATGTCCACTGTTTCTGAAATGCCTTGAAGTGTTCTACTGAACGCCACTTCTTACCGCGCCATGCAAGTTCATTTCCTTTTGCTCCAAGGAAAACGCTTACGACAACCATCACTATTAGTTGAACCATAGGGGGGAGCAGTGCTGCTCCGAACAATATCGCTGTATATGGCACACCTGAGAACAGACCCCAAACGGCAGGCATTAAGAATGCTGCCCAGTTCCATTTTTTGATTTCTGGCGGAATTTCAGCGTCACGAGTTCCAGAGGTATTTTCGACCGAAGATTCGGTAGAGCCAAAAGGATTCTGTTGCGAAACCGGAATTTCCATTTTGAGATCTGAACCTGGTGCAGTGCCGCGAAGATCTGGCGCGTCAGAGCGCGTATTTGCAGCTGGGTCATTCACCGGCGGCGAAACAGGATTTAGATCAGGTCGATACGTTCGAGGCCCTGTTGCCGACGGAATCTGTAATTCAGGCTTTGGCTTTGGCGTTATGCGTACCGAGTCGTGCATTTCAGATCCGCACACCCAGCAGTAGGCAGCTTGGGTGTTATTTGCACCTCCGCATCGTGAACACGAATTCAACCCGAGTGGAGCCGGAGAATTGACATCGACTTCGATCAGGCGCTCACCACAACGGTTGCAGGCATATCCTGCTTTTTCGTTGCTTGTGCCGCAATGGGCGCAAAAGTGTGGTTCGCTGATATTGGATTGTTCGTGTTTATCTGCCATACATTCTTAAGTTTAGAGGTGTTCCAACGTTATGTCGCCATCTGCGCTCATCATAAGCGGTGGTCACTAACGATATTTCTACCTTCGAAGAGCGATCTTTATAAGCTCGAGACACTGAGATCCATGGAGTTCATGAGATCATCAAGTTCGGCTCGTGTTGAGTCATCAATTGGAGGGCTTGGAGGTCGAATGTCGGCCGTGGTCGTGAATCCTCTTCGCATCATAATTTCTTTACGGATTGCGAGACTGATACCGGCTGAGTTTTCATACCGAATCAGCGGTATCCATTTATAGAAGATACTTCTTGCTCGCTCGGTGTCGCCACTTGCTAGGTATTTGTGGATGGCGACCAATACCTCGGGGTAAGCGAATCCGGTCATTGTGCCGATTGCACCCCTACGGAGTTCTTCGAACAGGAAGGCTCCGCCGAGACCACCAAAGATCCCCATCGATCCGTCAGTAGCTTCAACAACTTTCGTGATTTTCTGAGGAGTTGGTGGATCTTCGAGTTTTAGATATTTTGCATCAGGTAGTTCTGCGTGGAGTTTGCCGATGAATGCCGGATCAAGATGAACACCTGTCTGTTCGGGTAGGTCTTGAACGACGATAGGGATTTGGGTCGTTTCTTGAGCTGCGGCGTAGTAAGCGTATGTCGAAGCCGGGTTGGGCTTTACCATTTTTGCTGGTGCGATCATCACTGCGGTTGCACCCGCTGATTGGGCGTCACGCACTCGTGATGCGAGCGCACGTCCACTTTCAGCACTTGCGCCAACTGTGACCGTTAGGTCGTCTCCAGCAGCTGCAACTACAGCGTCGAGAATTGGAGAGCGCTCGGCATCTGTGAGCCGGTGAGCTTCCCCCATGACTCCGAGAGTCACTACACCAGTGCACTTAGCTTCTCTGGCTGCTGCTACGAGTCGTGTGAGGCATGCTGTATCAACCTCTCCATTCGCGTCGAATGGAGTCGGCAGCATGAAGTGAATTCCGTCTAATTTTCTATCATCTGCCAATTCGAGTAGCTCCTGAGGGTTCGTGCTGGCCAGTTAAATTCACCGCATGGTGAACTTGTTCTAGGTTGGGCGCAAGATACTGCGATAGGAGTTTGGCATTTTGAATTACACCAATGTGAAGCTCAGAAGTGCTAGAATCTCCCCAGAAATGATTTATATGTACTCACGTCAAATGTGCTGTTGTACTGGTCGCTAGCAGGGCCGGGCTTAACAGCGCGTGAATGATTCAACCCTGCCTTTAGACGAAACGGCAGGGTTTTTTTATTGAATTTTTAGAGAGTATTTGCAGAGTACGGCCATTCACTGGCGAAAGAGGATCTGAACAGTGACCACTGGAAGAGTTGATACGAAAGACTGGATTCCGAATCCAGATAATGCTCATGTGCTGAAGATTGACGGTCCTGAGATAGCTCACTTCGAAGATCAGGTGAAGTTATTTCAAGCCGGCGAAAAAGATGAAATCGAATTTTTACGATTCCGACTTCGTCAGGGTGTGTATGGACAGCGTCAACCCGATGCTCAGATGATTCGGGTGAAGCTTCCTTTTGGAGGGCTTACTGCCCACCAGATGGACGTTCTTGGCGATGTTGCAGAAAAATACGCTCCGTTAAAAAGGGGACACATTACTACTCGTGAAAACGTGCAGTATCACCACGTGCCATTGGCTCATACGACAGACTTGCTGCGAACGCTTGGCGATGCCGGTATGTCGACACGAGAGGCGTGCGGAAACGTTGTTCGTAACGTAGTTGCTGCTCCATCGGCTGGTGTTTCCAAAGATGAAGTATTCGACGTAACTCCTTATGCAGCGGCATATGCTCGCTACTTCCTACGCCACCCAACTACGCAGAACATGCCTCGTAAATCGAAGGTTGCGTTCTCGGGTTCTGAAAAAGACGAGGCGATGGTGCTGATGCACGACGTCGGCATGATCGCTCGTATTCAGGACGGTAAGCGCGGTTTTAAGATTGTTGTTGGTGGTGGTCTTTCGACTAACGCGATGATGGCTAAGACTCTGCGAGAGTTTGTGCCTGCTGAAGATTTGATTCTGAACTGTGAAGCTGTACTTCGTGTATTCAACGATCAAGATGAAGAGCGCAAGAGCATTGCTAAGGCTCGGATTAAGTTCACGATTACCAGACTTGGAATCGACAAATTCCGTGAGATGGTCGACGACGAGCTGGCTGGCGACTGGGCAAAGAAGGACATTGACCTCGAATCATTGATGTTTGTCGATGATGAAGAAGCTGATGCCCCTGCTGTGCCGACTGACGCTACTGCAGAACCAACCGGCGATGCTGCTTACGATTACTGGAAGCGAACCAACGTTGAGGCACAGAAGCAAGACGGCTTCAGCTTGGTTTACATCCGCGTTGAGCGTGGTGATGTTTACGCCAATCAGTGGTCGCAATTAGGTGACATAGCTCGTAAGTTTGCTGGTGGTCGTGCTCGACTCGATCAGCAACAGAACCTTGTGTACCGATGGGTTCGCAATGAATCTCTGTACGACATTTACCAAGACCTAGGCGTAATTGGTTTCAGCTCGGCGGGTCGAGAGACCATTCGCGACGTTGTAACTTGCCCGGGTACTGATTCCTGCAAGCTGGGTATTACATCGTCTATGGGCTTGAACAAAGCTCTAGGCGAGACGCTCGACGGCATGGGAGACCTTGACCCGTTGGTAGAGAAGATGCACATCAAGGCAAGCGGTTGTCCGAACTCATGTGGTCAGCACCACATTGCGAGTATCGGATTCCACGGTGCTGTGGTGAAGGGGCCTGGTGGACAGGTGCCTGCTTACGAGTTGTTCCTTGGCGGTCGCTCTAACGATGCTGGCGGCACGAAGATTGGTGAGCGAGTGAAGGCTCGAATTCCAGCCAAGCGTGCTCCAGAGGCTTTGAAGACAGTACTCGATACCTATCTTGCGGAACGTAATGATGGCGAAGAGTTCGCAGACTTTATCGATCGTTTCGGTGTTGCGAAGTTCGAAGAAGAATTTGGCAAGCTGAAGGGGGAGCTTGGTCCTTTGGATCGGGACAACATTCAGACTTACATGGACTGGGGTAAGACCGTGGTCTACAAGCTGGAACGTGGCGAGGGCGAGTGCGCCGTTTAGTCGGACTCTCTTTCTAATAGAAACAAAAAACGGGCGACTGCATAACGCAGCCGCCCGTTTTATTTAAGCTTTATTCGATTGATATTACGATTTATCGTCATCGTCATTAGGTGGCCCGAACTCAATTATTTTGCCCTTGCTTGGTGGAGCCGACTTATCGTCGATCCTACGACCGCGCCAGTACTTAACTTCTGGTTCGGCCTTATCAGAGGTTTTGGTGGATTTACCGCGTCCGAACATCCCAGATGTAGGTCCTGAACCACCAGCGATTGAAGATCCTCTACGGAACCAGAGTATGTAGCCGACTAGCACTAGGATTATTCCGAGAATGGCAATCGGGAGTTGGGCCGTAGGAATAAATGCGGCGATAGCAATGACCGATAAACCGCCGAGGATCAAGTTACCGGGATTGAACTTGATGCCTGGTGAGCTCTTTGGCGGTTTGCTTTTTGGGACGTTAGACGAGAAGGGTTCGTACGTTCGATGCTGCCCGGCAGAGCGTCGTCGCTCGCCTTGTGGCGTAGAGCCATCTTCGGTTTTTTCGAGTATTTCGTCTATTTCTCGTTCAAATTTAGATTTGTCGGGCATTGGTGAATACTACCTAGTACAAGGAGTTCGCGTTGTTATACTCGAAATTCAATAACTGCAATCTTCGCGCAGTTACACCCTTAACTGTTCTATATATAAAGAAATATGCCAGACATCGAGTACGACAACTTCCTAAAGATAACGCTCTACAAGCTTAATTCCGATTTTCGGCGCTTGGACGCTGACGAACGGGTAAAAGCGAAGCAGGAGTTTGCTGATCTGGTGTCCGGACAATCAGCCGACCAAGAAATACGCACTTACAGCACAGTAGGCACTCGGGCAGATGCCGAGTTGATGTTGGTGCAGGATTCACCTTCCATCGATGCGTTCCATGAGCTTTCTAAAGCTATAAACCACTCGGTACTAGGTAGCTATCTCGAGCAGTCGTACTCGTACCTGTCGATCCGGCGTAAGAGCCGTTACAAGCACGGCGGCGGTGCTCCGAAGCTCAAGGAAGATTACAAGTACATGGTTATCTACCCGATGACGAAGAGCCGACCGTGGTACCAGAAGTCTATGAAGGAACGACAGGAGATGATGAACGATCATTTCCGGGTTGGCAAAGATTATCCAATGGTGAAGATCAATACGTCTTACGCGTTTGGTCTAGATGACACGGAGTTCGTGCTTAGTTTCGAGATGGACGATCCATCGGACTTCACTTCTCTTGTTATGGATCTACGTGAGGTTCCGGCGGCTCAGTACACGATGACCGAGATTCCGATTTTCACAACGATCAAGATGCCTATAGCCGAAGCACTGGATGCAATGGCCTAGAGGGCGTGGGCGTTAGGCGCGGTCGTCATCGGATGACTCTGCGCCGCGTCGCAGTCTCCCCCTCTAACTCCCCCTCATCCAGGGGGAGGACCGAATAGTGGTATCGAATTGTCACAACTGGACAACGAAGATTTACGACCCTGAAGCTATAACAGCAATAAAAAAGCCCCGACGAATCGCCGGGGCTTTTTTATTGCTGTCGAAAATTTACGAACTAGGCGTTTGCGCCTGGCTCCGAAGAGTCGTAGTCGTAATCGTAGTTCAACTTGATGAACTCTTGCTGGTCTGCAGGAGTCTGGTCTTCAGGGAAGATGGCGTTCACTGGACAAACTGGTTCGCAGGCTGCACAGTCAATACATTCATCTGGACTGATGAAAAGCTGGTTATCTCCAGGCTTTGAGTAAATACAGTCGACCGGGCATACGTCTACGCACGCACCGTCCATTACGTCGACACAATCCTTGGCGATGATGTAGGTCATCCGATGAGGCTCCTGAGATGTTGCGACCGGTTCCTGGCTGGCCGACTTTGTGGCAAATCCACGGCAGATTATACGTTTCCGCGATCCGTCGTAAATAGGCTGGCACCACCGTCTTTATGAGGAAATGCCAGCCGAATTAGTTACTTGAGGGCAACTAAGGGTTTTAGTGTCCGCCGCAGGCGCAACCGCCACCGCCGCCGCCGCCGCCGCAGCCACCGCCGCCGCCGCCGCCACAACCTCCGCCACCACAGCCGCAGCCAGATGAGAAGTTAGGGTTTGAGATTACGAATCCCGAGCGTTCAAAACCTTCGACATAGTCGATGCTTGAACCTTCGAGCATTGGGGCGCTTTCGGCATCAACAAGTGCCTTGACGGTTCCCTCTACGATTGTGTCGGTCTCGGAAGGTGTTTCTTCCAGCCCGAATACATATTCAATGCCACCGTGTTCATCAGTTGCAACAGCGATTCGAAGGTACTGACCTTCTGCATCCTGCTCTTTTAGAACATCTAGCAACTTTGTTGTTGCTGCTTCAGTGAACTCTACAACGGTCGTTGAATTGACCATTTGGTACTCCAGATTGCCTTACGTAAGGTTTGTTTGAGTTGTACTAACTACTTTACGCGCATTTTAAGTGAAAAGTACAGGCTTCGAATATGAGGGTGATGTAATAGTGATTTCATGTAAATGAGTCACTAATACAGTCCCAGTAAACGATTTCCGGCGGTATCATTCAATTCCGTGGTAGTAATTCGCTAGGCATGTGCTTTGCAAATTACGCACGAAGTAGAAACGGTTTTCGGTTAGTTCCGGAAATGCTCTGCTCGAACGTTTACACCTTAAGTGTAGACCCCAGACCCTTGTTAGGAAAATTGGATAAAGCTCGAATGGATGAACTCGATCGAAAGATAATCAGTCTTCTTGAACGTGACGGGCGAGCATCAAATGCTCGGATTGCTCGTGACGTTGGTGTGAGTGAAGGAACCGTTCGCAGGCGTTTGAAGCGTTTGATCAACGAACAGATCATTAATGTTATTGCTCTTCCTGATCCACGAAAGCTGGGTTACAACTCAGAGGCACTTATCGGAGTGCAGGTTGATCCTGACAAAGTCGATGAAGTTGCCACTAAGATGGCCAATCTTGAGCATACGCGCTGGGTGACTGTGACTACAGGATCGTACGACGTGTTTGCTTGGGCAACACTTCCGAATGCTGAATCGCTCGGTCGGTTCCTCCGTGATGCTGTTGGTGCGATCGATGGCGTACGCCGAACCGAAACCTTTGTGAACCTTCAGGTCATGAAGCGAGAATTCGGAATCCCTGTATAGACTGTCACTCTGTGATTTCATTGCAACGAGGTGCTTTTCAATTGAAAGGTGCCTCGTTTTAGTTAATACCCGAAGTAATGTCACGAAATATAATCGGGTCTCACCCTGAGCATTTAGTCGTCCTATGAACTTAGGAGACAGGTACTCTGGTACGTAGATGTGCCCGTGAGTGGTATTCAGTAGTCGGGTCATTAAGACTCCTTGGAGATAACGATGCAGCAATCTGCTGTTACAGCCCGTCGAGTGAAGTCGTATTCCTTATTAGGACCGGCCGAACCATCATTATTTGAACGGTTAGTTCCTAGCGCTAATTTGTGGCATAAATCTTCGGCAGTCGTTGTCGGTATTTTGCTTGTAGCGCTTCTGGCTCAAACTCGTTTTTTTCTTCCTGATAATCCGGTGCCAATTACTCTTCAAGGGTTTGGCGTGCTGATGTTGGGTGGGGTACTCGGCTGGCGATTGGGCCTGCTGGCCGCTACGGGGTACTACCTTGTAGGAATGGTTGGCCTTCCAGTTTTCGCCAACGGTAGTGAAGGCGTTGATTACGTTATCCACGGTGTTACTGGCGGTTATTTGCTTGGGTTCATCGTTTCGGCTGGTGTTATCGGATTCCTTTCACAGCGTGGCTGGAATCGCGGACGAAGCCTTTGGCCAATGCTTATCGGATCATTATTGATCTACGCCCCTGCGATGATTTGGTTGAGCGTTTTCGATTTTTCGTGGCCGGCTGAGGGCAAGCTGTTATCGTCAGCGTTGTACCCATTTCTACCCGGTGACATCCTCAAACTAATGGCAGCCGCAGCGGTTACAGGCGGTTTGTGGCGACTTGCCGATAGCAAGCGGTAGTCCCGCTTCTATTTTTGCCTGAGCAATTTTGCTTGGGCCGCTACATTCTTTTATTTGAACGAACAGGATATTTACTGTGTACAAGGACACTAACTGCGGCGAACCTCGTGAATCGAAGGTTGGCTCTCAGATAACAGTTGCTGGCTGGGTCAACAGACGGCGTGACCACGGCAACCTGATTTTTATCGACCTTCGAGACCGAAGTGGTCTATTGCAGGTTGTATTCAATCCCGAAATTTCGGAAAAGGCTCACGATCTGGCGCAGAGCTTGCGTTCAGAATGGGTCGTGCAAGTGACAGGCAAGGTCGTTGCCCGGCTTAAAGGTGCTGAGAATCCTGACCTTCCTACCGGCGCTGTTGAGTTGTCGGT
>Ga0302134_10000779_pt1 | contig 14474 bp, 13 predicted proteins | sample CB9_SCM_MG_FD_203123 | JGI IMG/M metagenome (GOLD analysis project Ga0302134, IMG submission 203123) | Marine microbial communities from Western Arctic Ocean, Canada - CB9_SCM | ecosystem: Environmental > Aquatic > Marine > Oceanic | place: Canada: Western Arctic Ocean | collected 2017-09-19
AACACTTTACCACATCCCACAAGGACTCGTGCTCCTTCCGCATCCGGGTTTACCGGCACAACACGGTGTTCAAGCAGCGAGTTATTGTCAAATGCTTGAAATATCGGTTTTTCGGCGCGATTCTTCCCTGTAACAAACAGGGTTGTTTCGGCCATACCGTAGCACGGGAATAACGCGTTCGCATTGAATCCAATCGATTCAAACCTGCGAGCGAAATTCTCCAATGTCGATGCACGGATTGGTTCCGCCCCATTATAGGCCACCGCCCAGCTGCTAATATCGAGACCTTCCATTTCTTCATCCGTGATGTGCTGTGTGCACAGGTCATACGCAAAATTTGGTCCACCGGAAATGGTAGTTCCATAGTTCGAGATAGTTCGGAGCCAGCGAACTGGTTTTTGCAAAAACGCCATCGGAGACATGAAGACAGCCGGGCAGCCGGTGAACAGTGGATTCAACATTCCTCCTACCAAGCCCATATCATGGTAGGATGGCAACCAAAACATTCCACGTGTCTTTTGGTCGGTTTCAAACGCATAGGCAATCATCGCCAGATTCTGAATCAAATTACCGTGTGAGATCATCACACCTTTAGGATTGCCTGTCGAACCTGAAGTATATTGAAGGAAGGCCAAGTCATCGGATTGCAACTCTGGTTTAGACCAATCGTCTTTTTGGTTCAACGATACATTTTCAGTCGCAATCCACGGAATTGCTTTCAATCGCGGGAATTCGTCTAGCATCGTTTCCGCTCGTTCAATCACATCCGATGAAGCCAATACCACCTTGGGTTTAGCATCATCAGAAATTGATTCAATGCGGTTCATACTGCGGTTACGGCGTGGGGGATAAGCCGGAACAGCGATCGCACCAGCATAAAGGCATCCAAGGAAGCCTTTCAAGAAATCCAGGCCAGGCCCATAGAGTAATAATACCCGTTCGCCTTTAATGTCATATTGCGCAAGTTGGACAGCAATAGCGCGGGCAGCGTCATGTAAATCTTTATAAGTAACCAAAACTTCATCCTGCTCTCCATCCTTCAAGAATGTGAATGCAAGATGATCTGGCTTCTCGCGAGTCCAATACTCAAGCGAATCAACCAAATGCGTTGTTGTTGGTTTGTAAGGGGCGAATAAACGATCAATGTTCACTACGCAAACACTCCATTACCAAAATTTTGAACTGGAAAACTTAAATTGAGATAATTAAATTTCGCCCGTTTTAGATAAAACAAGCAACAATTCATTTATCAGACTAACACGGGTTTTCAAATCTATCAAACATGCTTATACCATTTTTCGCACTTCCCCATTTGGGGCACTATACGAAGTCGTCATAACCCGCATGATTACTACCTAATTGCCTACCAATCAAATCATCCATGTTCTCGGTAAACACTTGCAGTTTCGCAAATCCATCACAAAACCGCTGAATCGTCGGCAGAGTAACAAACCGCCTTCTAACCCCGTGTGCAATGAATCGACATTTGAACAAACCGAACACAACCTTTAGTTAATACGCCGCTAGAATAGGGATACTGTGTAAAATGAAACCAACCGGTATATCTTAATATGTCACTGATTGCTTAAATTTCAGACTAACCTCATGCAACTAACCTCCGAACAACTCAAAGGTCACGGCGCCAGTATCCGCCGATTCAAGAACGCTCGGATTCACACAATTGATCTAAGCCAAGCAAATTGCGTCGTTGATGATTCACTCATGCAGCAACTGCAATCGCACACGACCTTAGTCGAACTAAACCTGTCAGATTCACAAATCACCAACCATGCCGTTCAACATTTAACATTCTTCCCGAAGCTCACTTCACTGAACCTAACAAACACGGCTATTAATGACGACTGTATTGATACGTTACTAGAGATGCAACAACTAAAGCTGCTCGTATTAAGCAACACAAGAATCGCACCCACGGTCATCGAAGAAATCCGACCTCGCATGATCAACACCCGCATCGTCTATGTGCGATAACTCGCTGCCACCGCTACACGAACGTCTAATACAACTCCGCTATCGGCGCGCCATGTTCTAAAATCCGGCGCGGCCGCCCCTGATAATCAAGCACCATGCCATCGTGATCGATTCCTAGTGACGTATACATCGTTGCGGCAACATCCGCCGGAGAATAAGGCCGCGTGGTAACCGCTACACCACTTTTATCTGTCGCACCAATAACCTGACCTCTTTTAACTCCACCACCGGTAACGAATATAGAGCCAGCTCCTCCCCAATGGTCACGACCGCCATTGGCGTTGATTTTGGGAGTGCGACCAAATTCAGTTAAGAAGACAACCAGCGTTCGTTCGAGCAACCCCCGCTGTTCCATGTCATTTATCAGAGCCGCGAACGCTTTATCTAATCCCGCTAGATGATACCCACGGCGAACCATATCTTGAATCGGTGGATGGTTTTGGCTGGGAGCGTTGTGGTTATCCCAGACATTTCCGTAATCAGCATCGTATCCATAATCGAGGACAATAAATCGAGCACCTGCTTCAATCAGTCTCCGCGACATTAAGCACCGACCTCCAAGCTTGGTACGCCCATATGCATCTCGGACTTGACGTGGCTCATCCTTAATCTCAAATGCATCGCGAATTCGATTCGTGGACAACATGTCCACCGCACCTTGGAATTTTGACTCCGCTGCTACTAAAGACTGATCTCGATTAAGATTTCGCAATGACTGGTCAAACTGCTGTCGCAATGAGACTCGACGGGACAATCGCATGAGTGGTACTTCGGCTGACAGAGACAATGATTTGGGTGTTAGATTTTCGTCATATCGCGCCGGAGGATTATCTAGTTTCTCTCCGACAGTAAAATCACCTTGCTGGGGCACCCCTCCCACGGAATAGGGACGATACTGACTCCCCAGCCAACCGCTTTGAAACAGATTGTGTGGAGGTGGCCCAGGGCGAGTTGTCCCTGGCAAACAGATATAACCGGGTAAACCGTTACGAGGACCATTGAAGTGTGACACAATCGAGCCGATGTTGGGCTCCGAGAAAAGAGAATTGCGATCTACTTTCCTGCCCGTCAGTGTATATACCTGACTTAACAGATGATCGTTGCTATCGTGTGAAAAACTACGAATAAGGCTTATCTTGTGAGCGATCTTCGACATCTCGCTCATCGTGTCACCAAACCAAACACCTGGCAACGATGTCTGTGTATCCTGCAAACGGCCGCGGACTTCCAGGGGCGCCTCCATCTTCGGGTCAAAAGATTCGAATTGAGTTACCCCGCCTGCCATCCACAACACCAGCACACTATCCGCTTGTGCATTGCCAGCAACCACTTTAGCTTGCAGCGCACCTCCCCACGGACTAAACGAGAACGCTGTTGAACCTAGAGTCAACGCGCCAACTTTCAATAGACCTCGGCGATCAATCGTAATATCTTTTTGCAGCATCGAGTTTAAACTCCTCGACAATTATTATCGGCCACGACCGAGCTAAATGCAAACCTAATCCGGGCATTCAAGTGGGCACCTATACCCCAACATAAGCAGATTTTTATGAACATGCGATTCGGCGTTTCCTCACAAATAGATTTTCTACAGGACGAGCTTATTTGGGAAACATCTTTCCACCATAAACCGCTGTTGCGCCTAGTTCTTCTTCGATACGTAACAACTGATTGTATTTAGCCATGCGATCGCTACGTGAGGCAGAACCGGTTTTGATTTGACCCGTATTCATCGCTACAGCAAGATCCGCAATCGTTGAATCTTCCGTTTCACCACTACGATGACTCGCAATGCTACTGAAGCCTGCTAAATGTGCCATTTGGATTGCTTCAATCGTTTCAGTCAACGTTCCAATTTGGTTTACTTTGATAAGAATACTATTGGCAATATCCTCATCAATCCCGCGTTTGAGCCGTTCCGTGTTGGTAACAAACAGATCGTCGCCAACGAGCTGAACGTTTGCTCCAATTGCTTGGGTCATTTGCTTCCAGCCATCCCAATCATCTTCGGCACAACCATCTTCGATGGAGCAAATAGGGTATTTCGAAGCCCAATCCTGTAGCAATGCCACCATATCTGCGGTGGAGATATTCTCACCGTCAAACGTATAGAGACCGGTTTCAGTCGAATAAAACTCTGTTGAAGCAACATCCAAGGCGATTGACACTTGTGAACCAGCTTCATAGCCAGCTTTATCAATCGCTTCCATAATCAGCACAAGTGCTTCTTGATTACTTGCTAGGTCCGGCGCAAAACCACCTTCATCACCTACAGAAGTATTAAGTCCTTTGTCGCGGAGTACTTTCTTTAAGGCGTGGAAAATCTCACACCCACAACGCAGGGCATCTGAAAACGAATCAAAGCCTAGAGGCATGACCATAAATTCCTGTACGTCCACTGAATTATCTGCGTGCTCACCACCATTTAGAATGTTCATCATCGGCGCTGGGACCGTAATGGCAGCCGTTCCGCCTAAGTAGCGATAGAGTGGTTGGCCGGTGGCATCTGCAGCAGCTTTCGCAGTTGCTAACGAAACCCCAAGAATAGCGTTAGCTCCAAGAGCACTTTTGTTAGCGGTTCCATCGAGGGCAATCATCGCTCGATCGATTGCTTGTTGATCCAACGCGTCATAGCCCTGCAACTCTGTCGCTATCGTAGTATTGATATTCCCTACAGCCTGTAGCACTCCCCTGCCCAAATACACGGATTCGTCACCATCACGCGATTCCCACGCTTCATGGGCACCGGTACTGGCTCCACTGGGTACAGCAGCGCGGCCAAATGAACCATCTGACAATACGACGTCCACCTCAACCGTAGGGTTCCCACGACTGTCCAATATTTGACGACCTTTGATATCCGCAATAAAACTCATCCGTTTTTCCTATTCGTTGGAAGCTTTTAAATTAAATGGCACAAACGAATCTATTTGTGCTTCAGTTACTGGTTTTAACTGTCCATTTATTGTGCCGCACATAGACCATTTTGGCTAGACGTGCTATTCACAGCTAAAAGCAGTTTACCCTCTGCAGGGGAGCGGTTACATTCAAGGTGTTCGACAAACGTACATTCGCAATATAACAATGGCCTCTTCCGATATCTTTCTTTACATATGACTGCATCGTCAGTTGTTCAACCATTAGGAAATAAAGCATGTTTACCGGGTTAGTGGAAACCAGGGGGTACGTCCATACGCTTGATCCTCGTACCGCGGGTGTCCGCCTAGTCATCGATGCGCCAGCCATTGCGGAGGGCATTCAAATTGGGGACAGTATCGCTAATAACGGATGCTGCCTAACTGTTGTGCAGCTCAATGAAGCACTTCTTGGGTTTGACGTAGGCCCAGAAACATTAGCACGTACAAATCTCGGGCAGAAACAAGTTGGCGATAACATCAACCTAGAACGTTCTGTCTGCTTGGGTGATCGCCTAGGAGGACATCTCGTCACTGGACATGTCGACGGACTTGGTGAGCTCGTTAAACGGGAGGACGAACAGGACTGGTCCACTTTCTGGTTTAAAACAGCAGCTAATTTAACTCAACAAATGGCGTCCAAAGGTTCCATCACAGTGGACGGCATCAGCTTAACACTCGTTGATGTCACGGATGAGCAGTTCAGCGTTGCCCTGATTCCACACACATTAGAAGTCACGACACTCGGTGAGCTACAAGTTGGCGACCAGGTCAATCTAGAAACAGACCTATTGGCCAAATACGTGGAACGCCAAATGACAGCCATTTCGGACGCTTCCGGCGACTAAGCTTGTATACTACAAATAACAAAAACAATCTCCACACAGTAATCACGTAAAACACTTATGGCCAATCGTCAAACAATTTCATTTATTAAACGTCGACTCAACGAAGCGGGTATCTATCCTGTTTCCCGATATGGACAGAATTTCCTCACTGACTTGAACCTCGTCCGTATGATTGCTGATTCCGCTAAACTTGGCCCGCAAGATGTTGCGTTAGAAATTGGTACTGGCACAGGTTCACTAACGGCCATGATCGCTGAAAAAGCTGGCCACGTTATCACCGTAGAAATAGACAAAAACCTACATCAACTCGCTCGTGAAGAGCTCGCTTCGTTCAATAACATCACTTTCCTACAACAAGATGCGTTGCGCAACAAAAACAATTTCAGCCAAGAACTGCTCGATACGATTACAACGGCGATGGCACAAATCGACAACGCTCAATTAAAACTAGTAGCCAATCTTCCATACAACATTGCGACACCAATCATCTCGAACCTGTTAACGCATGAAGAATTCGTCCCAACATCGATGACAGCAACTATCCAAAAGGAGCTCGGAGATCGCATAGTCGCGCGCCCCGCAACAAGCGATTTTGGCTCACTAAGTTTATGGATCCAAGCTCAATGCGATGCAGAGATCGTCCGCATCATGAACCCCTCAGTATTCTGGCCTCGCCCTAAAGTCCACTCAGCTATCGTGCACATCGTCACGAACCCCGAAAAACGAGCGCGTATCAAAAACCTGAAGAATTATCAGCAATTTATTCGATCCGTTTTCATTCATCGACGAAAGTATTTACGTAGCGTATTGATCAACGTGTTTAAAAATCAGTTAACACGCCAAGACGTCGATGAGACATTAGAATCAATGGGCTTGAAAGGTGAATATCGCGCGGAGCAACTGGCCGTAGCTGTAATGATTGAACTATGTGAACGGCTCTACGAACGTGTTGCAACTGTTGAACAGGAAGGCAATACACAATGAAATTCGTAGAAATTACCGGTGCGACACTCGTTCAGTTAGTCGCCGACGATGAGATTCACGCAGACGATCTAGTCACGGCCGGAGTGGTCGATGATTGCATCGTCAGAATCAATGAACAGGGTGATATTGAGGTTCGCCGTCCAACACAATGGGAGCTCATTGGCGGATTGTTAGGTGATTACGAAAATCGCATCCGACAGCAAACAGGCATAGACTGGGTCTGAGCTATATGTCCTAATGAATGTAACAATGCAGCGCTGGAATAGCTGGAAGTGGAAGCACACCTGGTGGTGGCCGCGGTCTTCAAAACCGACGAGCCGTGCGTGAACCGTAGGGCTGGTGGGTTCGATTCCCATACACTTCCGCCATTTCCAGCAGGTGGGAACCATTCTCATACACAAGTGCCACAGCAAAGGCCTTTCATTCTAGTCGTCAATTCACATGGAAACAGCAACCGTTATTAATACCGAAACGGAAAATTGTACCGAAGACGTCAAGCCCACAGCAAATACACCAACTCGGCCAAAACTAACAGAGTCGATTTGGTTTTGGGGTTATCTCTTCAGCACAGCTGCTCTGATTATTCTATTTGTTATGCAGTCTAAAATAAGTTCTCGACAAAACAACGAACAACGCAATTTCCAAGCTCGGCAGCAAACATACGAGAACGTGACTCGCCCCGACAACCCAACCAATGTCACTCAAAAAACCGTACACACGGTTACGACCACACCTTTATTTGTTATCCTTGGAATTACGTTCTCCGTATCATGGATCATGCTCTGTCGCCAACGTTTCTTCAAACTTAACAAAACAGTAATTGAGCCAACCTCATCTTCTACGTGTTTGCCAAACTAATGCGCCAAATCGGCGGTCAGCACCAACTACTATCGATGCAACCATGCTAAACATTATTCTGGAAACACCTTGGTATGCGATGGGATTGGGCGTAATTTTCTTTGTTGGATTTTTTGCCGCATGGATCCAAACCGGCACCGGAAAATTACTGTGGGGCTGCCTTGGTAGTTTTATCGTGTTTGGCGGTCTAGTTGCACTTGAAGCGATCGTCAAGACAGAGCGAGAACAAATCGTCGCCACCGTTGTTTCTATTGCTCATGCTGTAGAAACACAAGATTTTGACAAAGCCATTTCTTATATCCACCCGTCGCAAAAAGCGACTCGCAGGCAGGCCCTCTCAGAACTAAAACGCTATAAAATCACGCGGGTCAACGTTAAAAACAATTTGGTCCTGAAATTGCACTCAAATCGCACTCCCATCGAGGCCAGCGTCGGTTTCAATGTCTTTGTCCGAGGTGGCATTGCAATCACTGGTTTCGACGAACAACAGGGACCACGCTATATACATGCTGAATTCGTATTTATTGCTGAAGAGAACCGCTGGTATCTTACTTCCTACGGTCATCTGGACATTCGTGCAGGCTTAACCCACCATGCGAACCTTCGATCACAGTAAATACCTTTAACTTTTCCGGCGGTGGGTGACTGTTATAATTCTGATTTGGTTTCTATAATCGGGTTTTGAATTTCGTCGATCGCTTGGTTGGAAAGATGCAACGGTTATGACCCGTCTCTCGCAAGAACGAGTACTCATCCTCGACTTTGGTTCCCAATACGCTCAATTGATTGCCCGCCGAGTGCGTGAGCAGAATGTGTATTGTGAAATTGTCAAACATGACATTTCTGTCGAACAAATCCGTGAACACAATCCACAGGGCCTAATTCTCTCGGGCGGTCCCTCGAGCGTGTACGAACAAGATGCGCCCAAATGCGACCCCGATCTATTCAAAATGGGACTTCCAGTCTTGGGGATTTGTTATGGCATGCAACTCGCTTGTAATGCCTTTGGCGGGAAAGTCGAAAGCGTATCGACTCGTGAGTACGGTCGTGCTGAACTAACAGCACAAGTAACCACGCCGCTCTTTCAAGATACGTCGGCACAACAGCAAGTCTGGATGAGCCATGGAGATCAGATCTCCAACATTGCTGACGACTTTGAAACTTTAGCTGAAACGAGTACTTGTCCATTCGCCGCAATTAAACATCGCGAACTACCGATTTACGGACTCCAGTTCCATCCTGAAGTCACACATTCACCAGAGGGTGGGACGATCCTGCGAAATTTTCTAATTAACATCTGCCAGTTGTCCGGCTTATGGAACCTCGAAGACTTCGCAACTGAAACGATTGCACATATTAAGGACGTAGTCGGTGATCAACGCGTAATCTGTGGGCTTTCTGGAGGCGTCGATTCGGCAGTGGTCGCTGCACTATTGTCGCGGGCGATCGGCGACCAAATGACTTGCATCCTTGTCGACAACGGACTGCTTCGAAAAAACGAACAAGCCGCAGTAATCACCGCATTCACGGAGCACTTCAAAGCAGATCTGCAGGTCGTGGAAGCAGAACAACGATTTCTAGAAACACTCAAAGACATCTCGGAACCTCAAGAGAAACGTAAACGCATCGGCTACGAATTCATTGAATGCTTCCGTGAAGAAGCTAAAAAGGTATCCAACGCTCAGTTCCTCGCACAGGGAACTCTTTATCCGGATGTCATTGAAAGTGGTGCTGCCAAAGATGGACCGGCAGCCATCATTAAACTGCATCACAATGTAGGCGGCTTACCGGAAGAACTAGGATTTGACCTAATTGAACCATTGCGTGATCTGTTTAAAGACGAAGTTCGTCGACTTGGATTAGAGTTGGGACTGCCCGAATCTCTAGTTTGGCGACATCCCTTCCCAGGTCCTGGACTAGCTGTGCGATGTCTCGGTGCCGTCACCAAAGAACGACTGGATATTCTTCGAGAAGCTGACGTAATTGCCGTTGAAGAAATCGAAAACGCGGGCCTGTATCGAAAAACTGCTCAGGCATTCGCAGTACTGCTGCCCGTGCAAAGTGTGGGAGTTATGGGCGACGCTCGGACTTACGAAGATGTCGTCGCAATTCGCTGCGTAGACAGCGAAGATTTCATGACTGCAGACTGGTCGCGATTACCCTACGATCTACTAGCCACTATTTCTACTAGAATCATCAATGAGGTCAAAGGAGTGAATCGCGTTTGCTACGATATTAGCAGCAAACCTCCCGCCACCATTGAATGGGAATAAAAAACAGACCTGGCATCAATATGACACCAGATCTGTTGGGATGAGTTGCTCCGATAAGCATTCTCAACTTTTAATGTGAATGGGAAGGGGGAACTCACAAGTTTTGAATATGGAACAACAGGCTAAGTTGGTATCGGGTCGATTGCCCCGCCGCACTACAACGAGAACAATGTTTTTCGTAAAGAAATCATAACCACTATCCATTTCCCCGAACAAACAGAACAACCCCGTACAAACCAATAACTCGAATAATCCGAATCACCGCCACTCTACTTCGTACTCTCAGATACTCAAATCCGTTTTATCAATCCCAATATATTCTTTTTTTACAGCGGAATTAGACGTTTCCAACAATAATGAGCAAACAATACATATACACCATTACCGACCTAACGAAAAAACATGGTCCCCGTGAGGTGCTTAAGGAAATACATCTGGCATTTTATCCTGGCGCTAAAATTGGCGTGTTAGGACGCAATGGATCGGGTAAGAGTACGCTGCTGAAGATCATGGCTGGACTTGATACCGATTTCGAAGGGGAAGCCCGCTTAGCCAATGGATTCACTTGTGGATACCTGCCGCAAGAACCCCAACTCGATGAAACAACAGACGTCTGGGGGAATGTTGAAAAAGCGGTCGCTCCGCGGCGTGCCTTGTTAGACCGCTACAATGAAATCAGCGGCTTGCTCGCTGAACCAATCGATGACGACAAAATGATGAAGTTATGCGACGAAATGACGCGGATTCAGGATGAAATTGAAACAACAAACACCTGGGGACTCGATCGCGAAATTGAAATCGCTTTTGACGTCATGAATCTTCCACCACGAGACGCTAAAATCGACACGCTCTCGGGGGGCGAAAAACGTCGGGTGGCGCTTTGCCGACTACTACTACAACGTCCCGATCTCCTGCTGCTCGATGAACCCACAAACCACCTCGATGCGGACTCTGTCGCCTGGCTCGAACGACACCTTGCAGATTATTCGGGGACCATTGTCGCCGTAACGCATGATCGCTACTTTTTAGACAACGTCGCCCAGTGGATCCTCGAACTAGATCGCTCCCAAGGATACCCCTTTGAAGGAAACTACACGGCCTGGTTAGTGCAAAAAGAATCACGCTTGAAAATCGAAGAAAAACATGCGTCGGCTCGTCAGAAAACAATTTCTAGTGAACTTGAATGGGTCCGGTCCTCACCCAAAGCACGACAATCTAAAAGTAAAGCCAGACTAACGGCCTATGACAATATGGTCAATGAGCAATTCGAAGATCAAATCCAGGAATTTGAAATACAAATCCCACCTGGAAAACACCTGGGAGACTTGGTCATCGAGTGCAAATCGATTTCCAAGGGGTTTGACGATAAGCAACTCATTGAAGACCTTTCGTTTTCATTACCTGCCGGAGGCATCGTCGGCATCGTAGGCGCCAACGGAGCAGGGAAGACGACATTATTCAAGATGATGACTGGACAAGATACTCCCGACAGTGGTGAGCTACGGATTGGGACAACGGTGGAACTTGGGTACGTCGACCAACACCGAGATAATTTAAACGACGAAAAAACCGTCTACGAAGAAATATCCGGCGGCAACGAACACTTTGAAATGGGTGGCCGTCGCATCAATGCCCGTGCTTACGTTTCACGGTTTAATTTCAGAGGGCCTGATCAAGAGAAACGAGTCGGAATTCTTTCGGGTGGCGAGCGCAACCGTGTGCAACTCGCTAAACTGCTACGTCAAGGTTCCAATGTGCTCTTACTCGATGAACCAACTAACGACCTAGACGTTGACACCCTGCGAGCTCTTGAAGAAGCAATTCAAAACTATGCTGGATGTGTAGTTGTCACTAGTCACGACCGCTGGTTTTTAGATCGCTTAGCAACGCATATTCTGGCATTTGAAGGGGATGGATACGTACACTGGTGTGAAGGCAATTTCGCCACCTATGAAAAACAACGTAACGAACGACTCGGAATTGATCCCAATGAACCACCTCGATTCCGCTACAAGAAACTCATTTAGTATGTATACTAACTAGCTAGCTAAACGCACAAACAATCTATTTCACAACAATTACTCGCAAGGAAACACCACGTGACCATTTTACGCATTGGCTCCACACCTAAATATTCATCAAACTTCGACAAAGCATTTAGCGCTGGCAAGAAGAAAAAAACATCCGCAAAAGCTAAAAAGACCTCTCCTCGCAAGAAGAAAAAATAGGCTCTTTTCACTGTCTTGGTTCCACTAAACCGGCACAAAAAAACCACAACGGCTATCGATCTAATTGGAGAACGTCGAATGAAAATTCACCTGCGCTACTGCTCAACCTGAAACTACGAACCCAAAGCTGTCAGTTTGACAGCCAAAATCCTGATGCAATTCAAACAACAAGTCAGCAGTCTTGAGTTACAACCGAATCAGGGTGGTTGCTTTGAACTAACGGTCGATAATGAATTGATTTATTCCAAACTGGAAACCAAAGAATTCCCCGATGAAGATCAAATGATCGCCGCAATCACTGAGCTGATCTCCTGATCAGTGGATCAGTGGATCAGTGGATCAGTGGAGCCTAAAGTATTCGCCCCGCTTGCGACTGTTACAAATTTGAGAAGGTATAAACAGTGTCTCTGAAAATTGGATTTATCGGTGCTGGTCAAATGGCGACAGCACTGGCACAAGGCTTCGTAGCGTCTCAAGAGAATGATGATGGTCCGACGATTTCATTCTTCGATCCATCGCCAGAAGCCTGTAACCACTTCTCGAAATCCGTCTTAGCCGCAACACTCTTGGCAGACGCGTCCGAGGTTGTCGCAACAGCTGACATTGTATTTTTGGCCGTCAAACCCCAGATTCTCCCCGCTGTCCTAGACTCCATTGCTACCGTCGTTACCACCGATGTATTGTTAGTGTCAATCGCCGCTGGAGTGACGCTCGACATTATCTGTGGCCGAACCGGCAGCGACCGCGTTATACGCGTAATGCCAAATACGCCATGCCTCGTTAGCAAAGCAGCTACCGCCTTTAGCCCCGCCCGTGGTGCGACTGCCACAGATTGTGCCGCGGTGCACAACTTACTCGATAGTGTTGGGATTACCTACCAATTATCCGAGCAGTGTTTAGATGCAGTAACTGGTCTTAGTGGTTCAGGACCAGCTTACATCTATACCGTAGTCCAAGCACTCTGCGCTGGTGGGGTCGCCATGGGATTACCTGAAGATGTCGCGCTGCAATTGGCTGCGCAGACTACAAAAGGGGCTGCTGAGATGATACTTCAAACAGGTTTGCCACCACAGCAACTTATCAATCAAGTCACCAGTCCTGGTGGAACAACTCTCGCCGGCCTCAAAGTAATGCACGATGAGGACATGTCGGCTACGATTATCAGAGCGGTACAAGCCGCGACGAACCGTTCAATCGAACTCGGTAAATCATAAAATTCACACATTGTAAATCCGCGTAAAGGAAATTGGGAATGTCACTTTTCGACGATCCAAACTATCGCTGGCGAGACACTTTTCTGGTGTTGTTTGACGACGAACAACGCCCAACGATCGAGCTTGCTTTGTCAGCAATTCAGAAAATTGGTAAATTCGAAATGCAGAATTTGTCTGAATCTGAATCTCGACATATTGAGTCTATGACAATTACTTCCAACGTTGACCTTGTCGGACTTGAAATTTTCTATGTTGCGGGTGCCGAAGTCGTTGAGGAAACTGAGGCACTCGTCTTGGAGCTAACCGAAGATGCATTGCTACTTGGCAATGAAGATTCGTTGACTCAACTGTCAACAGCCAATGCCCGATTTGATATTCTACATTTCGAACAAATCACAGAGAACGCCAACGAACCGAGTGACGATAATGAACTTATGGATCCTGGATCGTTGCTCGCCGTAACGGCTGCTTTGGCTAGCTTGGTTAACGGCGTGGCCGTCGACCCTAGCTCAGCGTCGTTTGTGTAGAGTAGGGGTAGCAGCCCAAGCAATCGCCGGATATCGGCCCTCTAGTTAATTTCATTTAATCACCGACATTATTTTAGCACCTACTAAAAGTACGAAGGAAAACAAAGCGATGCAAGCCAAAGAAATTAAAAACGGCGCAGTCGTCAACTTCAACGGAGCTCCGGTTATTATTCAGGGCATCCATGTCCAATCACCATCTGCCCGTGGCGCAGCGACCTTATACAAATTCCGCGGCCGTAATTTAGTAACTAAACAAAAAGTCGATATCACACTCAAAGGTACCGAATCGTTAGACGAAGCGGACTTTCAAAGACAAGCAGTTACTTTGATGTATACCGATGCGACTGACGCCCACTTTTTGGATTCTGCCGACTACAACCAGTATTCCATCTCGCTCGAAGATGTTGCCCATGAAATGCAATACATTACCGAGCAGCTCGAAGGTATTTTGGTATTAATCTATAACGACGAATGTGTTGGCGTGCAAATTCCAACAACGGTTGAACTGGAGATCACTCAAACGGATCCGGCTGTCAAAGGAAATTCTGCAACCAGCCGAACCAAGGCTGCAACGTTATCGACGGGAGTGCTAATCCAAGTGCCTGAATATCTAAAACAAGGTGAAACCATCAAAG
>Ga0302134_10000780_pt1 | contig 14449 bp, 13 predicted proteins | sample CB9_SCM_MG_FD_203123 | JGI IMG/M metagenome (GOLD analysis project Ga0302134, IMG submission 203123) | Marine microbial communities from Western Arctic Ocean, Canada - CB9_SCM | ecosystem: Environmental > Aquatic > Marine > Oceanic | place: Canada: Western Arctic Ocean | collected 2017-09-19
CACCCCGGTCTTTTGGATCAGATAGTCGCTGGTGGTCAGCCAGCAGGTCTAACCTTGGTAGAGAACGTCATAAAAGAATGCGCTGAAGAGGCAGCAATTCCTGCGGGTTTGGCACGCTGCGCCCAATCCGTTGGAACTATTACCTACACCGGCGAACGACTAGAAGGTCTCCGCAATGATGTGTTATTTAACTATGATCTCGAACTCCCTGCCGATTTCACGCCCTTTGCTGCCGATGGCGAGGTTGAGGAATTTTACCTATGGAATCTTGCCGAGGTAGCCGAGCGGATCTGCGAAACCGAGGATTTCAAGTTCAACTGTAATCTCGTTATCATCGATTTTCTGATTCGGCATGGCTTCATACCAGCCGACCACCCTGATTACGTTGCTATATCTCGAGGCCTACATGCCTAGTCTGGACATTCCCCGCGCTTCAGCAGGCGTATTCCCTGCGTCCCGCAACTGGCGCAGGGTCAGCGGATTATCGCGCTTGGCCACGCGACGCCCTGAGTTGTCGAGCAAGAGGGCGTGATGGTGCCAATCAGGCACATTAAGGCAGAGCAATTCCTGGAGAAGGCGGTGGATATGCGTGGTGGAGAACAAGTCTTTGCCTCGTGTCACCAACGTCACGCCCTGTAAGGCGTCATCCACGGTGACAGCTATGTGGTAGCTTGTCGGAATGTCTTTACGTGCCAACACCACGTCGCCGAACTCTTCTGGCTTAGCATGAATCGGCCCAGCTGTTCGGTCGTTCCAGGTTAATAACCCTGTTTGTCGGATGGCGGCCGCCATGTCGAGGCGTAGCACGAAGGATTCTCCCGCGGCGCTCCTGCCCTCGCGTTCCTGAGCACTTAATTGGCGGCAAGTTCCTGGGTATATGATGCCGCCCGGACCGTGAGGGGCATGTCCGGCGCGTTCAACTTCAGCGAGGATGCTGCGCCGGGTGCAGAAACAAGGGTAGAGAAGGCCCATTTCTTCAAGCTGTTTTAAGGCGCTGGCATAGTCCGACATGTGCTCTGACTGGCGGCGCACAGGGCGTTCCCATGTTAGCCCTAGCCAGGCGAGATCATCGAGAAGTGAGGTCTCAAATTCCGCTTTGCAGCGGCCAGGATCAATGTCTTCTATGCGCAGAAGAAAACGACCACCATGTTCCCGGGCTATTTTTTCCGCAAAAAGGGCTGCAAATGCATGTCCCAGATGCAGATGCCCGGTAGGGCTGGGGGCGAATCGTGTAACTGTGACGGGCATGGCTTGGCGATAGGTCCCTATTCCGATAAGCAGAGGATATTTTATGAATGCTCCAATTCTTGTGCCAGTCCAAGCAATACTGGCGATGAATTTAATTATATCGGGTGGTAGTGCGGTATGGATCAACAGCTGACCATCGATGGCCCGAGCCTTCCCCCGGCTTCCGGCGCTGCACCAAAGGAAATTGTTCTTTTGTTGCATGGCGTTGGCGCTGACGGTAACGATCTAATTGGTCTGGCACCCTATTTTCAGGAAATACTGCCCGACGCTTTATTCATCTCGCCAAATGCACCATATCGCTATGACAAGGCGCCATCTGGATATCAGTGGTTCTCCCTTCGCGATTATAGCGACGGAGCACGATTGGAGGGCGCCAAGGCTGCAGCGCCTATCCTCAACCGTTTCATCGATGCAACGTTGGCTGCTAATGATCTTTCTGAAGAGAACATGGTTCTCATTGGGTTCTCCCAGGGCTGCATGATGGCGTTGCATGTGGGGCTCCGCCGCAAACGCGCGCTTGCTGGTATAGTTGGTTATTCAGGTATGTTGGTTGGGGCGGACGTATTGGCTAACGAAATTTGTTCCCGTCCACCGGTGCTGATGACCCACGGAGATTACGATCCAGTTTTACCTCCTCAGGCTTTGCACGCGGCAGAGGTGGCGCTGAATACCGCCGGCATTTCTGTGCGTGCCGTGATGCGCCCAGGATTGGCACATGGTATTGATGAAATTTGCATCCAACTCGGCAAGCAGTTCTTGGCAGAAACGTTTGGAGTGTCCTGAGAGTTCGGTAGGGGCTTCGGTGGGATGGCTTATCGTGGCTTAAGAATTACGAACTAATTGGTTGTTCGTCGAATCTTGAATTCCGCCTGCTTACCGCCGCTGTAATTTCGCTTATGCGCGTGCCGAACCTTTAGGGAATTCCCTGCTGCATGAGAACGGCCGGGCATTTCTGCATCACTACCTTTGCGGGAGGTTCTAATTCAATTTTCTCTGAGGTGGCATCGTACCCCCGTCGGTGCCGTGTGTTTGACAGCCTTTATTGCCGCGTATACTTTACGATCCATTCCCGGGAACGTGGGCCTGAGGCCCCGCCCGCTCGTCGGGCCTACTGGGACAAAAATACCCTAAATAGGGAAAATAACACCCCGTAAAGGAGATGGAAGCGCATGAGCAAGCGCATTGCTGCGAAGTATAAGATCAATCGGCGCCTGGGTGTAAACCTGTGGGGCCGGCCAAAGAGTCCTATTAATAAGCGCGATTACCGGCCGGGCATCCATGGTCAGCGGCGGCGTAAGACGTCTGACTATGGCCTTCAGTTGAACGCCAAGCAGAAGTTAAAAGGCTATTACGGCAATATCACGGAACGTCAATTCCGCCGCTATTATGCTGAGGCGTCGCGCCGCAAGGGCGATACGTCAGAAAATCTGATTGGTATTTTGGAGCGCCGTCTAGATGCGGTGGTCTATCGCATGAAATTTGTGCCGACAGTGTTTGCCTCCCGCCAGTTCGTCAATCATGGCCATATCATGGTTAATGGCAAGCGGGTCAACATACCATCGTACCTGGTCCAGGAAGGTGATGTCGTTGAAATTAAAACTAAATCACGCCAAATGAATTTGGTTCTTGATGCCGCTGACTCGTCAGAACGTGACCTACCGAGCTACGTTGACGTCGATCATAACCATATGCGGGGCACCTTCGTGCGCACGCCCAAACTTGAAGACGTGCCGTACCCGGTGCAAATGGAACCGAATCTAGTCATCGAGTACTACTCGCGCTGATTAAAATTCGTATTTCGGACAGATAGGGCCCGCGCCTATGGCGCGGGCCCTATTGCGTTGGCTCTCCTCCTTGGTGTGTAGCATGTCGCAATCTGGTTGATAGGGTACCAGGCTAGTCACGGACATGGACAACGGGCATATGAGGTGTCCAGGGCGTACATCCTCGTTAGAGGACGGACCGTTCTCTTGGGAACGTGGCTGATGATGGGAAAAAAAGCACCAATGCTGTGTGGCCGTCATACCCAAGTCGGAAAATAGCATAAATTAGACAGCGAACTTTGATATCTTTGATTTTGAGTCGAGTATCGGAGACGACACCCTCGTTCATAAGAGTGCTGGATAGGGCCGCTTGGTTAACTTCGGTTTCATAGCGGATTGGGGTTCTGAATAGGTATGGAAACCTGCAACACAGGGGAATGACTTGGAGTACGTAGATATCGATGGTGTTCTGATTCCGGTACTTGGTTTTGGAACGGTGGGTATTGAGGGAAACGATGGCCTGGCCGCTATCCGTACAGCGTTGGAACTTGGCGTTCGCCATCTTGATACCGCCCAGGGATACGGTAATGAAGATTTAGTGGGGTTGGCGCTAAAAGAAAGCGGCGTTCCGCGTGATGAGGTCTTTCTTACTACCAAGTGTTTCCGTGACCGCATGCACCCCAATGAGATCAAAACAGATTTTGAGGCCAGCTTGCGCAAGCTTCAAACTGACTATGTCGATATGTTATTATTGCATTGGCCTAGCCAGACAATTCCTTTTTCTGATTCATTGGGCGCCCTTGTTGACCTTCAGAGAGCGGGGAAAACCCAGCTGATCGGCGTCAGTAATTTCACGTCAGATCAGCTCCGCGAAGTTCTCGAAGATGTTGGCGCCGATGTCGCATGCAATCAGATTGAATATCACTGCCTTTTATCACAAAGGCATATTCTTGACGTGGCGAGCCGCTATGACGTTATGGTGACCGGCTATTGTCCGATTGCCAGGGGGCGGGTGCTAGACGAACCGGTGATTTGTGCTATTGCTGACGATCATGGCAAGACACCAGCCCAGGTTGCCCTTCGCTGGTTGGTACAGCAGCCCCACGTTGCCGCTATACCCAAGTCGAATCGGGAGGCGCGCGTCAGTGAAAATTTGGATATATTCGACTTTGAACTGACGGGAGAAGAGATGATTTCTCTCGATACGCTAAGCGAGCGAAGGGAGCGACTGATCAATCACCCCTGGCATCCCGAATGGGATACGGCATAATCGTGCAGCAAGGTATTAGGCCGCCTCACCTTCACTATGAATTCTTTCGTTTGACACATGGACATGGCGATTTCGGGCGCTGCAAAGTTGAGATTGATCATGCTAAACCTGTTGCCAGACATTGCGTCGATGCTGGCCAAGACCTGCTGAGAATTAACGGTTAGCACGTAACGGCTGCCGCCGAAGGCAATAACTTTTACCTGTTCTGTGCCGACGTACCGTGAGACCGGCTCCAACAGTCCTACACACTGTAGCTAAGATTGATATCTTCTTGGCCGCCACCTCGCGTTCGCGACAAACACATGTGGCCGGCTGTTGCTGTTGGGATATGGTGGTAATGTATAGGGGAGGTGGTAGGGCTTCTGCCAGTTTTAGTGCTAGCATCTGCTGATCATGGTAAGAATTTCGTTTATGGCGTTGTCGGCGATATTGTTCAGCTCTTCCGCAGTTCGATCCTGGATGGGGTGTGGTACATAAACAAGGCCAGGGGCGAAACCGATCGCCTCGCTTTGCGTCTTCGCGGCTGTCTCGAAGGCGGTGGTTAACACCATGCCACCGGGAATTCCGCGTCCGTCCAGATCAGCGATGTCATGCAAACTGCACGACGTACAAGAGCCTCAGTCAGCCAAACCTTCAACCACTACGTCGCATTCCGCGGCAATGGCTTGTTTGACAGGTTCCGGCGCTGTGCGGGCATTGGTTGGTTTGGCGTAGCGGCGCACGTTGAGCCCATGCTCGACCAGGCGAACCTCGACCTGGTCCAAAAAATTATCGCTGCGCCGTTTGCCGATATCTAGGAGGCCGATAGTTAGTCCGGCGAGTGACTTCGGTGGGCTGCGGCGGTTGCGCATGGCCGGGTTTGATTCTGACGTCGGGTCGAGAATGCTGCGTTGCATAATGTTAATCCCCCTAGTTCCTAATTTTTGATGGGAACGGTGACTAGATTGGTTCCGCGAATGCCGGTTGCGCTCCAACTGGGAATGATTGTGCTGACCATGCCCGCAGGACCACCAGCATGGACGAAGTGAATGCCCTCGGCCCGAAACTTGGGAATCATTTCGGCGCCCCGGCCTGGCGGTATACCAGGAGCCATACCGTCCAGGCCTGAGATAATGTCGCGGCCCTGGCGGGTAGTTAATGTAAATAACCTCTCGCGTAACTTGGTCTTGTCCCAGCCCGCATCGCAGAAAACCCGCTGGTTCTCGGGTGAGACAACAATCAGAACATCGTTGCGCCCAGTCCGTCGTATATGGCCGATGGTCATGAGGCTAGCGGCCCAGCTGCGACATAGGGATTCTGGATCGCGTGATAAATCGTCGCTGACGCCTTGCGTGCCCTCACCGGCCCACAGGCTGACCGTCGAGACAGCAGGTGCGAAGCCGCGCTCAACAGATAAAGATTCCCAACAGGATTGTTCTTCGTTTTCGGCGAAGCACAAACCAACCTTTGCCGGGTTACCGTGCATGGCACGGTCGATTTCACCGGGAATGCCCCCACCGATATTGCGGATGATAAGTTGGAGGGCGCGGCCAATGGTCGAATTGGCACGCGTGCCCTGGCCAAGCACATTCATTCCCGAATTCAACCCGATAGCCTGGCAGACCGGGCCGTTAACGATGACCATGGGGCCGGCAAAAGACGTGGTGCACAAGACACCATGCATGGCGAAATCATCAATCAGGGCAGCCTCAATCGCGGCAAGAACCACCGGTAGATATTCCGGCCGACAGCCCGCCATAACGGCATTGATCGCAATTTTCTCGACTGTGCAGGGAGCTAGTTTGGGTGGAACGAGGCCGATAATTTCCTGCGGATCGCGGGTCGTGCCGGCGAGCATACGCATGACGCGTACCGGGGTTGGTGGGGTGACAGGTAGACCGTCACTCCAACCCCTTTCATAGCATGCCTCAACGTCATCATCGTATTCGGGCAGTGGAATTGAACGAGCGACGAAATTAGTCTTCCCAAATCGAATCATAAGTTCTTCAGCTATGCCCGGCCCAGTGCTAAGGCTGCCGCAGCCTGGTTGATTTATTGGAAGTCCGCTGCCCAGGTTGTCGATGCCAGTCATGTGTTGCCATTCATCGCGGTTCCAGCCCAACGTGCGGTCAACTTCTTTGCCGTTTGAGATGCGTATCAATGTAGGGACAATCTCTACATCCAAGTGAAACGAGGATTCTAACTGGCTGTCGTCGCGCACGCTGGAAATGGTTTCCGGGAAGGTTGGGTCGTCTTGGCTAAAAACTATAAGGTTGTTCGATGCTGCTATGTCGGCGAGTACGGGGGCCACTAGTTCACAAGTCGGGCATTCCCGTTTCACGAAGGCGATCAGGCCATCACCAAGTACAAGTGCGGAGGGCTTGTTGGTATTTGTTGCGCCGGGCTTCATTTGGTAATTTCAGTTTGGGATTGACCTAGGAAGTTTTCCATATTGCCTTTTTCAGTGGCGAGGAAATCGAGCTCGACCTGATTGCCGTCGGGGTCATGTAGAAATATTTGGCGGATTTCTGAACCGGGACAAAGCTGGGTGCGATACGGAATATTTAGCTTGCGCAGCTTTGCAGTTACGCCCCGAAGGTCTTGGGCGGAAAATGCGAAATGATCGATCCGTGGTGTCTTCTCCGTACCCCGCTTGCCGTGCACAGTGACGTGTATTAATGGCTTGAGCCCGGCATAGAGCCATGCGCCTGGAATGCCGAAGTCTGGCCGTGGCCCCTTACGCATACCTAGAATCTCGCAATAAAAGTCGATGATAGGCTTGAGAGCAGCAGTACGCAGATTGATATGGTCGAGGTCCCCGATAATCATGGATTACTCCTCTTCCTATATTCCATAAGGTTTGAATTGTAATTCGCACGTGCTGCAATGAAGGAAGTCCGATTGCTGGACCATAGAGCGTTACAAACTTAACTTAGTTTAAGGCAAGGCCCTATAGCAGCATGCCTCATAGCTCAGAAATATTCATTATTGGTATGTTCTCGATCAAAACCATTGAAGGTTCTATATCAATCTAATTTCATTAATGAAATTTTCGCATACACTAGATTTTAGCAGACTGCAGAGGCTTGCAGGAGGTTCTTATGCTTTCAGGGGCTCCTCGCCGCGCTTATGGTTCGCTATGATTAGATTTTCAGGTTTCTGCCGCTATTACCTTCCATGAACAACCCCATTAAGGCCGCTCATGAAGGCTGGCAATCCCTGCCTAGAACTGCTCGCGCCATGCTGTTGGTGCTCGTTGGATCGTTCTGTGGTTCCGCTATGGGCGGGCTTATCCGCTATGTTTCCGCCGATCTTCATGCCTTTGAGATTGTTTTTTTGCGTTGTTTGGCCGCTGTACTGATTCTCACTCCAACTTTATTTAAATATGGGCTTCGGGTACTGCACACGAAGCATATTGGCATGCATGTTGCGCGTGGCCTCATACAGTCCTTCACCATGATAGCGATGTTCCTAGCGGTCACCTTGTCGCCGCTGGCTAAGGTGACCAGCATGCAGTTCACTTCACCGCTATTTGCTACCGTCCTAGCGGTCTTGGTTTTGGGCGAAGTCATCCGCGTGCGCCGCATGGTCGCCCTTGCTATCGGGTTTTCTGGCGCCTTGATCGTGCTGCGCCCTTGGGTTGGCGACTACGATATTGGGGCTCTTCTTGCATTGGCGGCGGCGGCGGTCTTCTCGATTGTTATGATTCTGATGCGCAAGCTTGGGAAAACGGAATCCAGCATCACGCAAACCATCTACATGGCTTTATTGGCGACGCCGCTCGCATTTTTTGCGGCATTGACCGTATGGCAGACGCCGACGTTGGTGCAGCTTGCCTGGATCTCCCTTATCGGTCTGCTTGGCACGATTGCTAACCTGTTCCTGGCCCAGGCACTACGGGAAGCCGAGTTGACCGCTGTATTACCCATGCAGTTCGTCAAATTGATATGGGCGGCTCTTATCGGATTTATCTTCTTCGCTGAAATTCCTGATATCTGGACGTGGATGGGCGGTACCGTGATATTTGCTTCGGCTACATATATTGGCCTTCGAGAACATCATCTGACGCGGGAGAGTCGGAGGTGGGCCGCGGACGATGCTAATGCATAATCTTTACCATCCGCATCATCTGTTTCCCCGGCGCCCAAACGCACTGAGTAACTTAGCTTGGTCTGACGGGTCTGTTCAGACTGGTGGGTAGGATTTTAACACCTCCTCATTGACTTCGGCGCCCCATCCAGCGCCGGTCGGGATCAACATGTTCCCTAGCTCAACAGTTGGCTTGAAGTCGACCATGAGATCCCAAGTATGTGGTACCTGCACGACATCCATCTCCATGACACGGAAGTTGGGAATCGCGGCAGAGAAGTGGGCGCTGATCAGTGTCGCGATTGGCCCGCAGAAATTATGACAGGCGACATTCACCTCGAAGGCATCGCACAAAGCTGCCATGCGCATGGATTCGATAATGCCATTCCATGGTACGTCGATGATAACCGTGTCCACCGCCTGTTGCTCAAGAAATGGACGCAGCCAACGCTTGCCGGTAATAGCTTCGCACGACGCTATGGGCGTTGATGTACCGCGGCGAACCTGTGCCAATGCTGCCGCGTCGAAGTTGTCAATCTCCAGCCATTCCATATCGAGGGGTTCAAGGGCGCGCGCCATGCGCAGGAATCCTTCGGTACGAAAATTGAAGTTAATGTCGAGCTTCAAGCCAATTTCAGGCCCGGCGCCCTCGCGGAAGGCGGTGAATTGATCGACGGCGGCGTTAATGGCTGTCCGTACCGGGTTTCGGTCCGGATCGCCGGCGCCGCCGATGAAGCCCGGGCGGTACATGTATGGCTTGCCCTTGCCGAATACCATTAGGTTTGATTTCAGAGCATGATAGCCGCTTTCCTTGACCTTTTTGCCCAGCGCCTTGACATCGTCGAGTGTTAGGATTGGGTCAACGCCCAATTCCTTCGGATGCGTCACGTGATACGAGCCACAGTGCGACCAGTACATGCGAATTTTGTCGCGAATGGCGCCACCCAGCATCTCGTAAACTGGCACACCCAAGGCTTTCGCAGCGATATCCATGAGGCAGTTCTCGATGGCGCCGATGGCCCGTGGTACTGCGCCAATATTTACGCCCCAGGTCGTCTTGCGAAGTTCCTCGATCACTGCGTTCACGTTGCGCGGATCTTTGCCAACGATACTTGGGCATAAGTGACGGATGAGCGGCGTTAACGTTTGACCTATATTGCCTTCGGGAAACTCAGACCAGCCGACCAAGCCCTCGTCCGTCGTTATTTTTAGAAACGATAAATTGCGCCATCCGGCGCCAGCATAAAGCAGATCAAAACCTGTAATCTTCATGATGTTTCCTCCAATTAATTCTTGTTATACCGCAAAGAAATTCTTTTCCCTTTAAAGGGTTAGCCGCTGCATCGTAGGACTCCTACAAATCAATAGAGCAAAGCCTTCTGGCGGAAACTTTGATGTTTCTATGACTTGGGTTCTGGAATGCCATCGATTATTCCTCTCTGATTAGACGATGTCTATAGTCCAGAGCGTGCCATGCGCCATTCCGACATTCGTGGTCCGGCGGCGATACCGGGTGCGTAGATGTTATCAAGTTTCCTGATGTCTGCATTGTCCAGGGCAATGTCTGTCGCTGCTGAATTTGCCTCGACATGGGCAATGCGGCGGGTGCCGGGAATGGGTATGAAATTATCGTTACGAGATAGAATCCAGGCGAGTGATATCTGGGCAGGAGTGCAGCCGTGTCGTGCTGCTATATCTTTCAGGGGGGTGAGAAGTTTCTGGTTGCGCTCTAGGTTATCCTCACTGAACCTAGGAAACTGCAGCCTCTTATCACCGTCACCTAACGATTTTGGTCCCAATATCGTATCCGCCAGCATGGCGCGCCCCAACGGCGCATAGGGAATGAATGTGATCCCCAGCTCCTTGCAGACTGGGATCGTCGTCTGTTCGTGGTCGCGGGTGAACAGTGAGTATTCAGATTGTAGGGCTGAAATGGGGTGGACTGCGTGTGCGCGCCGTAAGGTTTCCACGGATACTTCCGAGAGGCCGATATGACGGATCTTACCGGCCTCGATCAAGCGCGCCATTGCACCGACGGTCTCCTCAATCTCAACCTCTGGATCGGGACGGTGCAGGTAATAAAGGTCGATATGATCGATGCCAAGCCGTTGGAGGCTTTCGTCGCAGGCCTGCGGCACGTAGATAGCCTTGGCATTCAGGCCGCGCGTACCGTCCGGTTTGTGAACACTGCCGAATTTGGTTGCTAGAACGCACTTGTCGCGATGTCCGTTCAGGCCCTTGCCGACTAAAGTCTCGTTACTACCCTTGCCGTATACGTTGGCAGTGTCGAAAAGGTTGACGCCTATATCTAACGCCCGGTGCATTGTGGCAATTGCATCCGCTTCGCCAACAGGGCCGTAGTCGCCAGCCATTACCATGCAACCGAGCCCGACGGCACCGACATCGATATCACTGTGACCCAGACGGCGAATTTTCATACTGCGCTCTTCATGTTTTGCGGAAGCTTATAGCAAGCTGCAGGAATAATGATCCCTAGAGATCGCGGCCGCGGTTTTGGGTCAGAGAATGAGTCTATGGCTTGGTTGATCTTTCGGACTAATTGATATTAGGGGGAACCCTTCTCGACCTGTTGCCCATGATCAGCGTCCAGCGCGGGCAATGCGGTCGGCACTCATGCGCGGACCGGCAGCTGCGCCGGGGGCGAAGGCGCGATCTAGCTGGTCCATATGAGCCTGACTGAAAACTAGGTCAGTCGCCGCTGCATTTGCTTCAAGGTGAGGAATATGTCGGGTTCCTGGGATCGGCACTATATTCTCGCCTCGTGACAGCAGCCACGCAAGCGCCACCTGGGGAACGCTGCAAGAAGCCGCTTTCGCAATATCGCGCAAAGGTGCCAGTAATTCCACGTTACGGTCCAGATTTTCTTCGCTGAAGCGGGGGAACTGGTGGCGTTTGTCGCCCTCTACCAATTCGTCCCGTCCGGTAACGACGTCAGCTAGCAGGGATCGACCCAGAGGTGCGTAGGGCACGAATGTGATTCCCAGTTCGGCACAGACAGGGATTGTCGTCTTTTCGTGATCTCGGGTGAACAGGGAGTACTCGGACTGTAGCGCGGCAATGGGGTGAATGGCATGGGCGCGGCGCAAGGATTCGGCGGACACTTCGGAGAGGCCAAGATAGCGGACCTTTCCTTGTTCGACGAGTTTTGCCATGGCGCCGACCGTCTCAACAATATCCAATTCTGGGTCGGGGCGATGAAGATAGTAGAGATCGATGTGATCGATTCCAAGGCGCGTTAAGCTGGCATCGCATGCCTTGGGCACATATTCGGGCTTGCCGTTCACACCCTGTTTTCCATCCGCCTTGATGATGTTGCCGAATTTAGTAGCCAGAAAGCTGCGGTCTCGCCGACCCTGCAATGCCTTGCCAATTAGAATCTCATTGCTGCCGCGACCGTAAAAGTCCGCAGTGTCGAGCAATGTGATACCAATATCTTGCGCCCGGTGAATGGTGGCTATGGAATCAGCTTCTGCTGCTGGGCCGTAGTCGCCGGCCATGACCATGCAACCGAGGCCAACTGCCGAAATGTGCGGACCATTCTGGCCTAGTCTGCGGGTTTTCATTGCGTTTACTCTTCACTTGTCAGCATTGATTACGCAAATACTATTCTTTACCTGTCCATGGCGCTGAGCATATTCTCGACCCCTGTCGATTGGGAAGCTATCGTCGACATATACCCATACGGCCCTTATCTCGGACTTCCAAGCTTATGACTGCCAAAGCCACGCAGCCCTGCAAGACAATTTTGACAAATAGAGAACGGACGATGGCGTTCGCTCTGGTCGGCTCCGGCCACACCATGAGTCATATCTATATGCTCACTTTGCCGCCTCTATTCTTTCTGATCAAGGAGGACTTGGGGGTTAGCTATGCCGCACTAGGCCTTCTTGTAACAGTCTTTCACGTTGCAACGGGTGTCTGTCAAATTCCGTCAGGTATTTTGGTAGATCGAATGGGCGCACGCGTCACATTGACCACCGGCATGATGCTCATTTCATGCAGTATGGGCGCTATCGGGCTCGTTGATTCTTATTGGTTGATGGTTGCTATGGCGACTTTAGCGGGCGTCGGGAACTCCGTTTTCCATCCCGCAGATTACGCCGTCCTTGCCGCATCCGTGGATGACCGTCACTTAGGAAAGGCTTTCGGTTTTCACTTGCTGGCGGGCAACCTGGGCTTTGCTGCCGCGCCGGTTCTCATGGTTGCGATGGCGGCTCTGTGGGGCTGGCATGGCGCCCTCATCGGTATAGGTGCGGCCGGTATTGCCGTCAGTATCGCCATGATGATCTTTGGCAAAGTTCTTCGTACCGGTGACGTCCCTGCCAAGGGCAAGGTTGAGGCTAATGAGGGGACGGATATTAGGGTTCTGACGAGCCCCCGTATCCTTGTTATGCTTTCGTTCTTTTTGCTGCTTGCGCTCTCCATTACCGGCATTCAAACATTTTCTGTGACGACCCTAGTTGATATGTTTGGTGTCAAACTCACAACCGCTAACACGGCACTTACCGTTTTCCTAACTGCTGGATTCGTCGGAGTGGCTATTGGCGGGTTCATCGTTGATAAATTGAAGCGCCCTGTTTTTACCGTTAGTGCCAGCATGTTGGTTGGAGCCGCCTGTCTGGCCGTGGTGGGCGCCGTGCCATTACCCGTCCTCGGCCTATTTGCCACCATGGCGATCGGGGGCGTGTTCATTGGCATCATGCGCCCAGCCCGAGATATGATGGTCAATGCCATCACGCCGCCGGGTGCGACGGGCAAGGTGTTTGGATTTGTCGGCACGGGCCTCAGCACGGGGAGTGCTATTGCGCCTGTCACGTTTGGTTGGCTTATTGATCAGGGTGCAACGAGCTTAGTATTTGCTGTGATTGTCACGATGATCCTGGCCTGTGCGGGGATTGCCATTATCGTTGATCGTATGGGTAATTTTGTGGATTCTGCGTCGGAATCCTAGCTTGACGACGCTGCGGTAGTTTAACTTGCTATAATAACAAAGAAAAAGGGCCCTTCCAACGGGATTGGGCCCTTGAACTGGAATATCTGTTTGGTCTCAGTTGGTGATAGTAATTGTCAGATCACCAACGCCATCAACGTGGCCCTCTAACTTATCGCCGGGTAAGACCTTGCTGACGCCCTCGGGGGTGCCGTTGAAAATTAGATCCCCGGGCTGCAGGGTGACGAAGGTTGAGATATAGGCGATTGTTTCCGGTACTTTCCATATCTGCATATTCAGATTGCCGGACTGGCGGGTTTCACCATTGACCTTGATCCAAATGGCGCCAGTTTCCGGATGGCCGGTCTTGGCGACTGGCGTTATGGCCGTACAAGGGGCGGCGTTGTCAAATCCCTTGCCCATATCCCACGGCCGCCGCAAGTCCTTGGCTACTTGCTGAACATCGCGCCGGGTTAAGTCAATTCCGAGACCGTAACCGAACACGTGATCCAGCGTCTCTTCCACCGGGATGTCAGCGCCGCTCTTGCCGATAGCAACAACCAACTCGATCTCATGGTGTAAGTCGTTTGTTGCCGGGGGAAACGGGATGGACGATCCGTTTTGCACTATTGCTCCTGATGGCTTCATGAAAAAGAACGGTGGCTCGCGGTCCGGGTCATGTCCCATTTCGCGGGCGTGAGCGGCATAGTTGCGGCCAACGCAATAAATGCGGCGCACCGGAAAGCGCTGCGTGTCACCCGTGATGGGAAGACTGATAACCTCTGGTTCGAAAAGATAGGCCATTGTATCTTGGGCTCTCCTCGTTACGTAGTTTATTAGATGAAAGCGGTTCCCTTCTACAGTTGTCAAGCGATTGCCATCTTTCTGCAGAGTAGTTCAGGCCTTCTGTCACAAGTGCCAGTGCCAGTCACGTTGCTGACAGCAGGGGTGAGGTTGATCATCCCCCAATAAGCGTTGCGCTCAGTCGTTGCCGCCACTAATGGCCGATAGAACGGCATCTGTTACCTGCCGGGTCGTTGCATTCCCCCCCAGGTCAGGTGGCACAACTTTGGCCTCTCCCGTAACGCGCTCGATAGCTGACATCAGGCGTGTGGCTGCGGCTGCTTCGCCGCGACTGTCGAGCATCAT
>Ga0302134_10000783_pt1 | contig 14433 bp, 11 predicted proteins | sample CB9_SCM_MG_FD_203123 | JGI IMG/M metagenome (GOLD analysis project Ga0302134, IMG submission 203123) | Marine microbial communities from Western Arctic Ocean, Canada - CB9_SCM | ecosystem: Environmental > Aquatic > Marine > Oceanic | place: Canada: Western Arctic Ocean | collected 2017-09-19
CCCGTATTTTGCTGGCGGCTTCAAGAGCAATCCGGAAGCCTCGATTTTAACAAAGTCTCTTTCAGAGGGAGATCCAAGGCCGGAGAGACCCTCGATTATCTGTGGCAACGTATCCAGGGATCTGCCCCAGAATGGATGGCAACCCCATGGCTATGGCAAGACAACGCCATTGACCTCACTGGGCAAGATCGATAGCGTTCTTGTCTGCCTCCACAATCACCCCCTTACCTAATATGCCATCATCTCAATCATGCACAGACGACCAAGAGTCGATAGCAGACACATTGGCAGACACATTGGCAGAGGTGATGGATTTCCTCGCTCTTTGCCATGAAGAGCTTGGCTGGGATGAACAAAAACACGTTGCAAGGCAAGCCGCCGCCCGTGATTCCATCGAGAAAGGACATCCATGGGAACCAAGCTTTGAGGAGCTTGAGCATGGCGCGCGTGTTGCCTGGCGCAATAACGCTCGCTGTATTGGCAGGCTATTCTGGTCATCACTGGAAGTGCGTGACAAACGTGACATCGTTGTGCCAGATGCTATGGCAGAGGATTTACTCCAGCACATCCGCATAGCGACCAATGGTGGTAAAATCAAACCCCTCGTCAGCATATACGCACCAGAAGACGAACAAGGCCCCTTGTTACGTATTTGGAATCATCAGCTTTTTGGTTATGCGGGCTACGGCACGCAGACAAACGGTCGCTATCTCGGTGATCCTAAGAATGAGACCTTTACTCAACTCGCCGAGAAAATGGGATGGCAAGGCAAGGGCACCGATTTTGATTTACTGCCCTGGATCATTCAAAAACGCGGTGAACCTGCACAGCTCTATGATCCGCCCGAGGATGTTTGTTTACAAGTAGCTCTGCGTCACCCAAGTCTAGAGTGGTTTGCTGATCTGGGCCTGCAATGGTACGCTGTGCCTATTCTCTCTGATATGAACCTGCGCCTTGGCGGCTTGAACTTCAGAGCCGCACCCTTCAACGGATGGTACATGGGAACGGAAATCGGCTCCCGTGATCTAGGCGATGAGGGTCGTTATAATCAGTTGCCTATTATCGGCGACAAAATGGGATTACTCGGCGCTCAATCGGAAACCTTATGGAAAGACCGCGCTCTGGTAGAGTTAAACGAAGCGGTATTGCATTCCTACTCAGAGGATGGCGTTCGCATTGTCGATCACCACCGCGCATCTTCAGAATTCATGCGCTTTGTGCAAAAGGAGCAAGCAGAGAAACGCCTCGTATCTGGTAACTGGAGCTGGCTCGTGCCACCCATGTCTGGATCTGCCACAGAGGTTTTTCACAAAGGATGGAAGGACCGCAAGTGGCTGCCCGACTACCAGGCCCAGCCTAAGGCATGGGAGTCATCGAGTTAGGCTCTTTGCCAATCAAACGCTCCGCTCATCATATTAATCAAGAGCCGAACGGAAATCATCAGCGGCAGAGCTGATGTCAGGTTGTTCATGCATGGCAATATCCTCAATAGCCGGCACCTCCTGCTCCGCAGACAACCCCCTTATCACCCCAAGACAGCCCCTCCGTGCACCTCACTCAAAAAGCAAATTCCTAGCAGTTTCCTTCGCGATCTCTTGGATCGTCCTGATTCCCTTAAGGGCTTCCAAGCCAACGCGGGCCTTAAATTCGGGTTCGTGTCTTCTTCGTTTTGCTTTCATTGTTTGTGATTTGGGTTCGGTTATTTTACCGCTCCTGTCCACCACATTTATAACTTAGCTCCTAGCCTGAATTTCGGGGTCCACCTCAGATCTCCCCATAAATTTTCTTTTAGGAAAAAACCTTTATTAATTTAGTAAATCTGGCCATATTATTCATATGAAAAAAATAATTCTTATTATCGTTAGCTTATCTGTATCGCTTCTAATTTCAGGCTGTGCCTTAAGTAGCAAGTCACCAAATACTTATTCCCGCAGCCAGGCAGGGCAGAGGCAGGTTGTAGAAATGGGAACAGTGCAACATGTGCGTGAAGTTGAAATTGAAGCGAAAAAATCAGGAGCAGGGGCTGTTGCAGGCGGTGTAATCGGTGGTGTAGTAGGTACCACTATTGGTCAAGGAGATGGCAAAAAATTGGCGACGCTTGGGGGTGCTGTCCTCGGTGCAATTCTGGGGCACGTGGCTGAAGAGGGTATCACCAAGGAAAAGGGACTAGAAATTACCGTGAAAACAGATGAAGGTGAGACAATGGCTGTTGTGCAAGGCTCTGATGTGACATTTACAGCTGGTGATCGAGTACGCATTATCACCACTATCGATGGAACTACAAAGATCACTCATTGATCTCACGGATTGTTTTCGGATTGGGGACATGTCTGTTTCAATTATCAGCTTCAAGGGACAGATGGTTTTTATGAGTTTAGTTGGGAAGCGCCGAACGAGAATAGATTAAAGTATGGCTGAGAGAGTTTGAGGATGAGTTAGGATGGAGTGACCTGGCTACTTTTGTTGAGGATGAAAAACTGGTAGAGTGTTACCTGCCATTAACTTAAGCCTTTTAATTGCAGCGTAGCTGCTTTGGAGTGCGCGCGGCTTGACACCGCTTTTTAACGGAGACTCCGTTAATTTCGAATTACGCAAATTCAAAGTTCTAAAGAATAATTTCTAGCAGAAGTAGGATAGCTGTTCACGCTGCTAACTTTTATTCCTTAACATATTGAATCCGCCAACCGTTTTATAAATAAAGGAATGCCGCATTAGCTGATTGAGGGGGCCCGATACTCAGAAATCCACATAGAAAACATTATGAAAATAAACATTTCACTATCACTCATCGCCGCCGCTGCCAGCACCCTACTCCTCTGCCAATGTGCTGCAAATCGTGTTCCAGAACTGAAGCCCGGTGAGGCCTATTTCGATGCCTCTCCCGCAAGCAAACATCGCGCGGGACTAACGGGTTTTAGCATCGTCTCAGTGAACGGGAAAAAAACTAAAGGCAGTGCCACACGCGTGCCGAGTGGGCCAGTAAAGGCCGTCGTAGAATTTCACTGGCCTAAGAGCGGCAAGAAGAAGGTCCCCCTGAACTTCAATGCCCGGGATGGCCATTCCTACTTTGTTAAATATGACCGTTACCCGAACCTTGGCTCATCAAGCCGGAACCTAGGTGGCGTTTCTACGGGACTCTTAGCGACCGGATCGCAATTACATATATTAGGGCTTCCTCTAATTGGTGCAGGTATTCTTACCGGCTTTGTAGGCAGCATCAGCGAAGGGGCTGGCCTTAAAATCCGCTCGACAAAAGCGGCTGACTTCATCGAGCTGTCTGTCATTTCAACCCTGACAAGAGAAGGGGTGAGGCTGAAAGTGAAAACCTATTCCCCAGGGAGTAATAACAAACGGTGACCAAAAAGCAAATTTCTAGCAATATGATACGTAGCATAAAGAGAAAGCATTGCGCTAGTGTGAGGCTTGCCCTAATCGCTCGCGCGGTTTACAACAGGGGTCATGAAACGCATCTTCCTCTTTCTGCTCCTCGCCGCCGCGCCATTCTCATTCTGTAACGCCGCCGATCGGCCCAATATCTTATTCGTCTTCAGCGATGACCATGCGCCACATGCCATCGGCGCCTACAACGGTTGGCTGAAATCGGTGAATCCGACGCCGAACATCGACAAGCTCGCCGCTCAGGGGATGCTTTTCGAGAATAGCTTCTGCACCAACTCGATCTGCGGACCGAGCCGTGCCGTCATCATGAGCGGCAAGCACAGCCACAAGAACGGCTTCATGAACAACGGCAACTCGTTCGACTGGAACCAGCAGACCTTCGCGAAAATCTTGCAGAAAAACGGCTACGAAACCGCCCTCTACGGCAAGTCCCACCTCAAGGGCAAGCCACAAGGATTCGATGATTGGAAAGTCCTACCCGGCCAGGGACTCTACTACAACCCGGACATGATCACTCCCGAGGGGAAGAAGAAGATCATGGGACACTGCACCGACGTGGTGACAAACCTTGCTGTCGAGTGGCTTAAGAACTCGCGCTCCAAGGACAAGCCGTTCTGCCTGATGGTCCAGCACAAGGCACCTCACCGCAACTGGATGCCGGCACCGCGCCATTTAAAACTCTATGAGAACGTCACGATGCCAGAGCCCGCGACCTTATTCGACAAGTGGGAAGACAATGCACCGCCCGCGCGCCACCAAGAGCTGGAGATCGATGGCCACATGGATTTGAACTTCGACCTGTTCGTCGATTTGACACCGGACTTCAAGGAGTCGCCTCACGAAAAGACACTGAACAAAGATCGTTCCGCTTGGCGCAACATGCAACGCATGACGCATAAGCAATTGAAGACTTGGCGTGACTTCTACGGTCCAAAAGACGAGGCATTCCACAAGGCGAAGCTTAAGGGCAAAAATCTGGTGCGTTGGAAATACCAACGCTACGTGAAGAACTACCTGCGCTGCTTACGCGGTGTCGACGAGAGTTTAGGAATTTTGCAAGAGACTCTGAAAGAGCTCGGCTTGGACAAGAACACCATCGTGATCTACTCGTCGGACCAGGGGTTCTACATCGGCGACCACGGTTGGTACGACAAGCGTTGGATGTATGATGAGTCGCTGAAGATGCCGCTGATCGTAAAGTGGCCGGGCGTGACCAAACCAGGATCGCGTAGCAAGCTGATGGTACAAAACCTCGACTACGCAGAAACGTTTCTGGAAGCCGCCAGTTCGAAGATCCCAGCAGACATGCAAGGAGCTTCACTAGTCCCATTGTTAAAAGGCGAGACGCCATCCGACTGGCGCAAGAGCATCTACTACCACTACTACGAGTACCCCAGTGTCCACCAAGTGCCGCGCCACTACGGAATCCGGACCGAGACGCATAAGCTGATGAAGTTCTATCAGTTCGGCGAGGAGTGGGAGATGTATGACCTAGTCAACGACCCTGATGAGCTTACCAATATCTACGGCAAGGCCGGAACAGAGAAGCTTGAGGCGGATCTAAAGGCACAGCTCGATGGCCTGAGGAAGGGTTACGCCGACGACAGCGATGTGAGCGAGAAGTCCAAAGCGTGGCAGAAAGAAGTGCGCAAACCGATGGCCGAGCGCGACATGAGGAAGATTCGCGGATTGTAGGCGCATCCCATTTCCCTGACTTGATTTGGAGTTCAAAAATTGCTATCATTTTGAGCATGAAAAAATCCTCCACGATGTGTTTTCTCCTCATCTCAGTGGCAACTCTCGCCGGTGCTCAGATGATTCCTTTTTAGATCGAAAAATTGCCGGAGGATTTGGCGAAGAAAACAATCTCGTTGAATCCAGAATATGCCGTTTATGGAAAAGATACAGTGAAGAAGGATGACAAGCTTCCACTTGTGATTTCTCTTCATGGTGGTGGTGGAACGGGAAATCAAATCCGTAAGGTGGCGCGTCACCCGCATGGTTTTTTACAGACGATCCAGAAGGCGGGAGAAAAGTGTCTTTGCGTGGTACCTCCAGCGCTGAAGAGTCCGCGTGAACACCATTGTCTTTTTCACCTCCGACTACGGCCCAGAAGGGCGCAAAGCGGCTGGACGAACCCAGGGATCAACCGGCGGACTTCGCGGTCGCAAACGTGATAGTCATGAAGGAGGAATCCGCGACGCCGGACTGGTTCGTTGGCCGGGACAAATCACTCCTGGAAGGGTAAGTAAGGTTCCCGTCATTGGCTCAGATATTTTCACCACCGTTCTTGGAATTGTCGGAATCGACACCCCGAAAGATCGCACCATCGATGGAGCGGATATCCGCCCTGCTTTCAAAGGCGAGAACGTCGACCGCAATGTCCCACTCTTCTGGCGCACTCACATCGCCCCCGCGAAAAGCCGGGCCGCCATGCGCATTGGTGATTGGAAAATTGTTGCCGACGAATCACTCACTGAATTTCAACTCTACGAAATCCAAAAAGATTGGCAGGAGACAAAAGACCTCGCCACCGAGAAACCGGAAAAACTCGCTGAAATGAAAAAGAAGTTTCTCGAAGTTTGGAAAGGCATCGAAGCCGAAGGCCCACGCGAATGGTGGGAAAGCGAACCTACCAAAAAGAGCCGCGGCAAACCCAAAAAATAAGCCGCGCTTGGCAAAGGCAAAGACGAATCGGGAGACTGGCCCATCGTCCTCGGTGGAACCGTCAGCAAATCCCCTCTCGGTCACCGCCTTGTCTCAAAAGGAGAAGCCGTTGCGCTTCGGAAATTAGACAAGCCACTCACAGGCACCGCTCGTGCCGTCTACAAATTCGATTACCAAGCCGCCTGCGACACCGTTACTAAAAACGCCTTCTTTTGCTTCGGCGAAAAAGCAGTCACGCCTTCTCTTTACACAAGCGCATTCCACAAGCCCATTCCGTTTGCGTGACCCCGGAATGAAAGATGCTCAGATTGAGGTCAGTCCGAGGATTGCAAAAAGGGCGGCAAGTAATCCGGCCGCCGATTTCATACAAAAACCAACCTGTTTAATCCTAGACCCTCGTGTATTCACAAGCTAGGTTGGTTGCTCAGATTTTGACAAATCAACCCTCTCCATTTTCCCAATGCCAAAGCTCATCAACAGCCCTTCTAGCCGCTGCCGACTAACTCATTGAGGACTCCATCCCAATAAATCAAATTCCTAGCTACCATTTACCATCGATATAACCCTAGACCGGACCTTAAACAGCAACTTATGAAACATCACCATATTCTCCTCATTACCTTGAGCCTTTTTTCCCTGCAGGCCTTTGCCGCCGAACCCGTATGGATTTGGAAGGCCGGCGCCATTGCAAACGAAGAGGCCAACTTTAAAACCACCCTGACGCTCAAGGCGAAGCCCGCCAAGGCACCGTTGATCATCACCTGCGATAACTCGTTTAAACTGAGTATCAATGGCAAAAAGGTGACCGCTTCTAAAGAGTGGAAACAGCCAGTGCAGATGGATGTTGCGAAATTCCTCCAAGCCGGAAAAAATCACCTACTCGTTGAAGCCGACAATGAAGGTTCGATGGCCGGTATGATCATGTCGCTAAAAGCTGGAAAGCAACAGCTGGTCAGCAATAAGAGCTGGATGGCGCAGTCCCATGAGGGCGAGTGGCATCAGGCAGTGGAGGTGAAGAAGTATGGAGCAGCCCCATGGGGTAAAGTATTTAACAAGGCGGCAGGCCCCGGAAAAGCTGTCGCCACAGCCTCACCCAAAACGATTCCGGTGACTACCCTACCGGGCTTCAAAGCAGAGAAAATTTACGATGTGGTCAAAGCAGCACAGGGCTCATGGGTAGGAATGACGGTTGATCCTAAAGGGCGCATCATTGCAACGGACCAGTACGGCGGAATTTACCGAGTTACCCTGAAGCCGAAAGTTTCGGTCGAAAAGCTTAAGGTCAAAGTCACGGGCGGCCACGGCGCGCTCTATGCCTTTAACAGTCTCTATATCATGGTTGGCGAGGGCAAGCGTGGCCTCTACCGCCTGCGCGATACCAACGGCGACGACCAGTATGACCAAGAAGAATATCTCATCCCGCTGAAAGCCGGTGGTGAGCACGGATCACATAGTCTGGTGCTAAGCCCGGATAAAAAATCGATTTACATGGTGGGCGGCAACAATACCGACATGCCAACCTCGGTTACCTCTTACAGGATGGCAAAGTCCTGGAAAGAAGATCATATCCTGCCGCGCATGCCCGATGGCCGTGGTCACAACAACGGACGGATGGCCCCAGGCGGTTTCATTATGAAGGTCAGCCCAGATGGTAAGACTCAGGAAATGATCTGCAACGGCTTTCGCAATGAATTTGACGCCGCATTCAATCTGGATGGCGAACTATTTGCGTTTGATGCGGATATGGAATATGACATCGGTTCCCCTTGGTATCGACCTACCCGCGTGAATCATGTGGTTTCCGGCGTCGATTGGGGCTGGCGACATGGCACCGGAAAATGGCCCGACTATTACACCGACACCTTACCGGCAACCATCGACATTGGACCAGGTAGTCCCACCGGAGTAAGCAATGGACTGGGAGCCCGCTTTCCGGCGAAATACCAAAAAGCCATTTTCATCAATGACTGGACCTATGGAACCATGTACGCAATTCATCTAGAACAGGATGGGGCGACCTACAAAGCGACCAAAGAAGAATTTGTCTCCGGCAAACCTCTCCCCCTAACCGATGTTACCATTCACCCAGATGGCGATATGTACTTTATGGTCGGCGGACGCCGCACGACTTCAGCCCTCTATAAACTCACTTATGTAGGTGACGCATCCACGGCTCCAGTAAAAGCCGGAGCTGTTCATACTGACCTAACACTTCGTCGTGAAATTGAAACACTGCATGAACAAGGAGTCGGCGTAGAGGCGATTGCTAAAGCATTGCCTTACCTGAAGCACCAAGATCGTTTCATCCGATACGCCGCACGTGTGGCGCTCGAAAAACAGCCAGTAGCCAAGTGGCAGCAAAATCTCACTAAGGAAAAATCTCCTTGGGCTGTCATCGAGCTCTCCACCGCGATAGCACGTATGGGCGCCAAAGATCAACAGCCTAAGATACTCGCCGCGTTGAATAAGCTGGATTACAAAAACATGGACACAAAACAGTTTTTGGCTGCCATTCGCGCCTATCAACTGGCCTTCACCCGACTCGAAAAGCCGAGCTCCGCAGATGCGTCTGCTGTGATCAAGACCTTGAATGGTTTGTATCCTCACAAAGATAATTTCGTGAATCGCGAACTAAGTCAGGTCCTCTTATATCTCAACGCCCCCGGTGCGGTGTCCAAGACGGTGCAACTGGTCATGAGCGCCACTGACATCCAGAAAAAGATTCTCGAAGACAAGGTCCTGCAACGAAACGATGGATATGCTAAAGCCGCTAAGCGTACTGAACAGTTCCGCCCGAACGTTCAACAATTTGCCCTAGCCTTCTCACTTCGCTCGATCAAAGAGGGCTGGAGTGACGCTGACCATGCGAGCTACTTCTCCTGGTTCCCTAGAGCAAAAACCTGGCAAGGTGGAAACAGCTTTGGTGCCTTCATTGAAAACTCCCGCAAGCAAGCACTCGCCAATGTAACGGATGAAGCAAAACGCAAAAAATATGACGCAGCTTCCGCAAAATCCGCAGTAGCAGCCCGAGCCATTCAGACACCTAAAGGCCCCGGTCGGGCTTGGACCGTGAAAGAAGCTGTCGCGGCCGTTCAGGGTAACCTAAAAGGACGAGACTTTGCCAGTGGAGAAAACCTCTTTCACGCCACGGCCTGTGCTTCATGCCACCGCTTTGCCGGAGAAGGCATGGGTATCGGACCAGACCTCACCGGCTCCGCCAATCGCTACTCCCTAGAGGACATGATGGAAAATATCATTAAACCTTCCAAGGTGATTTCTGATCAATACATCAGCACCCAGTTTACCATGAAAGACGGCTCCACCGTCATTGGCCGTATTGCTGCAGAAAAAGACGGGATGCTTCATCTTATGACGAATCCCTTCTCCGCCGACAGCAACGTGCAGATAAAGGCAGCCGATGTGAAAAGCAAAAAGCACCATGAAGTTTCCCACATGCCGCCTGCACTCATCTATTCGCTGAACCCAGATGAACTGAGCGACCTGATTGCCTACGTCTTTTCTGCTGGAGATAAAAGCCATAAATACTTCTCGGCGGCACAGCACCAGCCTAAGATTGAAGGAGCTAAATCACTGTTCAACGGAAAAGATCTAAGCGGTTGGAAAGGTGACCCTGATCTCTGGTCAGTTAAAGACGGCCTCATTCACGGCACATCGCACGACAAAAAATTGAGCGGTAACACCTTCCTCATTTGGCAAGGTGGTGATCTAGAAGATTTCCACCTCGTTTACGAAGCCCGCTGCTTTGGCAACAACTCTGGCGTGATGTACCGCAGTGAAGTGGTAGATGATAATAAGTTCGTGATGCGCGGGTCCCAATGTGACCTGCACCCCAACGCACCCTACCTTGCCATGCTCTACGGTGAAAAAGAGCGCGGCATAGTCACCAAGCGTGGCGAAACAATGGTGATCGATGAAACCGGCAAGAAAAAAGTCGTTTCATCCTTCGTCCCTAAAGCGTTAGACATCACCCAGTGGATAACCTACGAGATCATCTGCAAAGGCAATCACATCGTCCACAAGGTAAACGGCGAAGTCGCCATTGACCTAACGGATAATGACAAAAAGCGCATCCGCAAAGGAAGAATCGGCCTCCAGCTCCACGCCGGAAAGCCGATGAAAGTAGATTTCCGCAATATTCGTCTGAAACGTTTCAAGTAAACGTTCAGCCCTCCAGCACTTCTCGGTCTTGGTGGAATCGCTCTGATTCTCCATCGCCACAGGTAATTTCAAGTTTTTAGAAATTGATGAGCTATCCTTTCGAGGGTAGCTCTTTTTCTTACTGGCACTTAAAATGAGCCCGCGCATACTCTCAGCCCTATGAGAAATTCTCAAATAAAATGGCTCGGTCTGTGGATGATGGCATGGCTGGCTGGCTCGACATCCTTTGCGGCGACGGATAAACCCAACGTTATCCTGATCATGGCCGATGATCTGGGTTACGAGTGTATCGGTGTCAACGGATGCGATGATTACCAAACTCCGGTACTTGATAAACTCGCTGCCAGCGGTGTCCGTTTCACTAACTGCTTCTCGAATCCTATCTGCACACCTAGCCGGGTGAAGATCATGACGGGTATGTTTAATGTCCGCAACTACGTGCGCTTCGGCTTGTTGGACCGAAAACAAAAGACCTTTGCTCACACGTTCAAGGCGGCCGGATACACCACCTGTATCGCCGGGAAGTGGCAGCTGGGTGACGAGAAGGATTCCCCACAACATTTTGGTTTCGACCAGTCATGCCTCTGGCAGCATACGCGCAAACGCACACGTGAGGGGCAACCTCACGACACCCGTTTCAGCAATCCAAGAGTTGAGATCAACGGCGAGCCCAAAGATTATAACAAAGGTGAATACGGCCCCGATGTCTGCGCCGACTTCATCTGCGACTTTATCGAAACAAACAAAGCCAAGCCGTTTCTCGTTTACTACCCGATGCTGCTGACCCACTGCCCGTTCACCCCGACTCCGGACAGTAAGGACTGGGATCCCAAATCCGAGGGCGCGGAAACCTACAAGGGTGATCCGCAGCACTTCGGTGCTATGGTTCATCACATGGACAAGGTGGTTGGGCGCATCATCGCAAAGCTTGAGGAACACAAACTGCGGAAAAACACCATCGTCATTTTCACCGGAGACAACGGAACCGACAGGCCCATCATCACTTCGCTCAACGGGAAAAAAATTAAATACGGCAAGGGCCAGATGAACGACAACGGGACGCGCGTCCCACTCATCGTCAGTTACCCCGGGAAAATAAAAAGCGGTTCAGTGAGTGATGACCTAGTCGATTTTTCCGACATGTTTCCCACTATGTGTGAGGTCAGTGGAATTGCGATTCCGACTGACCGAGCCATCGATGGAGTCAGCTTCTGGAGCACCCTCCAGGGGAAGCCGGGCCGCATAAAGCCGTGGACCTACGTTTGGTGGGAAGGCAAGGTATTAGCCCGCACCCAGACGCACATGATCCGCCGGATGAAGGCAGCAGGAAAGATCGAGTTTCTCGACTATTCGGCCCCCTACCAGCCGAAAGCCTTAGAAATAGACCAACTAGTGGGGGAAGCGAAGGCCAGCTACGAAACGCTGCTTGGCGTCATCAGCAAACTCGATCAGACCCGACCGGCAGAATTATCTAAATCTTATAAGAAAAAGAAAAAATAACAGTGAGCTGATCAGTTACTTCGATTTTTTTCTTTCTCTGGCATCCCTTTAAGCTTCACAAATTCGTGCCGCATCCCTGTTTGAGCATCAACATTCCAGAGCCGAAATCCCATCGGGCGTCCATCGCCGTTCTTGCTGGTTGTTTCCCCGTTCACGAGTTGAATGCCTTTGTATTCGTTGGTGATCTGCCTGTGGGTGTGCCCGGCGAGGAAGGCAACGACGCCATTTTTATCACAGAGATCGAGAATTCCCTGACGTTTAGACTGCGCTAGATTGTAGTAGTTCTCCTTCTCGTCGGGCGTCTTCAAGAACAGCGGATAGTGTCTCACATCTCAGAGCTATGGGGAAAACTCACTTTTTACTGGCTACACCAAGGAGGCTACTTCATCCTACTAAACCTGCAGAACAAGGTGCAGCTTGACGTTGACCAGACATCACGAGGAACCATCTAACTAACAATGAGCCATTACGCATCCCCAACAGCCGCTGCCGTTAAAGCAGCGGATATTTCGCGGCGAAACTTTATCGGCACAGCCGCTTCAGGATTGATCGCTTCAGCAGTCAGCAGCTCGGGTGTCTCGCATGCGGCGGAAAAGGAACTGGGAGAAAAGTCGGAGACAAAGGCTGGATCGAACGAACAAAAGGCCATTCGTTGGGGCTTTGTAGGCACTGGGAACATCGCCAATTCAATGGCAAGAACCCTCCAACTTACTACGGCTGGCCAATTGGCAGCTAGCTCTAGCAGAACACTGGAGAAAGCTGAAGCGTTCGCTTCGAAGCATGGCGCTAAAAAGGCGTTTGGTTCTTGGAAAGAGATGATTGATTGGGACGGCATTGACGCTATTTATGTCGCCACCCCCACCAGTGTCCGGGAGGAAATTTGTGTGGCTGCAGCAAACGCGGGCAAACACGTACTCGGTGAGAAACCTTTTGCGTCATTGCCCTCTGTGCAAAGAATCACGGAAGCTTGCCGGAAGAATAACGTGGCATTTATGGACGGCACACACTTTTCACATCACCCCAGAACCACAACGCTACGGAGCAAACTTGACTCTCTAGTGGGAAAACGCCGCAGCGTGGACTCGGTGTTTCAGTTTCGTCTCCGTGATAGTTCAAACATACGCATGCAGCCTAAGCTTGAACCCATGGGCGCAATAGGTGATGCTGGCTGGTATAACATGCGCGCTATCGTCGATTTCCTCGATTCTGGCGTTAAGCTCGAGGGACTTTCAGCCTACTTGAGACGAGATCCCAAAACCGGCGCCGTGATTGGTGCTACAGGAGTTATCGCGTTTGTAGACGGCTCAACTTCGACCTGGAGTTGTGGCTTTGACGCAGGTGCTGGGCGGGCGGGCTTGAGTATCGACGGAAACATAGGCGCAGTCGATATTGAGAACTTTATCAGACAAGACAAAGATAACTCCGCAAGTTACCGATACCGCTCCAGGGGCGGGAAGAAGAAGGCGGTCGATCAAGTCGTCCGCATTGAGTCATCGCTACCAGGTTCAGCCCTCATGTTTGAAGATTTCGCTGCCCAGGTTCACGATAAATCGTTACGCGACCGGTGGAAACGAAAGAGCGAGCGAACTCAAGAGTTACTCGATGCTATTTGGGCAAGCGCGATTCAAAACGAAAACCCCTAGGAGACTCAAGCCAGGGCTTTTTGAATAAATCTTGATGGATCTGCCAATGCTCTTGTCGAGGGGGCGGATTCGGGATACTTGAGGCCATGACGCCCTCGCCCCCGCCCTATACCCTACTGGACAAAACCAGTATGCCCGATGGAAGCTTGCTCGCCCTGTACACAGAGGACGGGGAATATATCCTGGAATACGACGGCTTGGAGTTGATGAGCACGAGCCTGACATGGTCCGAACAGATGCTTGCGGATTTGGGCTGTGTCGATTTGCTGGAAGGCGCGACGAACCGGCCGGAGCATCCTCGGGTACTGATTGGCGGGTTGGGCATGGGATTCACCCTCAAACGGGTTCTAGAATTAGTGGGCTCGCCGGCCACCGTCGATGTTGCGGAATTAATGAGTCAGGTCATCGAATGGAACCGCACCTACCTGGTTGAACACAATGGCCCCTTGCTCGATGACCCGAGAACGAACGTGATTCTGGCCGATCTCTTCGACTGCCTCGGAGAAGGTGACACATACGATGCGATCCTAATCGATATCGACGACACACCCGACGCACTGATCACCGAGGACAATGGAAAGCTCTACACGCCAAGTTTTATGGCATTGCTGCGAGAGTCGCTCAACCCTGGCGGCTGTCTGGCCTACTGGATGGCGGTGCCTTCGCCGAAACTCGAGATGGCATTGAAAAAAGCCGGTTTCAATTTGACGGAGCATCCGGCGAAACCCCACGAGCAATCAGAAGAGACCTGGCACCGGATCTACGTGGCCCGCCTGAGCTGAGAACATATCTCCCTCAAGACGATGCTTTCGACCACCTCCCCATAAAAAGCAAATTCTTAGCCGTTTGTTCTACAATTGAGGCAATCACCTAAGACCGTCAGTAAAAGAGGATCGTCAGAAGGGATCACCGCTCCTTCGGTGCCGTCCCAACCGTTCCGCCCTCGATGAACTCGGCCTTGTATAAATTCTGTCTGCTGTCGTCCTTGCCACGCACCACGTTGTTTGCCCAGCTCACGATGCGGCGCACCACCGGACGGTGATCC
>Ga0302134_10000787_pt1 | contig 14384 bp, 9 predicted proteins | sample CB9_SCM_MG_FD_203123 | JGI IMG/M metagenome (GOLD analysis project Ga0302134, IMG submission 203123) | Marine microbial communities from Western Arctic Ocean, Canada - CB9_SCM | ecosystem: Environmental > Aquatic > Marine > Oceanic | place: Canada: Western Arctic Ocean | collected 2017-09-19
CATGGAGAATAGTGCCCCGTATGCTGATAACTGGGACCATTCGAATCCAGATTTATCAAGTTGGGAAGTCTTTTTTGATCTACGAGAATATTGGATCCAAGAACTCCATGCTGAACGTGAGGGGATTGAGGGGAGCATCTGGCTACTTCAAGCAAAGTGGGATCAACAGAGAAGAGATGAACCAAATGTTTTGCCTCCTCTGTATTGTGATGACTACTCTGGTTGGGAAATCAATGTCTTACAATTGACATGCGATGACAGTGATGGCTTGACTCAAAGAGAGATTGGAGAAAGTGACTCCACCCTGTTGATAGATTATCTCAACACATCCAAGAAGATTGCATCTGTCAGTGCAGATTATTTGAGTACTGCAAAAGATGTGGAAGATAATACACAGCATATGGCCAATATGCAACGACTCGTCACATTTGTTGATTTACGACTAGAGGCTTTAGACAGAGGCATGATGTTCACAGATGATATTCAAACAGTTGGCGGCCGAATTTCCGGTCGAGGGGATCGTCGTGCTCATATTGCTATGATTGTACTATTGGGAATTATCGTTGTAACGTTTTTGCTCTTGAATCAGCAATAAAAAGCAAGTGCGAACGCCAAGTGCGTCCACGTGAACATCAATTATCATCATTAGTGGACACGCCGAGCCAACAAACATGTTAGAATTTTTTACAATCCAAGTTTGTGGCAGGCGTGGCCACGTGAACATCAATTATCATCATTAGTGGACACGCCGAGATTTGAACTCGGGGCCTCTACCATGCCAAGGTAGCGATCTTCCAACTGATCTACGCGCCCAATATGCCCTTACGAGCAGCCCATCCACCGACCATCCCTCCTTGAGGCTTACGTTGTAATAGACAGCCCCCATCGCTTAGCCATGCAGCCTCCGGCCTTCCCCGATTCGGAAGTCCGTCATTTGGAGGAAAATCTGGTTGATGATGATGCAGTCTTTCTTCGTTTTATTAGGAAATCATTGAAGATGGAATGGCTTGATGAGGACGACGATAGATTAGGAGTCACTAGATTCGAAGGAAACCACAACGATGTATTTCGCAAGAAGCGTCTCAAACTACCCCCTGGTGAAATCACCATCCTCCTCCATCCAATGTTGAATGAGGATGATAGCCTCTACAAACATACTCTGGTTCATGAATTACTACACGCAGCAGGCCTAGCAAAACATGATGATAAACATCATGAATTAGTCGAGAAAATAGCACCTGCTCCAAGTCTTGCTGACTCACCGTTGTTGCAGAAATTGAGGGAGAATGTTCTTGGCAAACGCGAACTTGTTGAATGGTTGTGTGATGCTTGTGGCTTTCAGTGGAATCGAAAGACACTTCGCAAACCGCACCGCTGCCCAAAATGTGCATCGAATCTCTAGAACACAGTAAGGGGATGGGAGCACAGGGATGCTAGTTCTGGACTGAAACAGAACATTACACATCGAAGGAAGAACGAGCGCCCGTGTACTCATCATGATACACATCAACACATAACAGAAGGATGGGAGCACAGGGATGCTAGTTCTGGACTGAAACAGAACATTACACATCGAAGGAAGAACGAGCGCCCGTGCACTCATCATGATACACATCAACACATAACAGAAGGATGGGAGCACAGGGATTTGAACCCCGACCAGCGGGTATCTTCTGATTTATTCCGCCGCTTATAGCTTAATTTTCAGGTTTGACGCGGGTCAGTGCTTCAGTTGATTATCAACTTTAACAAACCCGTTATCGTCATTCCCGTACAATTGGAGCCCACGATACTACCAAGTTATACTATACTCCCAAGTATACACCATCAGAGTTTGGCCTGGCGTCGTGCACGCTTTCGTCGGCGTAGTTTCTTCTTACGCCACTTCCAACGCTGATTACCAGCTTTTTTCCACGCTCGGGAACCTCGCTTCATGGTGAACAAGGCGCCGACTGACCATCACTATATGAGTACATCGGGATGCCATTGCTGACACTCTAACTGAATCTTCAGCCGCAGTATTCATGGAGGAGTGGCACCGGCGGTGGTTTGCCGGGCGTATGGTGTAGTTGGATATCATGTCGGATTTCTAATCCGACGACACGGGTTCGAATCCTGTTACGCCCACTTTGTATGGTATTGTTTTTAGTCGTGGGCGTAACAGAATTCTCACTTGAAACTTGACAATCACTCATTGATGCAAGTTTCAAGTCATCGCGTGAACGGCTGTTATGCTGAGTAATGTTCAGTCCACGCTCGCGCTCAAATATGATGCTATTTGGTGCTTAGTTTGAACGTCGAATCCTGTTACGCCCACTTTGTATGGTATTGTTTTTAGTCGTGGACGCAACATTCGTGGACGTAACATGTTTTCCACTAACTCGGCATAGTGTAGTCCGAGTTGCGCCATTGCTCAGAATTAAGCAGATGGGTTTCCTTTGAGTTTGGTAAGGATTCCAGCGGCGATCCCAGTCAGGGAACCTGCAATGGTTAGCCAGACATTCATTCCAGAACTCATGTCGCCTTCAGATGGTAGCATTAGGTACCAGACAAGTACTGCGATTCCAGTAAGTGCCCCAGCTGCAACTCCTGCGATGAATCCGAATTTCTGAGTGTCAACTGGTAATGCACCGATTCCAAATATGTTGAAGGCGATGAGGACGACACCGGCAAGAGCGGCAATGGTTGCTCCCCAGAGAATATATCCACCAGTACTACCAGCCGAGGCTGTGTCATAGCAAGTCTGGAATTCTTCCTTGGCCTCATCATCAATAGTTCCTCCAAAGCCTTCAATGAATGCAGTCGCGAATGTTTCAGTGTTTGAGCAGAAATCATCTATTGAACCGGAATTACTGGTGGGAATTTCGTCTGGTTCTTCTTCTGCCTCTAACGTCTTTTCCATGTCTTCTAGAAGGAGTATGTAACCGAAACTTGCACAACTTGCCTTGCTAGTTTCATTTAATTCATCACAATCAATGGTCATGCTTGTCAAACCCATGGACATTCTACCTCCTGCAGCATCCCCTTCAGTAAGCCACGAATCCATGAATAATCCCATTACGGAAAATACCAAGGTCAGGACGATACATGCAACTGCAACATATCCCAGAGGGTCACCGCCACCTGAAGCAGCCGGTGCTGGCATCATACCCATTCCACCCATCGGGGCGCCTGCCATCATTGGTGCAGCCATACCAGGAGGTGCAGCCATACCAGGAGGTGCAGCCATACCAGGAGGTGCAGCCATACCAGGAGGTGCAGCCATTGGAGCAGCAGCCATTGGAGCAGCAGCCATTGGAGCAGCAGCCATAGGGGCTGGAGCGGTTGGTGCAACAGTGCTGGTCATTTGCATTGCTGTTGCTTGTAATTCGCTTTGTTGTAGAATTTGGTCGGCATTTGCATCGAAATGGCGGGCCGTGTCTACGAGTTGGGTTGGACTAACACCATATTCTTGAGCAACTTCTGCTACATGTGTTTGCTCAACTTGGAACTCTGCAACAGCGGCTACCTGTGCCACTGCGGGCTGAAAACCTGCGTAGTATTGTTGTGTGTATTGTGTTGCTTGTTCAGGTGTATATCCCTGTCCAATCAGTCCATCATAGTATGCTTGTCCGTCTGACATGGCTTAGCCCACGTTGGGTATCTGCTTTGATATTTAGGGATGGGTTGAAGAATCGCGCAGGGCCGCCAATTATTGGGAATAGGCATGCGCTCCACTTTTGCACTCATCATCGTCACCCTCTTCATGACCCCTCTTGCTGGCGCTATTGGCTTGGGGATTGATACCCCTCAAGGGTATTCACGGCTCGATGATTCACAGTTACTCCCCTCCGGTTATTCAAACGACATTCCATTGCGTACACCTTCTCCGTTCACCTTTATTGTCGAGCAGCCTTGGTGGAATACAACTTCTTCTGACCTAGATAGAAATGGAATTTTTGACAGTTTACAGACAGTTTCTGGGATGGTTAATGTGGGACTTTCTTATGACCACAGGCCGACAGAATCTGATATTGCTACTTTGAACTCTTTGGGTTACAAGGTGCAGTTGGAATTGCTTTCAGTTGATGCTTTGTTACTTGGGGGGGTTGATGCTTCGCAGGTTTTTGCCTTGGCTGAATTAGATGGTGTTGTCATGGTAGAGCGCTATGGTTCTGTTGTATTCTTTGGTGATGTTCAGACAACTTCGATTAAGGCTCGGAATTCGACTGAATATCCAGTTGGGGCTTGGGACTTAGGAGTGAGTGGTAAAGGAGTGAACATCGCCATGACTGATACCGGCGTTGACAATGAACACCCTGGATTAGTTGGCAAGTTCAAGGCTGGCTTTGATGCCGTTTGTTATCTTCATTCCGATGTGCCTCGTTGCCTCGCCGCTGGATTTGGCGCCAGAGAGGATGATGGTAGTTTTGATCCTGATGATGGCAACCAGCATGGCACTGCCTGTATGGGGATGGCTAGTGCTACTGGTATTGAGGCCGATGGTACACAATCCAATTTTACAGGTTCAGCCCCTGATGCGGGGTTAGTCGATGTGAGAATTGGGACTGATGTCGGGGCAGGACCATTTGAAAATTATTTGACTGAACAAGAAGCCTATGAATCTGCGATGAACGGAATCCAGTGGATTATAGATAATGCAAATACCGAATGGGCAGGTGTTGAAGCTGAGGACTACGGAATCGACATTTTATCATTATCTTGGGGAATAACAAGTCATGAGACTGGTGGTTCGGATGGCAATGAAATGCATAGTCGCTTGCTGGATGAGTCGATGGAGGCGGGAGTAATCGTTAGCGTTGCTGCTGGTAATGATGGTCCAAGTAATGATGGCCTTTCAGGAATGGGCGCCTCTTCTCTATCCGTAACTGTAGGGGCGACTGATGACAACAACACTATCAATCGCAGCGATGATACAATTGCAGACTATTCTTCACGTGGACCTCGAAGAGATAATGGTGATGGCAACCCAATCGATGAACTGAAGCCAGATGTGTCTGCACCAGGTACAAACATCATCCAATCTGAAGCCTGTGTAACCAGTGGTGGTTGCAATAATAATTTGCCAGGTCAAGATGCATCTGCTAATTCCTACACAGGTCGTGGTTCTGGGACATCCTATGCTACTCCCGCAGTTAGTGGAGTGATGGCTTTGATGATTGAGGCCAACCCTGAGTTGGAACCTTTACAGATTAAGGAAATCCTCCGAGTAACTGCTGAGCCTCGAGGTGGTGCAACTTATCCTGAAATCGACCCGATTTGGAATCGAGATTTTGGTTGGGGGATGGTCGATGCACTTGCTGCTGTTGAGATGGCCATTCAATTGAATATGTCAGAAGTTGATTTAGACAACTTGGACCTTGATATGCAATTAAGAGGCACATTTGATGAGGTGAATCGCTCTGTGTATCGCATAGATGGTATCGCTTGGGCAAGGACAAATTCAGTTTCAGTAGTACAATACCGAATTGATGGCAATGATTGGATTGAGGCAAGTTATGAAATTGGAGAAAATGGCTCAACTGCTCTTGTGCCATTCAACTGGTCAGTCGCTCTTGATGTTGATAAGTTGAGTAAGGGGAATCATAGTATCGAGGTTCGAGCAGTTGGCCCAGAGGGTGAATCTTTGCCGTTGGCATATACAGTTATGGGAACAGGAATGAATATGAGTGATTCTAGTTCCTCGTTTGGTCGAATTATTTTCCTCGTTGGACTATTTGTATTAGTTTTGGCTGCAGGGGCATTTGCAAGCCTTAAGCAAATCAAGGAAAATATAGAATCCTGCCGCGTCAGTGTCACCGTCGAAAGTCTGTACCAACAAACACATGAAGAAACTGTATTAGATGCAGAACTTTTGCCTGAAGAATCCACCTCTGGTTGACTTTTGCATCCACGTTCCTTTGATATGTCGGAACGCATTGCCTTGTTCATGCGCGGCTTTTCGGATAGGGCAATGGCCATACAACCGACTGGCGTTCGCAGAATGTTTGACATGGCTGGAGGTGATGTAATTTCCTTTGGATTGGGGGAGCCTGACTTCCAACCTCCTCAGGTCGCCATTGATGCAATGAGTAAGGCAATGCAAGATGGACATAACAAGTATACAACTACAGCAGGCCTTCCTGCATTGAGGAATAAAATAGCAGAATCATGGTCCTCTTACCAGGCAGGAATGGATGAAAACAATGTCTGCATGACGATGAGCGGAACAAATGCCTTACTCAATTGTTTCATGACTTTAGTTAACGATGGCGATAACGTATTGCTTCCTGAACCTTATTTTCCACTTTATGGCCCAGATGTAACTCTCTGCAGTGGTGAAGCGCGATACTATGAGTGCCTATTCGAACACGAATTCATTCCACAAATCGAAGAACTAGAATCACTGGTCGATGAAAATACCAAAGCAATTCTTTACAACTTTCCTTCCAATCCAACCGGTGCCACCTTGAACCTTCAACAACGAGATGCATTACTTGAATTTGCAAAGAAGCATGACCTTTGGCTGATTACGGACGAAGTCTACGACCAAATGGTCTACGATGGAGAGCACGTTTCTTTCATGGGCTGTGATTACGATAATATCTTACTCATCAATTCATTTTCAAAGACATTTGCCATGACTGGCTGGAGAATCGGATACATCATGTCTAACAATCTTGAGGCGATGGAACAAATTACCAAATTGCAATATTACATAACCGCCTGTTCTAATGATGCAATGCAATATGCGGTTCTAACTGCTTTTGATGAAGCAGCAGGTTATCCGGCTCAAATGACTAAGGAATTCAGGGTTAGGAGAGATTTAATTTGTCAAAGATTGAATGCAATGACAGGTGTTTCTTGCCACATTCCCAATGGTGCTTTCTACGTCTTCCCTAAGGTCGAAGTAGAAGGGATGTGTTCTGAAGATTTGGCTATTGAATTACTAAAGGGTGGAGTTTTATGTTCCCCTGGTACCGCTTTTGGGAAATCAGGAGAAGGTCATCTCCGGTTTGCCTATACGATCAGTAGAGATGATATTTCCCGTGGCATGGATAAGGTTGAATCTGTATTGATTAGGCTTCAGGAAACAGCATCAACAACAGTTATTTGAGGTGGGGATTAGATGGCAACATCGGACTTATTAGCACCCATTTTATGGTTGCTATCAGGAATTATTCTTGGTCACGTAATTCCACGCCTTCCAACTATAATTATGTCTAGATTTTCATTTTTCAATCCCCAACTACCGCCTCATCCAGCACCTGTACCAGTTGACGAATATTTATTGGCAAGAGTTTTGTTGATGAGAAACCTCCGAGCATTGGGTTTATTTTTCTCTTTGATTCCGTTAATTTTGGGTTGGTTAGCAATTATTGGGGCTGACTCTCCATTTGGAGTGGGATTGGTATTAGGTGCAGTTTGGACTTTACTTTCTTGGTCCATACCAGAAAGTTGGGGCTCGCCTTCTTGGCCTTGGAGCCATTCATTGGCCGAGGATTTGCAGCAATTTAGAAATCAATCAAAGGATGAGAATAGCCGATGTTGTGATTCCCCAGAGTTGTTTTGGGAAGTTGCATGTATCAGATGTGCCAGCTGTCTCAAAGTCATCGATGACAGACCCCGCCCAGACCTTGGACGAAAGCGCAGTGATGGATGGTTTATGGGGTCACTTCGAGTTTGGATGCTTGATGGAAAATCGCCTTTAGGCTATGTAGATGTAAAGAGTAATCCTTCAAACGAAGAAGAATAAGTCATAATTTATCGAAGATACCCATAGGGCTAACATCTTCTTCAACACCATCGATTGAATCACTAAGAGTAACGCCTCCCACCATTGGCATAATTGCTGCTGCACCTACAGGAATGACATCTTCTAGTAAGCCGCTGATTATTCCTTTGTCGTCATCTTCAGTTAGAGGCTTTTCTTCAACCAATTCCGCCTCTTCTATGACTTCATCTTCACCTTCTGGACTTTCCCAATCCTCACTCTTGTCTAATTTCATCCACAGGGGGAGGGAGCCAGAGCCTCCAGCCAAAACGGCAAATGTCGTGAATGCAGCCAATGGCATGACTGCAAGCGCAGTTAACAAGTCGAGGAATGAATTTTCGGGAATCGAGCCAATCCCTAACCAGTCCTCGAATATTGTCTTTTCAGCGGCGATACTAACAGCTAGGTCAGGCCCAATCCATGTAACTACAACAATGCTGGCCAAGCGACCGAGTAACCAAAGAACCAGAATTGGCGCCATCCATGAAAGCCGAGTCATTGAAATCAGCCAGCGTCGGGTGAAGGCAGCAATGGCGACGAAGCGCCGTGCATAGGAAGGGAAAATCCGCATTGCAATGGTTAGAACAAGAAGATAACAGACCAATGCCCATTCTAGTAAGCGATTATTATACATCCATTCAGATGGCAATAGAAGCATCATTAGGAGTGGAACGACCACCAGGGTTAGTTGGAATGGGATTGCCAGCAAAACCAATCCACCATGGATGGCGAGTAGACCATGCCCCTCTCCATAGCGGTCGTGGACTAAGCGCATCATTCTGCCATGTGGAGACTTCCGGTGCCTAATTCTAGTTTGCTCGGTTAATAGCGAAGAGCGCCCACCTCTAACTAAACCGAGTGCTCGAAGCCAGCCTCCACGGTTGACTATCCACAATGGGCTAAATCCTCCGACAACTAAAGCCAAGGCCAATGCGATCATTCCATAGGCAATAGAGGCAGAAATAATCCAAGGAATCATTTGAGATTCAAACTTTATTGAAAAGCCATCAGGACCTGATTGAAATGAGAAGAGATAGGTTATCGAAAAAGCCGCGATAGGCGTTATGATGACTTGACCAATTGCCACACCGGTTAGCCAAAGACGAGCGATAACCGGGCTTCGGGTCTCACTCATGAAAGCCGCTTGGCAAGTCCATCAACCAAAGGACTTGCCCTTGAAATGTCTTTAGCGAGAAGCATTTTTGACGTATTTCCTGATGTCGATTGAGTTTTATTTTCACCATACATTTACCGCGTATGCTTAAGGGGTGCTCTTGAGTGGAAGGGGTGATTGCAATGCGTCAGCGCAACTACCCCGTCTTTTTCATCCTCGCGGCAATGATGTTACAGTTTCTCCTGCCTATCATGACAATCGGTGCAGATGCCTCTAATTCAGCAAGAGGTGGAACCAATGATGACTTCCTCATCAAGTCGATATCTATTGGAGACCTTAGTTATTCTCCGGAAATATGGGTGCAATCAGATGGTAGCGTTGTCGAGTACGTGATGAAGGGAGACATTGTGCCAATCGAAATCATTGTCAAGCGAAACGGTAATGCTCTAAACCCTGCAACTGCAGATGTCTTGCTTGAGGCAGTCCACCCAATTGGTTTCGTTGCTTGGTCAAGTAATTGGTCAACTGGAGATGTTTATGGCGGTGGCGAAAATAGTCACGAGGTAGAATGGACTGCAGATACTGCCCATAGTATTCTCAATGGAAGTGAATTACAGGGCGGCTATATTCTGAGGGCAACAGTCAATTACTTCACAGATAGCATGAATGAAAATGATGTATTGGAACAAACTATTCCAGTTGCTTTTGCTTCTGATATCATGGACGGCTCCAAGGTGAATGGTCAGCAGACAATGATGCCATTCCGTTATGAGCAAGGCGGAGCAGGGGATGCTGTTGCATCTGGTTCATGGCAAGAAGATGACACAAGCGCATATGTGGGCACAGCCCATTGGCGGCACTCTATTCCTGGCTCAAATTACGGAGGGAATGCTTGGGACCGTTTAGTTTGGGGATTCGTTCCTACTTCCAGCAACTGTGATAATGCAGTCCATGAAGGTGGTTCCGCTGTAATCTACCTGAATTATTATTGTAAGTCAGTAATCCCTAGCCTTGACTTAGTTTCAATGCAAGTGCACGCAACAGCATGGGGGGTCATTGGCAATGGAGATGAAGTGTCACTTGAGTTGTGGAGAAGCGGAGGAGTCACTCTGCGCCATAACTTCTCAACAGCCTTGCCAATGGTAGCATCTGGCCAAGACCAATGGACCAATTTATCATGGGACCCAACAGACCAATTAGGCGGCCATTCTTGGTTTGCTGGAACACTCTTTACCAGCGACAATAGTATTGCAAAAGAAGGATATCACGTTGATGACTGGAGAGTTTTCGCAGTAGAAAAAATAGACCAATTCACTTTAGATGTAACTTGCGATAGCCCAGTAGCAGGCTATACTGCAGTACCAAACGAAGTAGTTAGTCTGCATTGTGAAGTGACTAATAATGGCTACAAGCCGGCGATAATAAGAGTCAAGAGTAATATTTCAAACGAGACTTGGATGGAGCCAAGTAATCCTAAAATCAGAATTGATTCTTCTCACCCTACTCAACACGGAGTAGAGGTGCAATTACCAGCAACAGCAGCAGGTGCAACTACTGAGATGTGGATAAACTTGTCAATTCCTGCTGGTGCAGATATTCAGCAACAGACGTGGAATGTTACCTGGTCGGATGGTAGTTCACAAGGTTTAGGAGTCTTGGCAAGCCTTCAGACGTCGGTTGGAGTAACCGAACAATATAGTGTTACATTATCCTCTTCAACGGCATTACTTGCTGGTAATCTTGGCCCTGGAGATACGGTAATTATTCCGATGCGCCTTCAAAATACCGGAAATCGCTTGGCGGCATTCAACATGATCGCATCTTTCAGTGTAGAAGGATGGACATCCTCTTTCACAGATACTGATGGAAACCTCTTCTTGCCAGTCACCTTAGATATAGGGCAGATATTTGATTTCAATATCTCGATAACTGCCGCTACTGATGCAGCACCAAATAACTATTCTTTCTCAGTTAGAGTATTATGCACCACTTGCGGAGGAGTTGCTGTTTCAGGAAATGATGTTCTGATTAGAACCCTCGAAGTTCTACCATTTAGAGTAGTTGAACTAATCGCAGAAAGTTTGGAAATGTCGGCCCCCGCAAATGGCATCCTACAAAGAATCGCCTTAGAAATTAATAATCTTGGAAATGATGACGAGGTATATGATCTCGTTTTGACTCAATCAAATCCCCACCTCCTTGCAGATTTATCTGCTGATTCAACAGGAACTCTTGATGCTTGGGATGGTTTTACTGAAATTAAACTTGACCTGCCGATGCCACTATACTTAGACTCTGGATTATACAGTGTCACTATTCGTATCGTGAACCAAGCTGATTCCTCGGTTTTTGATAGCGTCACCATCTCGGTAACTGTACTCGATACCGCGGCAGTCGGTGTAAGTGCTGATGACCCTGAACAATCATACATTCCAGGCGGTGATTCCGATACGGTTCGTTTTGAAATCAGGAATGAGGGAAATGCTCCTGATAGTTTTGACCTCTCCGTGGAGGGTGGCGCAGGGATGAGCGCTGAGGTAGAAGGCCTCTCCTCTTTCCGAACTCCAACTATTGCTCCGGGTGCATCTTACAATATAACCGTCAGATTCTCCTTTGATGATAGTGCAGGAGGACTAGTACCATTGCAAGTAACTGCAACAAGTGTTCTAGACTCTGAGATTTTCAAGAGCGGTGAGATTATGTTTTCAGTTGGTTCACAAGATTGGTTGAGACTAATCGCGCTAGATGACTTGGTTATCGATGAGGCTGGGACATATGAGGTCAAACTGACTTTGAGAAACCAATATACAGATGAACAAACAGTGTCCATTGATGTGCGTCAAGACTCCTCTTCAAGCATGTGGTATCGTGCAAGTTCAAGCAGTGAGGCTGCACCTGTGCGTATATTGGAACAAAAGGAGCGCTTCATCACAGTTGAAATCGTAATCAGTGAAACAACCTTACTAAACCTCCCTGGGGATGAAATGGTAACATCCTTCGAAGTTTGGGCGATTTCAAATACCGTTGAAGATGCTACCAATGCAACTATCAAAGTAACTCTGATGAAAACTGGTACCAAGGATAGCGACTCTGATGCAGACTCTGTTAGCAGTAGTGGTGATATTGCTGATTATGCAGTTTGGCTTATCGGCCCAATAGTAGTGCTTGCTTTACTTGGAATGTTATTCAAGGTGATTACCGCTACAGATGAAGAAGATGAAACTCCTTGGGAAAATGAAGAGTATGAGAGTAGTCTTTCAGTTCAGTATGGAGCCGTACCAAGCGCTCCTGATGTTCAAGCAGCACCGGACATGAGTCAATTTGCTCCGCCATCTGCAGAAGCCGCACCTGTTGTTCAAGCCGCTCCAATCGTAGAAGCGGCTCCAGTTATGGAAGCCCCGAATCCAGGAGTTCCTCCTCTGCCAGCAGCAGGATTACCTGAAGGCTGGAGCATGGAACAGTGGACCCATTACGGGGCTGAATGGCTGAAGAAGAATGCATGAATGTGCAATTGGGCCAGCCATCTGCCATAATCTCTCAACGATGGGTTCAAGTCAGCCTCCATAACCGCTTGGGCGCAGGTAGTATCAATGTACGCAGGTGGACAACAACCAATCTTCATTCTAAAAGAAGGAACAAGCCAAAGCCGTGGTCGCGGCGCTCAGAGTAATAACATCGCAGCAGCCAAGGCGGTTGCTGATGCTGTTCGCAGTACTTTGGGCCCAAAGGGCATGGACAAGATGTTAGTTGATAGCATGGGTGATGTTGTTATCACCAACGATGGTGCAACTATTCTCAAGGAGATGGATATCGAGCATCCTGCTGCCAAGATGATCATCGAGGTTGCTAAAACCCAAGAGCAACACTGCTTTGATGGCACCACAACAGCGGTTGTCATCGCAGGAGAGTTACTCAAGCGTAGTGAAGACCTAATCGAGCAAAATGTCCATCCAACCGTAATCTGTGAAGGATTCAGATTGGCTGCAGAGAAAGCCATCGGCTTATTGGATTCACATGGAATCTCAACCTCTGATGATTTGCAAATACTACACGAAGTCGCTAAGACCGCTTTGACTGGTAAGAGTGCGGGGGCAGTCAAATCGTTCCTTGCAGAAATATGTGTTAACGCAGTCCAGGCAGTTGGCGTCATTGAGGGGGATGAACGCTTAGTCGACCTTAATGATGTTAAAGTAGAAAAGAAGCAAGGCGGTTCAATCAAGGATAGCAGTTTGGTGGATGGAATTATCCTTGATAAAGAACGAGTTCACTCCGGCATGCCTCGTGGCATGGATAATGCAAAGATAGCACTCATCAACTCCGCAATCGAGGTCAAGAAGACCGAGGTTGATGCCAAGATTCAGATAACCGACCCAAGCCAATTAGCAAGTTTCCTTGAAGAAGAAGAGAACTTCTTGAAGAGCCTAGTCGAGAAAATTCAGGCCGCAGGAGCAAATGTTGTTATCTGCCAAAAGGGAATCGATGACCTCGCTCAACACTACATGGCAAAGGCTGGATTATTCGCTATCCGTCGAGCCAAGAAGAGTGACATGGAAGCATTAGCAAAAGCCACCGGTGGAAAAATCGTCACCAACCTTGACGACTTATCCAATTCAGACCTTGGAACTGCAAGTAAAGTCGAAGAAAGGAAAATCGGAGATTCCGACATGACCTTCATCACCGGATGCCCTAAGGCCAAGAGTGTCTCAGTCTTATTACGCGGTGGAACCGATCACGTAGTCGACGAAATCCGCCGTGCTTTCGATGATGCAATCGGTGTAGTTAGTATTGCTTGGGAAGATGGAATGGTTCTGACAGGTGGAGGTAGCGTCATGGCTGCCTTATCTCGTGAACTCCGTTACTATGCAGAAGGTATAGGTGGACGTGAACAAATGGCAATCGAAGCCTTTGCTACTGCCCTTGAAGTAGTTCCAAGAACCTTAGCAGAAAATGCAGGACTAGATCCAGTTAACACCATTATCGAATTGCGCAAAGCCCATGCTGAAGGAAACTCCCACGCTGGAATTAACGTCGATGATGGAGGGGTCAAAAATATGCTCGACGCTAATGTCTTAGAGCCAGTCCGCGTAGTCGAACAAGCAATCCAAAGCGCCACCGAAACTGCGGTTATGATTTTAAGAATTGACGATGTGATATCAAGCAAGTCTGTCTCGATGAATGAGATGGATCATGGGTTTGATATGTGAGCATTAAAATTTGTCAAAAACCAAGCAATCGTAAATATGAGAATCAAATTTGATTGACGCGCATTTGGCAGTTTATGTCCTGAAATGTGATAAAACGTTCAGTGATGATATGCTATCAAAAGTTAAAGACTTCATCCACCCCCCTCGTCTTTGACGATACCGTAGGTATCGCAGGTGTTTCCAATGTCTCAAATCTTATCCGTCTGGATTGAGGAGGGTTGTATCACCTGTGATGCTTGTCAGGAAACCTGCCCTGAAGTTTTCAGCGTCACCGACGATACCTGCTTTATTATTGCTGATGTACGCACTGACG
>Ga0302134_10000802_pt1 | contig 14249 bp, 12 predicted proteins | sample CB9_SCM_MG_FD_203123 | JGI IMG/M metagenome (GOLD analysis project Ga0302134, IMG submission 203123) | Marine microbial communities from Western Arctic Ocean, Canada - CB9_SCM | ecosystem: Environmental > Aquatic > Marine > Oceanic | place: Canada: Western Arctic Ocean | collected 2017-09-19
CATGGTCGCCATCTTTGTGAAGCATGCTCGGAGTCGCTCCACTTTATCAAAGCTCCGTTTTGCTCACGTTGTGGTGAATGTTATGACGGTGCTATTTCCGAGGAATTCATTTGCCCAAATTGCCATGGCCTAGAACTCAACTTCGAGTTTGCCCGGGCCGCGCTTCATAGCGATGGTGAAGGTCGGGATTTAGTCCACGATTTTAAATATCGCAGGCAAATCTATCTAGCAGATGAATTGGGTCGGCTTCTCAAGACAGCACTAGATGACCCTCGATTTAAGCCTTATTTGGTCGATGGAATCATCATCCCCGTCCCGCTCTACTGGCTCAGATTAAGAAAAAGAAAGTTCAATCAATCTGAAGAAATCGCCTCGAGTCTGGCCAAGATTACTGAGCTCACACTTGTAAATGCGCTCAAAAGAAATCGTAACACGGAAACCCAAACGCGCTTTAGTCGGGCCAAGCGTCTCAAAAACCTGCATGGAGCATTCGAAGTAAGAAACAAATTAAAATCGGCCATTGATAACAAAGCCGTCATACTTATCGACGATGTTTTCACCACAGGATCAACTGCCAATGAATGCGCCAAGGCGCTGATAGAAAACGGCGCATCACGTGTCGCAATTCTCACGTTACTCCGAGGTTAGGGCATTCTGAGCCCACTCTTAGCCATCACCAGAGCACCCGTAATCCCAGCCTGATTTCCGAGCCCTGGATTCACTAACATATTGTCAAACCTCTCCCAGTATCCATTTACGCTCTGATAGAAATTTTCTTTGACCCGCTCTAAAAGAAACGATTGTTCCATCACACCGCCGCCGAGAATAATTCTATCAGGCGCGAAGCAAGCTACCAGGTTTTGAACCATCGCAGCCAGGTATTTAGCTTCCAAGTCCCATGCAGGATGATCGGCTTCAAGTTCTTGAGCAGGTATCCCCCATCGCTCACGTATCGCTGTGCCACTGGCCAAGCCTTCGAGACAAACATACTCACCTTTATGGAAGCAGCAGGAGCCGGAAAAACCATCAAGCCTCCCGTCCACTCCGCCTTGTTGCCTAGGCACTAGAATGTGTCCTATTTCTGCATGAGGACGTGCGTGCAGAGCCTTACCATCAACAACAACGCCACCGCCTATTCCTGTTCCAATGGTGATGTAAATGTAGTTCTTTAGTCCTCTGGCAGCACCAGACGCCCCCTCAAAGCCTTCACCGATGGCAGCCGCATTGACGTCTGTGTCGTAAGATAGAGCCACATCGGGAAACGCGCTTTGTAAGTATCCAATCACATCAGCACCTTCCCACCCAGGCTTGGGAGTTGCTAAAATAGTGCCGTATTTAGCATCATGCTGGGAGATCGCGGCTGGGCCAAATGTGCCATAGCCGATCGCACCAAGTTCGCCGTATTTTCGCTGGGCTTTCTCGAAGTAAGACTTCACCCGTTGTAATGTTTCAGATGGGGTCGTGGTTGGAAATCGTTCTTCGTCCAACACATCTCCTGGCTCTCTTGCCACCGCACACACCATCTTTGTTCCTCCAGCTTCAACACCGCCTAACAATTTATTATTCATTTTGAAAAACTTTCCCAATTCCTCTTATCCATTGCCTCTCTAGCAGCTTTGGTTTCAGCATCTTTTTTACTAATCCCTATTCCCTCCCCCAGTAAGATACCTTTCCAGTGTACGGACACAGTAAATGTTTTATTATGATCCGGCCCACACTCGTTAATCACCTCATAGACGGGTCCCTCTTGAGCGATCGCCTGAAGTTGCTCTTGCAACAGTCCTTTCGGGTTTTTTTCCTCGGGAGACTCAGCAATTTGATCTATCCACTGGCTACAAATTTTCTCCACAGAATCCCTAGCAGCGTCAAGTCCACCATCAAGATAGATTGCCCCCAAGACAGACTCAAATGCATCAGCCAGCGTCGATGCTCTATTTCGCCCACCGCTCGACTCCTCACCTTTGCCCATCATGATGTAATTGCCGAGATTCATATCGATGGCAAACTGGTGGAGCGCATCACGCGAAACCAATCGGGCTCTTAACTTAGTAAGTCGACCTTCAGAGAAGCCGGGAAACATTTTGTAGAGACGTTCGGTTAGGATTAATTGGATCACTGCATCTCCCAAAAACTCAAGTCGTTGATTATCAAAATGCGGCTTTTGCGTTTCATACGCCAAACTTGGGTGCGTCAGAGCCTCCGCCAATAAAAGCGAATTCCTGAACTTGTATCCGATTACCTCTTCGAGTGTTAACATATAGATAATTCGTATTAAAATCATTGAGGTGCCCCCACACCTGTTTAAAGTGAATCTAGCAAGTTTCAGCTCAAGGGAAAGCAGTAAAAGCGGAGTAAAATGGGGTGGCTGACGGGGATCGAACCCGCGACAACCGGAATCACAATCCGGGGCTCTACCACTGAGCTACAGTCACCATTACTCTCCCCTCATACGAAGGGGTTGCGGCGCGGGAATAAGGTATTAACCGCACCTTGCAAAGCCAAAAATGATGGATTGGCAGAAAAAAATCAGTCACTCGTATGGAGTTACCCATTTCCTAGCGCAGAGAATCTCTTGCTTGTTTCTTGCTAAGCAGGAAAAAACTAAGGATCGGATACACCATCATAACAATAGCCATAACAATACCAGAAATAATGACTATCGGCCCCATCATTGTCCCCATATTCATGTCGGACTGACCACTCATCTTCTCAAGAGACTCCCCTACTTTCTTCATCACAGGAGATTTTATGAATATTACTATACCAATAGTGAACAACTTGTGCCCGATCGACAGAGCACTGTAGATATTGGAAATTTTGCGACCCTGCCTGCGGTATTTGACGAGCTTCAGCCCAGCCACGATCAGTAAAACAGCCAAAATTAATGAGCCAACACCGGAAATCACGTCCCATTTTTGGGTTTCATAAATAGGCTGCATCGCCCCCCTCATTCCCTCGCGCACTTCTTCAGGATAAGAGGCAAACTGCATTTCCTCGAGCTTCTCCTTGAAGGCAGCACTCGCTATGCCGATCACCCCCATCACGAGACCAATACCTCCAAAGACCAAGTGCAAAATCCCAATAACCTTCGGAACAGCACTGATATTGGCTGGCGGTACGGTATCAGGTTCCGTTTGTGATTCCATTTGTGCTTGTGGCGGCTGGTAGGGTGACATTCCTTGACTCATACGATTACTCTATCCAGAGCCAATGCATCGCGTAAAGTCCCATCTTCCGACTCGACACAAGCCGCCAATCACTCCAACCTCCGCGCGCCATGACAAATTCTGTCGAAGATGCCCTGAACATCCTTACCTCCGGAACAGCCAAAGTCCTCAGCGAGAAAGAGCTGAAGGAAAAACTCGAGCTTGGCCGACCCCTCCGAATCAAGTTTGGAGTCGACCCCACAGCTCCGGATATTCATCTCGGTCACACCGTCCCTCTTGAAAAATTACGCCAGTTCCAAGAACTAGGTCATCACGCCATTCTGCTCATCGGTGATTTTACAGCTACCGTGGGTGATCCTACTGGACGTAGCACCGCTCGCCCCCCTCTCACCAGAGAGGAAGTTCTCAAAAATGCGGAAACCTACACCGAGCAGGCTTTCAAGGTGCTCGACCGATCAAAAACTGAGATCATTTTCAACGGTGATTGGTTTCGTAAAATGAATTACGAGCAAATCCTGAAGCTCAACGCCCAAGTTACCTTGCAGCAAATGCTCCAGAGGGAAGACTTCAAGGAACGTGTCGCGGGAGGCAAAGAGGTTCGCCTGCACGAACTCCAATACCCCATCATGCAAGGTTGGGATTCTGTCGAGCTTCAGTCAGATGTTGAAATCGGAGGAACCGACCAACTATTCAACATGTTGGTAGGACGCGATTTACAAAAAGAAGAAGGCCAACACCAGCAATCCATCATCTGTATGCCTCTCCTTGAGGGGCTCGACGGGGTGAAGAAAATGTCAAAATCTGCGCACAACTACATTGGGGTCAACGAAGAACCTAACGAAATGTTTGGCAAGTTGATGTCCATTTCAGATGACCTCATGGATCGCTACTACACGCTACTCCTAGGACAACAGCGCGACTCATCACTCCACCCAATGGAGTCTAAGAAACAGCTAGCAGCCCAAATCAGCGCGCGCTACCATGACGAGCAAAGTGCCGTTGATGCCCGCACGACATGGGAAGCCCGGTTCTCCAAACGCGACACCGCTGCAGGCGCTACCGAAATCCCCCTAGCAGACTCACCGGAGGGCGCTAACGTGATCACCCTCGTCGCCTTTGCTTTTGAAACAGCTTTCGGTCTCAAAAAATCCAACGGCGAACTCCGCAAGCAGTTTATCACCACAGGTGCTGTTCAGCTCAATGGAGAAAAATTAACAGATCCCATGGCAGATGTCTCACCAGCAGTAGGTGACATCCTTCGCCTCAGCAAAAAACAATCGGTGAAATTCATCTAATTTCCTTCAAATTTCAAACTTAACACTCCAACCTAATTCCCATGCACGCATACGAACTTTTCCAAAACGTCAAATCTTCCGTAGTCTCTGATATGTTTATGTGGATGCGCGACACTGATCGCAATCTCTACAAAACAGCCCTCGGAAGCCTCGCTACCAACCGTAAACTCCGCCTTCCCTACCTCCAGAAGAAGTCGGCAGTCGATCAGATCGCTTGGATGCACAAGACCCTCCAGCTCAAAACCAGCGACATGATTGGTGAGCACTTACTCCAAGTTTACTTCATGAAAGGCCAGGAAAGCATGCTGATCACCTTCTGCGATTCCCTTGGAATCCCTCATGATGGCAAAGGACAGGTCGAAGGAGAACTTCCAGAAACCCTTGACCCTGAGAAACTTAAGGCCGCCACCGACGCTCTTCTTGAAAACGATGAACCGGCGTTAGTGGCTCTCTATCTCCATACTTTCAACATCCAAACTCCCGATGGCTGGGCCGCACTGAGCGAGGCTCTCGAGAGTGATGAACGATTGAAGCTCTCTTAAACGGCGGCGTTGGACCTGTTTCTGGGGAAATACCCAAAATGGTAAATCGCAGGCAAGCCCCTGTTTTTCAACGCTTTCCGTGTCTTACCTCTTGACCTAAGGGAACTAAGAATGAATAGTCACCCACCGTTCGGGGGGCCATCTACAAGTGTTCCCTATCGGTGATGGAATTGACCCAGCCGGAGATGGAGCCCTAGCTCCTTGATTCAGCCGTTATACCCCATCATTATCAACACCCAATAAATCTTTTAACTCTCTGTATTTCAATACTTTATCCCATTTAATATGTTTAAAACGTTCGCTAAACTTTTTTCCATCAGATCCAATGATATCGGCATCGACCTAGGCACTGCTAACACACTCGTCTACGTCAAAGACCACGGAATCGTCCTCCGTGAACCCTCAGTGGTCGCCATCAACAATGGAACCAACGAGGTCCTAGCCGTAGGAGACGATGCCAAACGCATGCTCGGTCGTACCCCAGGCAACATCGTTGCCATCCGCCCACTTCGGGACGGTGTCATTGCCGACTTCGAGGTCACTGAAGCCATGCTTCGCCATTTCATCCGCAAGGTAAACAATGGTCGTCGTCGTTCCAACCCACGTGTCGTCATCGCTGTCCCCTCTGGCATCACCGAAGTCGAGCGCCGCGCCGTGCGCGAGTCTGCCGAACAAGCCGGAGCCCGTGAAGTTTATCTGATCGAGGAGCCCATGGCCGCAGCCATCGGAGTAGGCCTACCCGTTCAAGACGCAGCCGGTAACATGGTTGTCGATATTGGTGGAGGCACCACAGAGGTCGCCCTCATCTCTCTCTCAGGCATCGTTTATAGCCGAAGTGTTCGAACAGCTGGTGATGAACTCGATGAAGCGATCATTCAATACATGAAGCGCGCCTACAACCTCATGATCGGTGAACGCACTGCTGAGGAAATTAAAATCCGCCTCGGATCAGCCGCCCCCCTTCCCAAGGAAAACAGTATGGAAGTTAAAGGTCGTGACCTCGTTGCAGGCCTGCCCAAAACCATCACGATCACTTCCCAGGAAATTCGCGATGCCATGTCCGATCCTCTTAGCACCATCGTAGACGCCGTCCGCACCACACTCGAGCGTTGCCCGCCTGAACTTGCGGCTGACCTTGTCGATCGAGGCATCGTCCTCGCCGGTGGAGGAGCACTTCTCCGTGGCTTGGATAAACTCCTGCGTGAAGAAACTGGACTCCCCGTCCACGTCGCCGAGGACCCCCTCAGTGCTGTGGCCGAAGGAACAGGAAAAGTTCTCTCTGAGATCTCATTCCTCCGCCGCGTAACCAGCTCTGAAACTCGCTAGACCTGTAATCCCCGCAGCTCTCGCAGCTGCTATTTACCCCGGATGCAATGAAGCCGCAGAATCTGATCGCTCTCCTGCTATTTATCGTCGGTGCCGTATGGGCACTTACGCGTAGCGAGCAGTCTGTGCGTAGCATCCAGAAGACCTACTACAGCGCAATCAGCCCATTTCTCAAGGGAGGCTCGGGTATCGAGACCAAAGCCTCTGAGTTCATCAAGGAGGCCGAGCATTCTCAGGAATGGGAGGCTAAATACAAACTCGCTAAAGAGGAGCTCGATAAAAAAAGAATGGAAGTTGCTCACCTGCGCAAGCTTGAGTTAGAAAATGCCCGACTCAGTCAGGCACTCAAGTTCCAACAGAAAGCCCCCTTCCGCGTTTTAGCAGCAAAGATCATTCGTCGCCAACCATCCACGTGGTGGCGCACCGTCACCATCGACCGTGGTGAAAAACAAGACGTCGGCGTCCAGCTCCCAGTTCTCTCTCCTGAGGGACTTGTTGGAAAAGTCGATGCTCCATCTGAAAACACATCCACCGTTATCCTACTCACCGATGAAAAATGCCAGGTCTCAGCGAAAGTTGATGGCACACCGGAAGTGGGAATTGTCAGCGGGCAACGAGGCTTAGCCGGAGACTCCCCGTCTCTACGCCTACGCTTCCTGAGTAAAGACGCCAAGATCAAAGCCGGCATGCTGGTATTTACCACAGGTCGCGGCGGTCTCTTTCCTCCTGACATCCTTCTTGGTACCATAAAGACGTTCGAATCCGGACCCTTGTATGGAGAAGCACTCGTCAAGCCAGCGGTGGACTTTGCAGCACTACACACGGTGTTTGTAAAAATTCCTAAATCCCCGGACTCCCCCTAAGAGTCATTCCGCTAGCCTGAACCAACGAAGTGATCAAATACACCATCAGCGTAATACTCCTGACCCTTGCCGCGTGCATGGTTCAGCAGTTTCTGCCCGCAATCTCCGGATTGTACGGTGCGCACGTGCTGATCCTTCCGCTCGTCTTTCTCTGCTGCTCAGTCAGTGTCAACTTTGCCACCATGTTGTTGCTGGCATTTATCTGTGGGTTTCTCTGGGACGCACAGCACGCTCTCGGCCCTCAGGGGGGCTACCCAGAAATATATGCGGACCCGGTGGAATCCCTCCGTTTTGGCTACAGCATTATCCTCTACGCCATGATGGGTCTACTCATGCAGGGTATCCAACCACTTTTCCGCAAGGGCAAATGGCACACCTCATCCATCCTCGCCGGCATCGCCATTTTCTTTTATCTGTTTTCGGAGTATCTTCTCATTAACTTGGTCCGCGGTGACTTCTCATTTCCACCCACTGCCTTTTACCGCATCTATCTCACCAGTGCACTCACCATGCTTTTCTCCCCCCTCATTTTCTGGCTCATCTTCCAGCTCGCTTCAGCGTGCCACCACACCATCCGCTACGATGGACTAAAAAAAGAAGCCCGCTACCTGGATTAATTCAGCATTCACTATTCTAAATTCACCATTCCCCATGGAACCTCGCTACCGCCTAAGACTTTACCTACTCACCGCTCTAATCCTCATTGGATTCGGATCGTTGTTGTCACGGCTGTACCAATACCAGATCAAGGAGCGATCAAGATTCCTCAAACAAGTCCCATCAAACTACACCATCACCATCCGTGAACCTGGCATCCGCGGAGACATCACAGATCGAAATGGCGTCATTCTCGCCCAGAACCTGAGAAACTACGAAGTGGTATTCAATCTCGATGAAATCCGAGACGACTACAAACGTCACCTGATCAAGACACGTGGTAAAGATGCCGTTAAGGACTTCAGAAAAATCAAAACCCACGAGATCATTAACGAGTGGGTTCGGCCTAAACTCGCCCTGCACAAACTCGATAAAAAATACCGAGCCAGCGCACTGGACACCCACTACATCACCCACGGCGGGCTCGTTCCATTCACTTTCCGAGATGATCTAACGTATGATCAGTTTGCACACTTTGCCGAGCATAACCTCGAACTCCCTGGTGTGGATGTGCGTGTTAGCCCACGTCGCCAATACCTCTATGGCTCGCTAGCCTCCCATATCCTTGGCTACGTCAAGCAGTGGGAAAAAGGTGAGATTTCCCCAGAAGAGAAACGCAAGTTCAAGCACTACACAGGCGATAGCAAAGGCATCGCAGGAGTGGAGGTCACCATGAACGGTTACCTAACGGGAGAAGAAGGAACCAAGACTCTCCTCAAAAACGAAAAGGGCGAGGTCTTGCAAATGGTCGATTACATTAAACCCGATGTAGGGTCCCGCGTGGAACTCACTATCGACGCCCGAGTTCAGTGCCTTGTTGAAAACACCCTACGCCGAGTTGGTCGAGCCGCCGCCGTCGTCATGGACCCTAACACAGGTGAAGTCCTCGCCATGGCATCCATCCCCGATTTTACACCGAGTTTCTTCGTGCCCAGTATCGATCCCGCAGCATGGAAAAACTACAACACCAACCACGCCCACCCATTGGTGAACAAGGCGATCAATAATTTCACACCAGGGTCCACCTTCAAGCTGCCGACAGCCATCGCTGCCGCTATGCATGGGCATGCCTACGATACCGAATCCTGCCCGGGATACGTTGCCTACGGAAAAATAAAAATCCGATGTTGGAAACGCACTGGTCATGGAACCCTCGGTCTTCAGGAATCGATCCAGCGGTCATGTAACTGCTATTTCATGCGTGTCGCCAACGAGATCGGCAGCACCAAAATGCTTAATTCTTTCCAGCTTCTTGGACTTGGCCAGAAAACCGGTATTGAACTTCCCTCAGAGTCCGCTGGCTTCATTCCCGGCAACCGCTACTGGCGAGAGCAACTTCGTCCTGGGGCCTCAGTGACAGCATCGATTACTGGTATGATGTCCATCGGCCAGTCCGACAGTGCAGCCTCTCCTTTGCAGATGGCGGCCGTCGTTTCCAGCATCGCGAACCGCGGCCAATATTATAAACCACGGATCGTCAAACGCGTCCAACATCCACGCAAGGGAACCCTTGTTCAAAACCGCCCCAACCTCAAAGTCAACCTCCTGCAAGAAGGCCTAAAACCTGAACACCTTGAACGCATCCGCAAAGGAATGTGGTCCGCAGCCAACGAGCCTGGAGGCACAGCCCGACGAGCTTCGGTCAAGGACCGTGACGTTGCAGCCAAAACAGGAACCGCACAAACCGTCGATATGGGCATCAAGTCTAACGACGCCTGGACGGTTGCCTTCGCCCCCTACGATCAGCCAAAGTATGTGGTTGTGGTTGCCGTCAAACGTGGTAGCAGCGGCGGTGCCGTCGCCGGCCCTCTGGTCCATCTCATTCTCCGCGGCCTGTTTGCTCGTGACGAAGGACTCACTCTTCCCCTCACCAAGATGAAGGAGTTCAACGGCGACTTTGTCGTCCGTGCCAAAGTCGAACTTCCTGACCAGGGAGGACTGCTAGACATCGCCTACGAAGACGGAGGTGAGACAGGAAATGAAATCTCAGACATCCCCATGGCGACACCGATCGCCGACATCGCAGCTCCACGAGTTGCTAAACCAACCATTAAACAAGAAGCAGATGCCGAAGGCTCCACAGCCCCTAAGGCCATCATCGTCGAAGAATAATTTTAAACCATCTCTGGTGCCCATGCACCAAACCAATCACTAAAACCATTTACCAACCAACTTAACAACATGATCAAAAAAATTAAAAAAGTCCTCGGACTTGGCTCACCCTCGCCACTCGTAGGAACATCACTCATTATTAACTCTGAAAAACTCGAACGCCGTGTCGCCCTCGTTGAAGAAGGCTCGCTCGAGGAATACAACCTCGAACGTGAAGGCGACCTCAACATCGTCGGCGGAATCTTTAAAGGCACCGTCAAAAACATCGAGCCTGGTCTTAAGGCCATGTTCGTAGACATCGGCCTCGATAAAAATGCCTTCCTTCACTTCTGGGATGCCATCCCTGCCGCCCTCGATACGGGACTGGAGGAAATCCAGCGCGAAGGACAAAAAAAGAAGAAGAAACAAAACCGCATTACCTCCAAGGACATCCCGAGCATCTACCCACAAGGGTCTGAAATCATGATTCAGGTCTCCAAGGGTCCTATCGGAAACAAAGGTCCACGGGTCACAACGAACATCTCCATGGCAGGCCGTTACCTCGTGCTGATGCCCTACTCGGATCAGTTTGGTATTTCTCGCAAGGTCGACGACCCCAAAGAACGCCAGCGCCTCCGCCGTATCATGCAGAAGCTTCAGGTCCCCGAAGGCATGGGCATCATCATGCGCACCGTGGGTACGGGCCAACGTGCTCGCCACTTTGTCCGCGACCTCGCCATGCTCCTTGAGCAGTGGTATGCCGTCGAGGACAAGCGCGATAACAATCCAGCCCCCCTCTGCGTCTTCCGTGAGCCCGACCTCATCGAGCGCAGTGTCCGCAGTTTCCTCACCGATAACGTTGGCCAGGTCATCTGTGACAACGAGGACACCACCAATGAGATGCGCGAGATTGCAGGCAGAATTTCCCGCCGTGCCAAACGCCGCATCCATCACCTCCCTTCCCGACAATCGATTTTCGAAAAAATCGGTATTCAAAAGCAGATCGACGAAGCATTTTCACGCCAAGTCTGGCTCAAATGTGGCGGCTATCTCGTCATCGATGAAACTGAGGCCATGATCACCGTGGACGTCAACACGGGCCGAAACAAAGGCTCAAAGAACGTCGATAAGATGCTGCTCGAAACCAACATGGAATCCGCCGAAGAGGTTGCACGCCAACTCCGCCTGCGCAACATCGGTGGACTGGTCGTGGTCGACTTTATCGACATGCGTCATCGCCGTGATCAGCAAGCCGTTTACCGCGCGATGAAAGAACGTCTCAAGCGCGATAAAGCAAAAACTCAGGTTCTCCAGATTTCCTCAATCGGCTTGATGGAGATGACCCGACAGCGCCTCAACGAATCCCTCCGCGACAGTCTGCTAGAGCCATGTCCATACTGCCAAGGCCGTGGTCGTGTTAAAACTCCGATGACCATGAGTGTCGAGGTCCAACGCGCACTCAACACCGTCATTCAACGTGGCGAAGGCGAGCTCGGCGACCTCATTATCGTGGTCAGCACCGAGGTGCTCAATCGCTTCAAAAAAGAGGACTCCAACCTCTTTGTTGAACTTGAACGCTGCCATAGTGGTCGACTCACCTTCCGCACAGATCCCACACTCCACCGCGAGCGCTTCGCAATCATCGAAGCTTCTACAGAGAAGAACTTGCATCAGGCGTAACCTGTTTTAAGTTTCAAAAACCAATCTTAAAAAAACAAGGTAGCGAAGTCTTTGCAGGCTTCGAATGATCATGCCCGAAAGCAAAACCATCGAGATCGATGAAATCGTCACCCCGGAGAAAGCTCCGGGTGGTGATTCCAAAGGTCATAAAAAGAAGCCTGAGCGGCCCCAACCCGCCGATGGCGTATCGCGCCCTGAAGAATCGGCTCCGGACAATCCCTTTGCCGACTTTCAAAAGGCCCTCCCCTGGAAAGCCAGACTAACTCTCAAGGCCACCCAGTGGTTCATGATCCTCCGCAGCAAGAGCTGGGGAAAACTCGTCATCGTCCCCGCCATCATTCTGGCATTACTACTAGCCCTCCCCCTCGGAGTGCTCGCCATATTCGTCCTCATCATCCGATCTTTTTTGAAATCATTCAGCCGCTAGGGAGGGTGGACGCCCCCGTCCACCGGCAACCCTAGGAAATTGCGGACGAGGGCGTCCGCACCCCCTATTGCCGGATCAACTTTGCCCCTGTCATCTGGAGGCGTTTGTATTTGGCACTCAAGATCAGAGCATTGGTAGCCGTGGCACTGAGGCGTGGTGCTGCGCCAAAATCCTGTGGATTGTTATCGCGGTTAGGTTGATAGTAGAATGTGCCGTCAGGGCAGTGGGCGAGGGCAAAGTGCCAGCGGTTGTGATCCATCAGCTTGCGCAACATGGCAGGGTCAGGCAATGCTCCTAAACCAGTCCATGCCATGCCTAGCAGTGGCGAGCCATGGGTATCGGTAAATGTCACTGGATGATTGCCTATACATGAGGCATTGAGCTTGGCAAAATCTGAATAGGTTTTGCCGCCCACCGGACTCAGGTAATGCGCAACAGCCGATGCGCCCGTACGTCCCATATCGGCATACTTGGGATTCTCCTTACCTCTATCCTTATACCAGACGTATCCGATGGCATTCGTGCCACGAGCTACAAAGTCATGGGTAGCTTTAAATTTGGTGGCATCCACTTTCAGCCCACATCTGATCATCAAGCCCCAGGCCATTTTTGCCTGCATCGTGATCACGTTGATCGCACCGTATCCATTTCCACCTGGACGATCTGCAGGACGATGCCCCCAGCCTCCGTTTTTCATCTGAGCCTTGTGGAGCCACTGATTAATTTCTTCCAATTCCTTGAGCACCCATTTTTCTTTGGTAATGAGATAGTATTCGGCGAGGTATGTTCCGAATAGTGTGTACTTCCAGCCGTCGAGACCGCCGTATGAAATTTTACCGGTGGTCGCCTTAGCACAAAATTCGGCTGCGAGTTTTGCTGAGGCTTGATGTTTTTTATCGGGACTTCCTAACATGGCAAGCGCTGCGAAGGCGTGAATGTGTGGTCGACCATGCCATGAACCATCCGGTTTCTGCCTCTTTATCAGATACTCATAACTCTCCTTCAGGATGATATCCGTTTTCTTACAGTTATAAGGATAGGTTTTTGAAAACGCTCCATACTTATTACCAAGAGATATAGACACCTTAGTGGGCTTCTCGTTACGCATGACATCAAGTGTAAGCTTCCCGCCCAGTTTTACCTGTGATGCCTCGAGCGCTTCACCGAACTCCATCATCGGGCCTTGATAACCAAAAAAATCCGCACCATAGCCAAATTTATGTGCCGTCGTGAATGGCACTCCATTGATACCCGTGATCTTATCACCTGCTAAAAGCTTGCCGTGAGCAGGCGTGTCCTCAAATACATAGGCAACCTCAAGAATCTTGGGCGCTTCAAGAGTAATTTTCGCCCTTGCACCAGTAACCCCCAAATTGATAAACCAGCCACCAGCCTGTGCGTCGGGTTGGACTTTGGTCGTCTTGGTCCACGTATCGCGCTTGCGCAGCGCTTCGGAAGTTGGAGAAAGCCCCAGTAGAATAACCAACATAACAATCGTGTGAGGCCACCTTGTAAAAATATTCATTCTGGTACTACGGACGAATCCGACTGTTCCTTTCCAAAACTGCCGATCCCAACTAAACATTTTTTCGGCATCAATTGAGAGAATTGTCTGTCAAGTCACCTAGAAAGCCACTTACTACCCAACCTGTTTCGCCTTGACTTAAAGCCCTGATAGTGGACGTTAAGGGGGTATACATTTTCAATTTAGTCTATGCGCATTCCGTTGATCCCCACACTGCTCGTTCTTTGCTCCCTCTGCTCCTGTGCCCAAAACTCTCGGGTAACTTCACCAACGGCGGCTGCGCCTGTGCAGGTTGGAACCGTGCCACGCGGCCCCGCTCCTAAGATCGGCGCTCCACGCGCGATTGTAGTCGACTACGCAAGTGGTCGAGTCCTCTTTGAAAAAAATGCCACCGAGAAATGCGCTGTTGCCAGTACTCAGAAGCTGATGACCGCACTCTGCGTGCTAGACAGCGGAGGGCTCACCAAGAAATTCACCATTGCAAAAAGTGATACCTGGGTCGTCCCTACCAAGCTCGGCATCCTTCCGGGTGAGGTCTACAGCAGACGCACTCTGCTCGGCGCCCTGCTTGTCAAAAGCGGCAACGACGTCGCACGCGCACTTGCACGCAGTGTATCTGGAAGTGAAACCAGCTTTTCCAAGGTCATGAACAAAAAGGCTCGCAGTCTTGGAATGC
>Ga0302134_10000803_pt1 | contig 14242 bp, 6 predicted proteins | sample CB9_SCM_MG_FD_203123 | JGI IMG/M metagenome (GOLD analysis project Ga0302134, IMG submission 203123) | Marine microbial communities from Western Arctic Ocean, Canada - CB9_SCM | ecosystem: Environmental > Aquatic > Marine > Oceanic | place: Canada: Western Arctic Ocean | collected 2017-09-19
ATCTCATCGGTGATGACAAGCCGGCTGAGCGCCTTCATGACCTTGTTAAAGCACCTGAGAATACCGTTTGGGCACAAGAGAAGAAGCACTCTTGGGATGCAAGTGAGCCAGCAACCGTTTACTACACTCCGGAGGTTATGCCTGATGGGAAGCAAACAACAGCAGCAACAGTAATTCTACGAACCAAAGGTTGCCATTGGTGGTGGAGCAGCGGTTGTACTTTCTGTGGTTATTTCAATGATACAAGAGATGATGTCGAGAGCAAGGACTTGCATGCCCAATGGGAATATTCAAAGAAAAAACTATCTAATTTTGAGGGCATGGATATGGTCAAAGTATACACCTCTGGCTCCCTATTGGAGGACAGAGAAATCCCAGTTGATTTTCAAGAAACCGTGTTAAGAGAATGTGCAGAGATGGGTAAGCATCTAATTCTTGAAAGTCGCACCGAACAGTGCACTGTGGAAAAGTTGCAATGGGCTTCAAATATCAATCCCGATTTCACTGTTGCAATTGGACTTGAAGCGCATGATGATGAAGTGTTGAGATTTCATATAAACAAGGGATTCAGCCTCAAATCATGGGTTCGGGCGGTTGAAAATATTCGTAAAGTCGGTCAGAGGGTAAAGACATATTTGATGTTCAAACCCCCATTTATGAATGAAGGGGATGCCTTGGAACAATGCACAAAATGGATTATAGATGCTGCTGAAGCAAGTGATGAAATCTCTGTTAATCCAATGAATATCCAAAGAGGCACCATAATTGACAGATTATTTCGGGCTCGAGAATATCGCCCCCCGTGGCTTTGGTCATTGGTTGAATTAATTCAAAGAAGCCATCCAGTTATTCATCCAAAGGGTGGCCTTGCAGGCGCTGAAGACCAAATTTGCAGACTTATAATTCATCCAACAGCAGCAGGTCGGGTTCGAGGCTCTCACAACTGTGGCAAATGTGACAAGCATGTTGGGGCTGCAATTGAACGCTATTCGGTTAGCGGTGACCTTCGAGAGTTTGATGGCTTGGATTGTGCTTGCCGGAAGGTGTGGTTGAACGAAATTCATTTAGATATTTCATCTCCAGTTATCTTAGGCGTCGGCATCCCTCGTAGAGGGCCAGTTCTTGAACATCTCCGCGCTCCCTGAAGAGCCTATTTCAAGAGCATATTTGGTGGCTTGCTAACATCAATGTTTATCATCACACTGCAGGTGGGAGGAATGACCCCTACGGGGTCAGAGTGTGATAGGATGAGCGATGCGGAATCCCTCCCAGAAGTGAGCCAAGGTATGGCCGAGCCTGAAGCCAGTAGAATCGTCTTGGCGATAGTTGGATTGGGGGTGCTTGGCTTAGTAGGAATGTTCTCTGTTATTTTTGGTTGGGAAGGCTTCCCAATACTTTCTGAAATCGTACCCTTATTCGATGCACTTGGTTCAAGTGGAATTTGGTATTACTTAGTTGGAATACTTCTCGGATTTGCTTTTATTGTAATGAATTTACTGGCCGAGGTATTCGGAGAATGAGGTGGTTATGATGTCTGCGATAATTTTCTTTTCACTAGCTATTCTTTACATTGCGATGATTGTTATATCCCATAAAGCAGTCAATGGGATGGGTGAAATGCGTAAAACAATGCGTCATTTCACAGTCTTCATGTTAGATAAGGCTCCAGCAGGAGTCATAGATCTATTCTCCAAGAAAGAGGGCTCAGGCTCAAGGACTTGGATAATTCAGGGGGCACTTTGGGCAACCGTTGCAGCAACCATTGGCTTCCTCAACATTTGGTTGAAGTACGATGCACATGCACTAGACTCTTTCTCCAGCATTGGGTGGAAATATAATGCTGATGTTATGTCAGGATTCAGCGAAACAAGCCTAATGTTTGGTTTCCTTTTCATGACTTTCATCGGTGCGGCTCTTCATATTCTACCACGCACAAACGGGGGCAAGTTGGCAAGTGAGGCAAATGCTTCGTTGATGGCAATGGCATGGAGCGGCATTCTGTTCTTCACTCTAATTATCCTTCCACTTCTACTGAAGTTTGAATTATTGGGTGACCTAACTAATTTACAACTTCGATTCTTCCCTGCCACAATTCAAATAGCAATGGCAATGATTATCGGGGCTTTGCTCTTTAATCTATTATTGGCATTAGGTGAAAGAACACCAGGCACGTCTCTTTCAGCATCAACCTGGTTCATCATCCTTGCATTTATATCGGCAGTTTGGGCTTTTATCATTCGCGGTTCGCTTTTAGCCCTTAATGGAAATGCTATTCAATTATCCCTTCTTGTAGACATTAGCTCATATCACCAATTAGTTTCAGGAGATGCAAGTTCAGTTGTTTGGATGGCAGACCGAATAGTTACAGGCTGGTTCCCATTGGGAATGATATTGGCAATAGCCTACCATGTCATTCCCAGTATCAGCGGCTCACCTATTTGGAGTCGCTCTCTATCGGTAGTTTCATTCACAGTTTTATTCATCAGTGTGCCAGTTCTAATGATGACAGGTGCCATATTATCCGATGATAACTTGCTATCAGTTGCAGCAGTATTAGTGGTCTTGGGATTGGTCCCTCTTCTTGCAAGCTCGAGCAACTTAATTGCTACAATGCAAGGCCGTTGGGAGAAAGTTTTGGCCAGCCCAGGGGGGGCAGCATCCGCGAGCGCAGTTTTACTTCTACCAATTATTGCATTAATGGGGTTCTTCTCATCCCTTGATGAAATCAACGGTGGCAATAACATGAGTGGGGTGCAAGCAACAGTTGACCACGGATTATTGTGGCTGGTTGGAGGATTGATGGCCTTGGCAGTTTGGGGAAGAATCTTCCCTGAAGTAGTCGGGCGCGGACTTTCCAGCCGTTCAAAGGCTCGCTGGGCGTTTTGGTTATTCCTTGCTGGCGGTCTTGGTTCAACCATCAGTATGCTGATGGCCGACTTCGCATCTATTTCGATGATTGATGCAGGAGTTGAAGATGTGTCTAGCTACTTAGGTGGCTATTATCTGACTTCTGCAGCCTTATTTTATGCACTAGTTATGGGGATATTTGTTGCCGCAGTAAATCTTATTTCTACTCTATTCTCTGATGAAATTGTTGCAGATGCTGCCCCAGTTAGCAGCGGAATGGATAGTTTTGAATTACAGCCTGGAAGCACTAGTATCCGAGATTTGGTTTCCAAAGGAGTTGGTGTTGATACACTAATCATCATCAGCGCCCCTTCTGAAGAGGATGAAGAAGAAGATAGCACAGAGGTTGGAGTATCTGCAGCCCTTCACACAGATGAAGGCGTAATCATGCCAAAAGCAGAGCCAGTAAAGGCAGCACCAGTTGATGCATTGGCAGCCTTCCATCCAGAACTCATTGATTTGGCACGCTGGTTGAAGAGTAGTGGAACCACAACTATCGATTTATTCATGAAGATGGATTTAGACCGCGATGGAACCATTTCTCCTTTTGAAATCCGCGAAGGATTGGCTTCACTTGACATCGTGGACCTACCGCCTTGGGATGTTGAGAAATTAGTAACTTCGATGGACCTTGATGGCGATGGGAAAGTCAATATCCCGGAATTAGATATCCATATGATGCGTATTATGAATTCACTTGAGGCTGAAGGAGACGGCAAGGGTTCAACTGATGAGGATGAAGAAGATGACTCACTTGATGAAGCCAGCCTATCGTCAATGAATAAGGCTGAAATTATTGCTCTTGCCAAGGAGAGGGGAATCTCTTCGAAGGGCAAAAAAAGCGATATAATCGCTCGTCTTTGTGAGTGAATGGAATGAGAATCGGTCTGGTTGGCAAGCCAAATGTTGGCAAGTCTACATTCTTCTCAGCAGCAACACAATCAAAAGTTGATATTGCAAATTACCCATTTTGTACCATTAATCCTAATGTTGGGGTAGCATTCTTGCCCGCCCCAATGACCTGCCCATGTGCAGAATTGAGGCAAATAAAGGAAGAAGAGGGTAGACTGGAGCCTGTTAGTGATAACGATCCAAGAGCAGGTAGTCTTTGTGAACCTCGAACCGGTTCATGTATTGCTCACAAGCGCTTAGTCCCTGTTTTCTTAGTAGATGTTGCAGGCCTCGTTCCGGGCGCCCATGCTGGAAAAGGCAGGGGTAATGCCTTCCTTTCCGACTTGGCAAGATGTGATGCTTTGATTCAAGTGGTCGATGCAGCAGGAACAACCGATATCGAAGGAAATCCAATCGGGGTCAGCGAGTCGGAGGAGGATTGCATCGCCTCGATAAAACAAGAACGCGACTTCCTAGTAGAGGAAATAACTGCTTGGATTCATGGGATAATAGAGGATGGTTGGATTCGAGGCGCAAGACGAGTTCAAGCAGAAGGCGAGAAGGGCTTAGTCAGCCATCTTCACGAAAGACTAAGCGGTTTAGGAGCCAACACTACTCAAATAAAAATCGCATTAGAATCATTTACATCAGCAGAACCTGAAGCAGGACCTCCTTGGGATTGGGGTATTGGTTTCAAAAAAGTATTAGCAAGTCACCTTCGTAAAATCATCTTCCCAATCCATATAGCAGCCAACAAGGCTGAAATTGCACCAGGGGAAACTTGGAAGGAATTACAAGAAGAGATGACCAATCAGGGATCAATTCTGATGCCTACTATGGCTGATGCTGAATTAGGTTTGAGAAGAGCAGGAACGATGGGATTCATCGAATATGATGCTGGCGATACTGACTTTGAAATAACTGAACTTGGCAAACAACGCTTGAAGGCACCACAAGTAACTGCATTGGAAGCAATGAAAGATACGATGAAGAGTTTTGGCGGTACAGGAGTTGCAACCTTAATCTCCAGAGTTCTCTATGAATCATTGGGTCATATAGTAGCCTATCCGGTTCAAGATGAAACTCATTGGTGTGATGGTGAAGGCAAGATTCTCCCCGATGCATTAGTTATTCCTGGTGATTCAACTTCCAAGCAATTGGCTTATTCAGTCCATACCGATCTGGGTAATGGTTTCATCAAGGCAATCGATGGAAAATCAAAGAGAGTCATCGGCGCTGACCATGAATTATCAGATGGCGATGTCATCAAGATTCATTCAAAGTCTTGAGTATTCTTCAATTTAGAATTGAATAATCAATGACCAGGTGGTCTTTGGTGAGCCGGTGTTAAGGCAGAGAATAACGCAGAATATTTTGCTCTATTCAATATCATATTTACTGGTAATACTAAAGTTACAAGAATTAACACAACTAGGGAAAACATTCCCCAAGTTGGAATACTTGAGAGAATAACGAACCACATTCCCCAAAGGGCGAGAACCCAAAGCATTGGAGCCCAGCGCCTTGACAAAAGAGTCAACCTAGAACTTGCAAGTCCTGCATCAAAAAGCATCGTTGCTTCTGATTCTTCAATCATTCCTTCTTTAATTCCACAGCGTTGACAGACGTCTTTTCTTGGTCCAACTCCAGGGATGAAATACTCTCTTGGATAAGTTGCGAAACAAAAACGGCAGGCTGGCATGTTCTCCCTCTAGGCTCTACGGTGGGAATCCTGTTCTTCAACCTCGCGTAGCGTCGGAGAAGAGAGGAAGGAACTGATTAGGTCAATTCCCATTGTAGAACCAATAGATTCAGGGTGGAATTGGAGACCCAAAACGGGGAGTTCAGTATGTTGAATAGCCATCACTTCTTGATTTTCATCGGTAGCAATAATTTTCAGGCCTGATTCACTATGTTCAAGGCTTAGGCTGTTATATCTGGTCATCGTCATCGGTGAAGAAAATCCCGAGAACACACTATCTTCTTGATGTTGAATGGCAACTGGAATGCCGTGAATAGCCCCACTTGGGCATTGACGAAGTTTCATTCCAGCAGCAATTCCAAGGGCTTGATGACCTAAACAAATTCCTAGTACAGGAGGTAGATGACCTTGCAATGCTAACTCAGCAATCTGCATTGAGAGAGGGGAGGATTCAGGTCGCCCAGGTCCAGGTCCGATCAGGATATGCGTTGGGTTGACTTTCGACAAGATATCTGCCAATTGTTCTGGTGCCCCCCCCCTCCCTTGGCAATGAACTACATCTGCTCTCAACTCGCAAAGTGAATGCATAATATTCCATGAGAAAGAGTCAAGATTATCTATAAAAAGCACTCTTAATTCAGACTCCAGAGCAATCAAATCATCTTTCCAATAAGCTATTTTACCAATTTCTGAGTTTAGTTTTACGGGTTGGCGTTTGATATTCAAAGGGTAAATTGCATGTGGACAATTTACACTTTCAGTCGAATTCTCTTCAGATAACCATCCCGTAGCTACCCTCAAAGCCTGTGCCTTCCACTTTGCTTCCTCAACTTCCATCTCGGGATTAGATGCCATTACTATCCCTCCTCCTGCTTGAACAGTTGCTTTCCATCCCTCAAAGCTTTGTTTTGCCTCCATTGTTCTAATCAGAATATTCCACATTGCTGTACCACATCTTGGGTCAGAATAACCAATTGAGCCAGTCCAGAATGAACGATTGTGTTTTTCCAATTCATCAATTGCGGCAATGGTCGCAGTTTTCGGGCAACCTGTAATGCTACCACCAGGGAATATTGCATTCAATGCACTCCATACATTTTCCCCGTCTTGAAGGGTACCTTGAACTTCAGTTACTAAATGTTGGACTTGCGAATACGCCTCCACTTGGAAGCGACCTGCATCGACACTTCCGGGTTGACATACAATTCCTATGTCATTACGCTCAAGGTCAACCAACATCCGATGTTCGGCATTTTCTTTTTTATCCGAAATCAATTCATTTCTAAGCCATTCATCCATGTGAATATCTTGATTCCGAGGGCGTGTACCTTTGATTGGTCTAGTACTAACTTGTCTGTCTTTGACAGCCATCAATAATTCGGGTGAACAAGAGCATATGGCCAAATCAAGGTCAGGACTATTCAACCAAGTTGACATCGGTGCAGGATTGTCTTTGCATAAACGTAACATCGTATTCCAAGGCTCTTCTTGCAATTTCCCCATCCATCTCCTGCCGAAATTTAATTGGTAGAATTCTCCGGCTTTGATAGACTTTTTTACTTCTTCAACAATCTTAGCATGTTCCTCATCAGTTTGGCTTGAAACTTCAACGCTTGGTTGAATTGGCGTATCTGGAGAGCGAGTTGGAATATTAATTGGCTGTGGAAGAATTGACAATAGATCCTCTACTTCGTTACCCCATTCATCCCCATCTTCCACTATTAGATGCAAAGTTGAACTCGCTCTGTCGTGTAATATCCACCTATCTACTCTGTAGAGAAGAAGTAGAATATCGCCTTCATCAGGAGGGTGGAATAATTGCCAAGGATGGGTCCATTGTACTAAGTCATAAGCCAATCCACCGGCCCAAGAACCCGGGTTTACTATGTGTTCAAAGGAATCTCTTGGAGTTTGTAATTGGTCAAGTGTAGATAGGGCTTCACCTAAGTTTATTCCAAAATGATGAGAGGTAGTTTTCCATTCTATCCCATCCCATTCTTGAACCTGTAATTCCAGTGCTGGTGGTTGCGGTCCAAGAGTAATTTCTCCTTTCATTGGCGAGCAATCATCACCCCTTGGTGGCAGAAAGTTTGTTTCTGGTTGACGGGCAATAACGCGAATTTTAGGTGGACCCATCATCATACTGTGTGAAGAAAAATCGGTTCTTGGGCCCCCTGAGAGGAGCAATAGTTCATCTGTCCCCCCCCATTTGGAAGATGAAAGTAGGGATTCCTTACGTAATATTTCAGTCAGTGATAGAAGAAGACCTGAATCATCAGCGCAATTCCAGTAGCGATGCCCCTTCAACGGAATCCCTCCCACGACTGCTCTAATGCTTTAGCGAGTATCTGAGAGGCTGCTTTTGATAATTCAGCATCCTTGCCGATTCCAATACTTTGTTCATCTAATTCTTCAACTCTTGCAACTCCAATACCCGATCCAACGACGATTAATTCCCTTGCTTTTGCAAGCATCCGTTCATTGATTATACCTCGATTAACAGGAATCCCATGTTGATCGAGACCATCGATAATCACACTCGAAGTGATAGAATCGATTCCACCACTTTCTTGTTCTGCAATCCATGCTTCGCCATCTCCATCTAGTAGAATTGGAGTAGCCCTATCGCCATCAATGATCGCCCCATCATGGGCTAGTAGTGCAATATCTGCTCCTGCACTTCTTGCATTCTTCCTAGCCGCATCATAGGCATCCCAGTTCCCATGTTTGCAACCAGTTACCCTTTTTGACCAACGGGGGGCAACTTGAGAAACCGCAGCCAAGGGGGGTTGTCTTTGTCGATTTACTCTTCCTTCACAGGTTATTTTTCCATCTTTGAATAGGCGTACAGAAATTAACCCTGTGGGCATCCACTTTCCATTCTCTATTGATGAAATATTTTTCATGGCAATGAGCACAGAGGATTTCAAATCATCTGGCAAATCTATTCTAAGGCGGCTTGCATGCTCACTCAATCTCTGCAAATGAAGATCGAAGAAGGCAACCTTGTCGGCCCCATCCCACGGCAATGTTGTGAAGACACTGGAGAACGGCTCTCCACCATCGGCTTCGTCCACAGAGCATCACAGAAGGTCATCAAGGAAGGAGGTGTCGATATTCTCTTTCTTTGGTGTTCCACCCAAAAGGTCTCCAGTTAAGTCAGAATAATCCATGCTTGGTGAAGTTGAAGTTGGCACTTGAGCGTTCATGTCTGGCGGAGGGGCAACATTTGATGACTGGATATTTTGAGCAGCTGACATTATGCTTGCAGACATATCTGGAGCGGGTGCTGCTAAGGTATCGAAGTCATCATCCCAATCCCCTCTTGGCTGTATTCCAACGCCCCATGTGGATTCCAAATCCCATTGACTTCCTTTTCCTCCCTTTCCTTTACCCTTCACCAAAACCACTAGCAAGACGAGAATAGCAAGGCCGAGTGCTGCTGCAAGGATATTTTGAACAGTTGCATATTCAGACAGGTCAAATCCGCCCTTCGCACTCTTTGCTTCTTCTTCAGCGCTGGTTCCAGAAGTGGGTGTTGAAAGTGAAAGTGGTGAAATAGCACGACGATAAATTGGGCAATCAGGATAACTCTCACCACATTCAGAAGTGGTGACTCCAATCCACCAGGTCGTTTCATTATCTAAGTCAAGATGATTTTCTGAGGTGATAAAGATCGAATTGGATGCATATACTGTTTCTACTAAGGCAGCATCATCGACATCATCGAATTCTTCATTCAAGATATAGACCTTGAATGATTGAACTGCAGCATCTCCAGTTGGACTCCAACTGACAAGGATTCTACTTCCTTCCGATACCCATTCAACTTGTAGGTCAGCAATTGTCGGTAGGTGAGCGCCAGGGTCATCCCCAAGATTGTCTACAGGTGCAGCAGAAGCCATCGTTAAGCCATCATAATGGGCATTTCCATTACTATCAATAACTACGACAGCCACGTGAATCATCAAACCAGGAATGAGTGGGTCATCGAATATTCCATCGAGGACCAACGGCAAGGCAGGATTTCTATCAAGAGTTAAGATAGCATTATTTGGGCCCTTTAGCCCAGGGCCTACTTCTCCTTCAAAATTCCAAGTAGCGGCATATACTCTGTATTCTGCAACATCGCTTTCATCAGATAACTCGAATGTTAAAACCAACTTATTTCCGGAATCTCCCGCATAATCAGCAAGCAGAATTGTCTCTATTCTCTCTGGAGCGGTTTCATCGAGATTGTTATTGATTGGAATAACATCAACGGATTCTAAATTGTCGAGGTGAACGTTTCCTTTGATATCATGGACAGTTATTGTGACGAATAATTCGATATCGGGAACGATACCTGACTGATTGGCAGTAAGGAGGTTTTGGCTTGTACCATCATAGAGGGCTTCAGTGACTATTAATGTCAAAGGTTCGTCAGAATCCCCATTTCTTTGATTTTGTACTTTGATACAACCGCACATCACGAGGTCAGGAGAATATTTTGCATGCACTTCTACCAAATCACTGACGTCTCGGTCTGCTACCCAAACGATGTAATATGCGAAATCATTGGAATCATCAGCATTCCACTGTACTTCTATTGCATTTCCATCATCGTTTGGTACATCCCACGCATCAATTGCTTGGATTCTCTCGGGAGGTGTATTGACATTGATGAGATTTCGCAAAGGTGTCGCTTCAACGATGTCAACATTGCCCTTGTCGTCGTTTAGCCAGTCATCAGAAGCAACGACCGCAAGCCAGTATGGCCGGCCATCAACGAGTGGATAGCCATCGATAGAGGAAATGATAGTCCCATTCGTTTCACAGTCCGTGATTATCTCAGCAATTAGGAAATCATCTACATTGGAAGGCACTTCATCGGTGTTAACTTCCATAATGTAAACTGTGTAGAAGGCGCAATCTTCAGCAGTGCTTGAAGTCCAACCTACTTCAATGAGGCCTCCTTCATCATCCGGTACATCATTTGCCCAAACCCCTACAATTCTCGATGGGGGAATGCCATCGTTTAGGCCACCAGTTGGCACAACTGGACCGATAATCAGAGCATTTGCTTTGTCTTCTTGTCCTGCCTCATCATAGCAGGTCAATCCAATCCAGTATGGTTTTCCAGCTTCAAGTGAAACTATTGTAGAATTGCCCTGAGAGTTTGGCACATTCACCGAGGAGGTCATTCCGATGACATCGTTGATCATGGTACTGGAATGGTAAACCCTTGTTCCAACCAAATCAAGTGCATCACAGCGTCCCCATTCAACGAATAATTCGCCAATTTCTCCACCTTCATTTGGACCTGCTTCTGCCCAAACAGGTGAGGATGGAACTTCGTCGCTTGAATTTGCAGGCCCAAATGGGCTACTGATAGGACCCCAGCGTCCATCTATGTACTCTGTGACGATAACTGCCCAATAATCAACCCCATCTTGTAATGGAGAGGAATCGGCTGAACTAATCGAAGTTGAAGTTCTGGTATAGATACTAACAGTAGCATCTGGGTTCCTTGCCATTAACTCAGTTTCCGTTGGCACAGTATCCAATGAATCCTCATTGAGAAAAATCAGGTAGCGAGAGAAGTCAACATCGTTGACCATACTCCAATTTGCTATTAGTGCACCACCACCATCATTTGGTCTATCATAGAGTTCTTGAATATCGACTGGGCTATCAGTCCTCAACCAATCATATGAAATTCGGAATTGTAAAGAACCGTTAGTTGGGCTGAATAATCTCAATACAACATTCCTACTTCCATTTTGTAGTAAACTTCCATCGACAATATTTTGGAAGCGCATGGTTAAATCAGAATCACTTTCATTTAACCACCATGTGCCGCTGTAATTCAATGATTTACTTGCAGCCCAAGTAGCACCTCCTGATACAGGTGAAGATAGGATAAGCGGCATCTGAATCATATTAACTCCACTAGGGCCTGGAGTGCCTCCACTTTGTGGAACTGTTTGGGAATTTGAAGAATCGATCAGAGTAATGTGCATCCCTGGATGGGTTTTACTTGAGACATCGCTGCCTGCACCTATGAAATTAACAGAGAGCGGAGTTGCTCTTCGCATAATCAATCGGTCATATTCTTGGAATGCAGGTGCAGGACCCCAGCCATAGAGTCCCGAATCACTAGTGACCCAATATCCAGCATTACTTGCGAAGGCATTTGTTGTTTCAGAAATTGCATGTCTTACGAGCACAGAATGTCCCATTCCACTAATATCAAGCAGGGTAATTCCGAAATAAGTAGTTGCAATCAAATGATTTCCATCGCTTTTTAGATTATCGACAGGCCACCCATTCATCTGCCAAGAACTCGCACCATCTTCAAATTCAAGAGTTGCCGAATTCCAATGCACCATTGGCTCTTCGTCAGTGGCAATATGTATGCCCCACCAATCAGCTGCAAGGGCGAGAACATTATTACTTGGAATCTGGTCAATACGATGAATGTCAACAACACTATCAGTTGTGATGTCGATTTCCGTCACGCCAGGCCTTGTACTACCAGCGCCATCATGAGCAATGAATAAATTTCTTGCTGATGGATTGCCCCATATCACACTCGAAACTACGGAATTTCCAATCAGCCCATCTTGAGTAGTCATAGTACTGAGAAAGGTATTATTTCCCATATCCATTCTTGCTAGGCCTGCACTTGTACCGATGTATAGCATGTCCCACGTTATAACTGTACTATTGATTAAAATCATTACAGCCTCATACGAAAGACTGTTGATGGCATTTGTTGGCAGCCCATCCATCGTAGTTAGCGAATCCATCCATTCTTCTGAAGTAATATTCCATAGACCAATGCCTCCATCAGTTGCAAAGTATGCAATTTCATCGACTATTGCAAAATCATTGATAATATTACTAGGCAATCCAGATAGAAGCCTTCCTGCAACCCATTGCTGAGTTGATGGATCAAACACCCCAACTCCAGCACTTGAAGACCAAGATCCTTGTAGTCCAACTATCAAGTCTCCATTATAGACTTCAATTCCATCTAAGATGTCATGTAAACCGCTCGGCATTAGCATCGCTGAACCAGTTTGTGGGTCTAACTTAGCAAGCCCTCTACCATTGATAGTAGCCCAAACAAAGCCACCTTGGAGGGTAATTTCTTCGATTTCCCCTCCATAATTACTCCAACCAAACTCCCACTCAACGCTCCCATTTGGTAAAATCATTCCCTGAAGCACACCTTGTCCAAGACTTTGTGATGAGGCAGTTACCACCCAGACATGGGTTCCATTAGAGATGAATTCACCAACATTTCCATTGACCAAACCGGGTAGGTCCATGATAGTACTCAATCCAAGTTGTGAATTGTAGAAGTCAACTTTTGAGTATCCACTCGAACCACCGGCTTGACCAATCCAAAAATCACCCATATCAGAGAGTAAAGAGGTTACACTTGCCCCTTCTGACATGACGGTAGCTTGCCCTGCACTACCTCCAGATGCTGAGAGAATTGAGAAACCACCTACTTCTGTGCCACCGTTAGCGCCACCTGTTGTTCCTACTCCGTGTCCTATGGCTAACTTTCCACTTGACCACTCGATACTATCCCACCATGTACGGTCGGAAGAAATTCCATTTGATGCATGGTCTATTTGTGAGATAAAGGAGGTACTTTGGTAATCATAGCGGTCTATGCCTGCATCTGCTTGGTAATAACCGATGTAAACCACATCTTGGTCATCACAAGTTACTGCAGAGGGTGCATCATCAGATAGATCTCCGCTATTCTGGGTCCATGCGTTGCTCCATGAGTTACTGTTGAGGTCATACCTCGCGATTCCCCCATTGAAGTTATTCGACATCACTACATGTAAGATATCATCACAACGAGAGAATGAGATTGGGAAGCCATTTGGAATCGATCCTTGCCCACCATCCCATGTATTCCAATTTCCAGTACTGTCTAATCGAAGAACCATTGGGTCCTGAGGATTACCCCACCAATTAGAACCCGCAGTTCCCACCCATAAATCGCTACCTTCTACATATATGTCCATCACAATTTCTTCTGACGTAGAAGGCATTCCACTTCCTGGAGTCCATGTGCTAAGCCATTGACCATTAGTCTCATCATAGCGGGCAATTCCATCTTGAGTCCCAAAGAGTAATTCACCATCATACTCCAGAATCTCCCTGATAGGGAAATCAATTGTGTTATCATCCCATTCTCCAGTAATTTGACCGGTACTATCGTAGCGCCTAAGGAATATACTGCCCCACGCAACCCATGAATCTCCACTTGAGGATTCATAAATTTCCACTCTCTCAACAGAGCCAGTTGCATTCCAATTAGATTCCCACGATTGAGTGCTTAGATTCCACAGCACTACTGCACCTTGGGCATCACTATTCCATGCTGGTCCAACGCCTATTGCTAAGTTTCCACCAACAATTCCAATTCCATGTATGTAGCCATTAATTCCCGCTTGTTGACCGGCATCTAGGCTATCCAACTTTGTCAGGTTTGAGAGAACTATTCTGTGAACGTTATCCCCGCTATAGTAAGTTGGAATATAGTGGAGAATGCCATTGGCGATAATAATCTCAACAGGGTCACCATTTCCTGTGTATATACTAGAACTCTTTTCAATATCAATTTCTTCGGTTTCATTTACCCAATCAAGACATTGGAAACCATCAGAACCACCTACCCAAATACGGTTTGGATTGGTATCAGCTGCGATAGATGTTATCTGGTCGGTATCT
>Ga0302134_10000806_pt1 | contig 14237 bp, 12 predicted proteins | sample CB9_SCM_MG_FD_203123 | JGI IMG/M metagenome (GOLD analysis project Ga0302134, IMG submission 203123) | Marine microbial communities from Western Arctic Ocean, Canada - CB9_SCM | ecosystem: Environmental > Aquatic > Marine > Oceanic | place: Canada: Western Arctic Ocean | collected 2017-09-19
ATTATATCTTGTCGAGCCAATACGTAACTCCACTGCCGCATGACGGCCATTTGTTCGGTACGCATGGCCGCGAAGATATTGGCAGGGCAGCACTACGTTGCATTGACATGGCCAGTGGTAAAATGCGGTGGGAGACGGCTGACTTTGGAGTTGCTCATACTATTTTAGTAAAAGACCAGTTTCTCGCACTCAACACTTCGGGAGAATTAGTTTTAGTAAAAGCAAATTCGGCGCGGTATGAGGAAGTCGCTCGAGCCAAAGTTAGTACTTCCACAACCCGCTGTTTCCCGGCTTTGTCCAACGGTTATTTCTACTTTCGTAATAACCAAGGCAACCAAGGTAAACTCATAGCTTTGAAATTGCCTTAGTATTGTGGAGGGCGTTGGTGGGTAAAATCCAACCACGAATTAGCACGACTTGAATCTCTGATAGGTTTTGATGTATTTACGCATTATTTTTTAATCACCAAACTACTTCCTTCTGTTGAATCGAATCTAATTTTGTCGCGCCAACTTATCAGGATTCTTGGAAAAAAACGGGGCAGTCGCCACAGCGTATCTTCGAAATTTGGAGTCATCGGTAATGTCGCGTTTAGTCTGACGCTATTGTTGTTGGGTTTGATTTCAGGTGTGTTCTTCTTGTTGAACTTACCGAGTGGTGTTGCCAGTTGGCTGTTGGGAATTGTGATTCTGTCATTTATTGGATTTGGAATTCAGGGGCTTGTTACGGGACTACTTAGCAGTCGAGTGGGTGATGGTCTGCGGTTTTCACTAACACAAAATGCGCATCGTTTTGATCTTACACAAAAAAGCAAGGCGGCTCGGCGACTGCCTAATGTACCGCTAATTGATACATTGTTAATGAGTCCTGGCAGTACGCTGCCGTGGCGGTTGCCAGTTACAACGGGAAAATCAATTGAAATCATATCGGTTATTGCGTTCTTTGCAACTTGGACAATTGTCTCGTTGTTCTTAGTGGGCTACAGCATCAATCAATACAGTACGACAAATCACGGTGGTTGGAGCAGGTGGTTACCAACGTTATCGCTGTTGCCGTCGATCGGATTCGCCGTTTGGTCTGGTCGCCTGCTAGCACGTGAATTGAAGAACCAAATTAATATCGACCCGTTAAAAGTTGAAGTGTCGCATCAACCGATTTATCCTGGCCAAACTATCGACGTTGCCATTTCCCAAGGTGGCGCGTTGTATGTACGTTCGTTGCGATTGTTTTTGGTTTGTGAAGAGGTTACGAGTTATCACCAAGGAACGGATGTACGCACTGAAACACTTGAGATACTTCGCGAGCAAGTGTTTGTGCAGCGAGGATTTGAGATCACTTCCAAGTCGCCGCTCGTGGAAGCGTTTACCGTAACCATTCCGCAGGACGCAATGCATTCGTTTCAATCAAATTTCAATTGTCTGCAATGGCGAATAGTATCCGTTGGGCGGTATCGAGATTATGCGGAAATCCGCCGAGGGTTCTCATTGGTTGTGCATCCACCGTTTGAGGAAGCAGATGATTTGAACAGTTCCCGTGGAGATACTCATGCAGTTTGATCCATTAATTAGCATTCGTTTGGACCTCGCAGACCGCGAATACCAATCAGGCGATATCCTCGAATGTGAATATCAAATCGATGCCGTTGAAAGTGACGAGATGCATTCGGTCGAGGCTGCTGTGCTTTGGCACACAAGTGGCAAAGGTGACGAGGATCAAGGCATTCATTATTACCAGCGAGAGACACGCAAATCTAGGCATCTCGATCAACCCGATTTGCGAGTATTGACGCACTTTACGACAACTTTGCCGAACAGTCCGTTTAGCTACGAAGGCACAAATTTGAAGATTCAGTGGTGTGTGCGGGTGCGGATATTAGTTCAGCGGAATGGTCAAAATTTGCGTGAATATATTCATGATCAGGGATTTCAACTGCAACACGTTCCTTTGCTGCAGAGTTGAAAAGTGGCCTGTAATCAAGCACACGCGACAGCCTCGGTAAATCCATTCGAAACGCGGTGGACCAAGCCGGGGCAGATGACTTTCCTGCCAAATGGGTTTACCTCTATTAGTGAATTAACCGCTCAAATCGTAAAAGATACTCCGCGTTGTGAGATTCTTGGCGAGCACGGGGTAGGGAAATCAAGTCTACTCCGAGCACTGCAATCTGACCTTGATCAACAGTCAATCTCAAACCATTTGGCTTACGCATGTGGCGAGTTTCCCCATGACAATCCGCCGCTGAAATTTGCTGCAATTAAGTTGCTTTTGCGAGAATCTGATGTGTTGTTCGTTGACGGTTTTGAACAACTTAGTTGGTGGACGCGACGGCGGATCATTAGTTACTCGGTAAAACATGATCACTCTCTCATCATTGCTTGCCACCAAACCCAACGCTTACCTTGCCTAGTGCATCTTGCAGCAGCAGAGACGCTCGTGCTTAAACTAGTGCTTAGTTTGCAGCAAGCACAGCAGGCGGATGAAGTCGTTGCCGCGAGTGATGTTCGTGAGTTGTACCAACGCTTTGGTAATAACGTGCGAGAATTGTTGTTTGCTTGCTATGACTTATATGAGCAACGAACGGCAAATAAGTAGAAAATATCTTCACAATAAAAAAATGCCACCTTTGATTGGCTAAATCAAAGGTGGCAACGCGAATCGCTATGCACTCTACACAGAATGCACAGAGAAATTGTATTGTCGCTGACTACTTAAGAGGAATCCATCCCTCGTCGTCTAAGATGACGGTGGCGGGGCGAATTGGTAGAGTCGTGCTGACCGTCGTACCCACAAAGACTGGAGTCATGCGAGGAATTACGATGTGAACGGTACGATCAAGTGGATTCACCAACTCCGGTGCAGCCGTTTTGGCTTCTGGTTTGGCTTCCTCTGCCGCAGGGTCTGGAATTGGTTGATTCGCATCCCGTACTTTTTCGTCTGGCTTGGTCTTGTCATCTTTCGCTGGTTCTTCAGCGGGAGTGATGATTGGTTCTCTCAAGACAGATTCACCTTCCGCTGTAGTGTCGTCCTCAGGTATCTCGACCTTGCGAGTTTCTATTGCAGCGTTAGGTGTTGTTTCTGGTTGTTGCAAAACTTCAGGATCCAGCGAGGGGCGTTGATCAGCAGGTTCCACTGGAACAATATTGTCGCCGTCTCTATTTGACGCTGCCGGAAGACCTGGCTGATTGCTGCCATCGTAATAGGGGCTAGGTGTTGATTTAGCAGCCGTTGATGTATCACAACGAGGGAAGATCGGTTCGAGTATATCGCTGAGTCGTGGAATGTAAGTTCGCGAGAAAATATTCTTTGTCGAATCTTCTAGCACGGGGCGATACGATTGCACAGGTACTTGGCGTAATCTCCAAGTGGATGTTTCCACAGGTTTAAACAAAATCGATTGACCGGGGCGAGCGTGTAGATCAACCGCTGGTCGGTAAAGTGTGGTGGGGATCTTAATCCACTTGGTTTCATAGTGCGTTTCCAACTTGTAACCCGTAACAACTTGGCGTGGGAAGAAGGGAGTCAAGGGGTTGATGATTTCGTGGCCAGTTTTAATTGGCTTCTTGACTTCAACTCGATCCGCTTCTTTGATTGCAGGAGTATTGTACACCGGCAAGATTGGTTGGCGGCCAGCGATGACATCAAAAATGTCTGCTGAGACGCTTGCCGTACAGAGCATCATGACTGCTAGGGCCACGGAACTCTGTTTCATTCGATTGCTTTTGTTAATGCAAATATTCATTCTACTTCTCTCTCTCTTCGCGTTGATTATGTGTTGTGCTCATGCCACTCTGCCGCGCTGTTTAGCAGGGAAAGTAGGGATGAATTAAACACATAACAGGAATAAATTCCGCTAACACTCAGTGTAATCACAGCAGGTGTATTGTGTTAAAAAGTTTTTCACTTTACACGGCTAATTCGATGCAATTTAGTGTTTACATCGAATATAACGATTACGCAATGTGCCGTCCCAATTTTGGTGCTCTTACCCACCGCTGGAGACATGCTGGAATCAAGTTTTCACTTGGTTTAACTGTTTTGATTAGTGAGTAGATGCCAACAAACTCCCGCGTTTGCTTGACATCGAAATACCTAAACTGCCGAGTAAAGACACACTCTCACTATCTAAAACAAAGGTAGGTCACCGTTTTGAGGTGAGGTTGGAATAAAATAAAATATTTGTTCGTTTTTTCGTTTTTCAATGTGGCCGTCAATGCGTTTGCAGCAGATCCGGCGGTTTTACGAAGTAGTTGACGTTGCTAACCCCGTAGCCACAAATCTAATGCAATACCCTATAATCGCTGTCACCCAAGTTCGACCAATCTCTGTTAGGAAAAAAGGAAATGGATTTAGATAATGTTGCGATTGCCGCGGAAATAGGCAAGCTAGCGGATTTGTTGGAATTCAGCGGCGCGAATTCATTTAAGATTCGTGCCTATCGAAATGGTGCGCGAGTCATCAAGGATTTCCCCGATTCATTTGCTACCATGGTGCACAACGATCCGAGTAAGATCACCGCCATTCAAGGAATAGGCAAGGGTGTTGCCGAGAAGGTAACACAGTTAATTGAGTTAGATAATATCGCTGAGATTGACGAATTACTGGAAGTGATTCCAGTGAGTGTGTTGGACTTATTGCGAATTCCAGGCTTGGGTCCCAAGAAAGCTGCCGCTCTTTATCGGACCTTGAATATTCAGACTCTCGATCAACTTCAAGCTGCCTGTGAAGACGGCCAAGTGCAAGAGCTTAAGGGGTTTGCTGCCAAAACGGAACAATCGATTCTCGACGGTATTGCAATCGCAGCTGCTGCTAATTCGCGCATTCGTTGGGCAGCCGCAGACAAGCTTGCTGAGACGTTGCTCGAGCATTTGCGATCATGTCCCGCAGTTGAGCGGATTGAGCTGGCGGGAAGTTACCGTCGGGGGCGTGAAACAGTGGGCGATCTGGATCTCCTGGTCATTTCCACAAAACCAGCCGCTGTGATGGACTGTTTTTCTGAGTATCCAGAATGGGAGCAGACGCTGGTGCGGGGCGATACGAAGATGTCGATCCGCGTGCTTAATAGTTTCCAAGTCGATTTGCGAGTTGTACGTAAAGAGTCCTTCGGAGCTGCTTGGCAGTATTTTACAGGCTCTAAGGACCATAACGTTGCTGTTCGCGGTCACGCTAAACAACGGGGCATGAAAGTTAACGAATATGGCGTCTTTAAAATTGACGGTGATGACGAAATTCAAGTGGCTGGAGCGACGGAGCAGGAGGTTTACGAAGTGTTGGGCTTGCCTCACTTTGCTGCAGAGATGCGAGAAGCTCGGGAGGAATTTCAGTGGGCCGAGCAGGGTGCCTTGCCTAAGTTGATTGAATTAGGTGACATTCAGGGCGACCTGCATATGCATACAACAGCCACGGATGGTAAAGCAACGCTTGCTGAAATGGTGGCAGCGGCACGAGAGCGTGGTTTGCGATATATCGCAATTACGGATCACTCTCAGCGTGTATCGGTAGCTCATGGATTAACTGCTGAGCGAGTCGTGCAACAATGGGAAGAGGTCGATCGATTTAATGAAACGATCGAAGATGATTTTCGTGTACTCAAAGGTATTGAATGTGACATTCTGGAAGCGGGTGGTATGGACTTACCTGACGAAGTCCTAGCGTTAGCCGATTGGGTCATTGCTTCAGTGCATTTTGGGCAGAAACAATCACGCGAGCAGATTACGGATCGTATTGTGGGGGCGTTAGAGAATCCGCACGTGAAGATCATTGCACATCCGACTGGCCGTCTTATTAACCGACGCGAAGCGTATCAGGTTGATATGGATGCCGTGTTTCAAGCGGCGCAAGATAATCGTAAAATGCTGGAGCTTAATGCCAACCCCGCGCGACTCGATTTGCATGATGTGCACTGCGCAGCCGCTCGGAAACGAGAAATCCCGATTGTCATTAGTAGCGACGCTCACAGCATTGTTGGTTTGGATGTCATGCAATATGGTATTGTGCAGGCTCGTCGCGGCGGACTAACGGCTGACAATGTAGCCAATACACAACCCTGGGAAAAAATCCAACAGTGGTTCACGTCCTAATCGCATCTCGGCTAAAATAGAAGCATAAGTAACATCCCGTTACTTTCTTGTTTCATTCACATCATCAACTAATCGTAATCATAGGTTCGACATGAAAAACAACAATTGTCCGCAGACTGCCCATATTGAAACTTCGTCATCAGAAATTACTCGTCGTCGTTTTGTACAGCGCACCGCCGCTACCATGGCAATATCGGGTGCCGCAGTTCCGTTGGCGTTGGCGATTGATCCCGTTAAACGTACGGGCGAACCGAAGTTTAAATTCTCGCTTGCAGCTTACAGCTATCGGTCTCTCCTTAGTGGTGACAAACCGCAAATGTCGATGCGAGATTTTATTTCCGATTGTGCCAAGTTCGGGCTCGAAGGGACAGAATTGACATCGTACTATTTCCCCAAGGATGTGACAGCAGATTATTTAGCATCGCTAAAACAGCATTGTTTCACGTTGGGTTTGGATGTTTCTGGGACAGCAATCGGCAACGATTTTGGTCACAGCGAAGATGATTCAAAACGGGCAGATCAGATTCAACATGTGAAAACATGGGTAGACCATGCAGCAGCGATGTCAGCGCCGGTGATTCGCATTTTTGCTGGCCACCACAAAAAAGGACGCGATGAAACGATGTCACACAAGTTGATGGTTTCGGCAATTGAAGAATGTTGTGATTACGCAGGTACCAAAGGCGTATTCTTGGCATTAGAGAATCACGGCGGTCCGACCGCGACTGCCAAGGGATTGTTGCAATTTATCAATGACGTGCAGAGCCCATGGTTTACCGTTAATTTGGACACAGGAAATTTTGCTAGTGACAATTGCTACGATGAAATTGAGCAAATCGCGCCCTACGCCATGAACGTGCAAGTGAAAGTTGTTACCCGTAATTCTGCCGGAGAAAGCAAGCCAGCAGATTTTGACCGATTGGCGAAGATCCTTAAAGGTGCCGCCTACCGTGGTTATATTGTGCTGGAGTATGAAGAAAAACACGATCCGCGCAAGCACTCGCCAATCTACATCGAAAAGCTCAAAGAAGCGTTCCTCGGCTGATAGGTTTAGAGGCCCATAAAAAAACGCTCGTCGCGGGAAACCCATGACGAGCGTTTTTAACTTTTTCTACAATGCTGTAGCGGCGTAAGGTCTATTTTTCAGCTTTGTCTTTCTTTTCAGCTTTTGCTGGCTTTTCAGCTTCTTTAACGCGATCACGAAGCTTGCCTGCAGTTGATTTTACTTTAGCGGCCGTCGCTGTGACTTTGTCTTTAACTGCAGTCTTCTTTTCAGCTTTTTCTGGTTTTTCAGCTTTGTCTCGTTTGACAGCTTCTTTAACGCGATCACGAAGCTTGCCTGCAGTTGTTTTTACTTTAGCGGTTGCCGCTGCGATTACTCCGGTTTTCTTACTAGCTTTTTCTTGAGCCACTAATGAACCGCTGACAACGAACGTCAGCACCAATACGAAGGCGATTCCGCCTGTTAAAAAACGTTTCATAGTTTTGTCTCCAATCGACGATTATTCGAATAAAATGTGTGCATCGCACATCACAGTGCACACCCATCAACGTATTATCGCAGAATAAAACAAAAAATCTTCACCTAAAAAATAACTTTCGTTGTTTTTATTTGGTTTGGGGGTCTGGTGATTCAGGATTGACGGGAAGTGCCAGTATTTGGGAGACTTAGCGCACAAGTATCGCCTGTATGGTTCGCGGTAATGCAGGCGATACAACCAACACAACCCGTAGTGGATGGTCGTTGAGTCTTAGTGTCTTCGGTGATCGTTTTGGCATGCACTCAAGCAAATCCAGATAAATGATAGAGGTGAACGACGATGAAATATTTATCAACAGACAAACCATTGATGCTCTGCGTTGGCGTGACGTTACTATTAGGGTTAGTCGGCGTAACAGGTTGCGATGACGCTGACACCGACTCGACTAGTAGCACTCGAAATTTGGTTTCACCTATTGTAAATGTAAAACCGAGTTCCGACGCGGAGTTGGCGGAACCTGATCAGGAATCTCCCGCGCGAAATTTGACAATGGAAACCTCTGCGCCAGTTGTTGATTTATCAGCTACGGCAACGCCCGAACAAGTTGTAGAGTATTTTTTAGCGGCACTACAGCAAGGCAGTGACGAACAAGTCACGGGTTTATTAACAGCTAAGGCCCGAACTGAAACAGCGAAACACGACTTAGTGGTTCGTAGTCCAGGTTCACCGACGGCTAAGTTTAGTGTTGGTGCGTTGGAATTGGTGTCGGGCGGCGCCTACGTCAACAGTCAATGGAGCGAAACGAGTCGCGAAGGTTTCACACACTCATTTGAAATTATGTGGGTATTGCGTAAGCAAGCCAACGGTTGGCGGATCGCCGGGATGGCAACTCGCGTGGCAGAGAACGAGCAACCGACGTACCTCAATTTCGAAAACCCACAAGAGATGATTCGCAAGTGGGATGCGGCTGACAAACGATTGACGAACAAAACGAATCCTGCAAACCCAGATAGTACGACCGCCAGCACGGGTGGGATGTAGTTTTCGAGTTAAATAACGTACCGCGGTAAAGCCGCATTAGCTTTCGTCGTCGGCTTGTAGTTGAGTAAGGACGGTGTAGTCTTCCAAGGTAGTTGTGTCCCCAATGTTCTCGTTGCCTTCGGCTATATCTTTTAGCAGCCGACGCATGATTTTTCCGCTACGAGTTTTTGGTAGTGCGTTGGTGAACCGGATATCGTCGGGTTGAGCCAGTGCGCCTATTTCTTTTCGCACGTGCATTCGTAACTCTTGTTTCAGCTCGTCGCTTGGTTCTGCGTCGATAAGTGTTACAAACACGGCGATGGCTTGGCCTTTGAGTTCGTCCTTACGTCCGACGGCAGCCGCTTCCGCAACCTTTTTATGGCTGACTAGGGCGCTTTCGACTTCGATGGTACTTAGTCGATGCCCCGATACATTGATGACGTCATCTATCCGGCCCATGATCCAATAGTAACCGTCTTCATCACAGCGAGCGTTGTCACCCGCGAGATAGAGTCCGGGAAAAGTGTCCCAATAAGCTTCCTGGAATCGCTCGTCATCGCCCCAAATTCCACGCAACATACCTGGCCACGGGTGTGTCAAGACAAGCTTGCCACCTTGGTTCTCTCCTACGGGAGCACCGGAATCGTCGAGGATCGCTGGTAGAATACCGGGTAGTGGTTTTGTGCAACTACCAGGCTTCGTTGCAATAGCTCCGGGCAACGGAGACATCATAATTCCGCCGGTTTCTGTTTGCCACCAAGTATCCACAATTGGACATCGCTCGCCACCGATTTTATGGTGATACCACATCCAAGCTTCCGGATTTATACCTTCGCCAACGGTGCCCAGTAATCGCAGACTTGATAGATCATGTTTGTCGACATGATGATCTCCCCATTTAATGAATGCTCGGATAGCCGTGGGAGCGGTATAGAGGATCGTAATTTTGTGTTTTTCAATGAGTTCCCAGAAACGGTCTTCCGCGGGATAATTAGGAGCGCCTTCGAACATCATAATTGTCGCCCCGGCACAAAGGGGGCCGTAAGCTACATAGGTATGACCGGTGATCCAACCACAATCGGCCGTGCACCAGAAAATGTCGTCGTCGCGGATGTCGAACACCCACTCGAAGGATTTCTTGGCATACAAGTTGTAGCCTGCTGTGGTGTGTTTAATGCCTTTGGGTTTTCCGGTAGAACCACTTGTGTAAAGAATAAATAGTGGTGCTTCACTATCGAGTGGAGTGGCTGGGCAATCATCGTCTACTTGTTCTAGTAAATCGTTCCACCATAGATCACGGCCTTCTTTCATCTCGATCGGTGTGCCCGTCCGGGCTAGGACAATACAAGTTTTGACTGTCGGTGATTTTTCGAGTGCTTCATCAACAATTTTCTTCAGTTCTAAGACTTTGCCGCGGCGGTAGGCGCCGTCTGCGGTGAGTTGAACTTTGGCGTTGGCGTCGTTGTTGCGGTCGGCAATCGACTCTGCAGAGAATCCTGCAAAAATGACACTGTGGACAGCGCCGATACGTGCACACGCTAGCATCGCAAACGCCAGTTCAGGCACCATTGGCATGTAGATTGAAACAACGTCCCCTTGTTCCACTCCAGCCTTCTTAAAAGCGTTCGCCAAGCGTGAAACTTCGCTGTGTAATTCACGATAAGTGAAGGTGCGGACATCACCAGGCTCACCTTCCCAAATAATGGCAGTTTTATCAGCGTTGTTTTCTAGATTACGGTCGAGGCAATTGTAGGATACGTTCGTTTTGCCACCCACAAACCATTCTGCATTAGGTACATTCCAATTCAGTGTGGTATGAAAGTCTTCAAACCAATGAAGTTCCTTGCGCGCCAAGTCCTCCCAAAAAGCAACGGGGTCAGCTTTGGCACGGTCATACAAGGCTTCATAGGCTGCGAGCGATCCAATTTCACAACCTTCTAAGAACGAATCATTCGGGGGAAACAGGCGAGTTTCCTGCATTACTGTTTCAATGGAACTGCTGGGGTTCTCATTTGTGTTCCCAGTTACGTTTTCGCCATTGTTGTCTGACATGCCACTGCTTTCGTGATTTTGGAGTTAGTATCGATTTGAATATTAACAGACGATCCGATAGTCACGATTTTAGTTGCCAATGAGAGTGGTTGTAAACCGGTTAGCAAGCCCTTTTGAATCGTGAATGTGAGCTAATTTATACGAAGCCAGTTTTGCAGGCCGAGTTTAAAGAGGATCCACAGAGAATGGATAGCCTCGCGCTGATTTAGCTTGGAGGCGCCGTGTTCCCTGTCCGTAAAGACGATTGGAATCTCTGTGATTCGTACGTTGAGTTTCTTAAGTCGCCAAAGAAACTCTTCCATAAAGGAATAGCCATGTGAAAGGAATTGTGAAAAATCCAGTTGTGCTAGTACCTCAACTCGGCAACACCGATATGCTCCACTGCAATCGCGTGGTTTGAGGCCGAGTAGAATGCGTGCGTAAAGGTTGACTCCGCGGCTCATGAACCGCCGAAACCACGGCCATCCGGTCACGCCACCACCGTGGGTGTATCGTGAACCGATCACACAATCAAAATCTGGAGATTCCAAGCTACCAATAGTGCTAACCATTTTTGGTAACTGCTCGGGAGGATGGCTGAAGTCCGCATCCATGGCAATCCACAGGTCATATTTGTGCTCAATCGCAAATTGCATCCCGCGGACCGTGGCAGTACCTAATCCTTGTTTGCTGCACCTCTGAATTAGGTGAAACCACTCGTGTTCATCTGCCTGAGCTTCACACCATTGCCCCGTGCCATCTGGTGAACCGTCGTCAATAATTAGAATATCGGTTTTCGGTAGTGCTTGGCGGATGGCTTCGACAAGGGGGGGAACATTATCGCGTTCGTTATACGTGGCAACAGCGACGAGTGTCTTGTGGAGCGGTGGCATCAGTTTACCTAGCGAGTCAAATTACTGTAATACTTAACTGTTTTGGCAATCCCGGTGGAAAAATCAACTTGACTCTCGTACTGCAGTTGACTCATTGCGCGTTCAATATCAGCGCGACTGTGTAGAATATCGCCTTTGCGCGCTGCAGCAAATATTGGTTCGATGAGTTCGATAACGGTGCTGGTGTCACTGCTTTGGTAATCGTCGATTAAGAGATACTTGTTGATTAAGGCAACGACATCAAGTAATGAAGTACTTTTGCCGTTTGCCATATTGATAGGTTCACCAGAAACGGTTTCCGCATCCGCCGCCAGTAGATTTCCATGAACGACGTTATCAATATACGTAAAGTCGCGGGATTGAGTGCCGTCACCGAAAATCGTGGGGGCCTCGCTTCCTAGCATGGCCGTAATGAACAAGGGGATTACCGCGGAATAGGGACTGGCGGGGTCTTGTCGCGGACCGAAGACATTGAAGTACCGTAGTGTTACGGTTTCGAGTCCGAAGCTGCGATAAAAGGCATGGCAGTATTGTTCGCCAGCGAGTTTTGCTGCTCCGTAAGGAGATATTGGTGCTGGTACATGCAGTTCGGATTGCACTTTTTCGGTGGTGTTTCCATAGCAACTACTGGACCCCGCATAAATGAGTCGTCGGACGCTTGATTTACGAGCCGCTTCGAGGACGGTGAGCGTACCTGTCGCATTGATTTGATGGGTGAGCGCTGGTTCGACAAGTGAGCGAGGGACGGATACCATCGCGGCTTGGTGGAAAACGATATCCACATCCGTAAGCAGCTCGCCAAGTAACTCAGAATCGAGGATTGAACCTTGTTGAAACTGGATGGCCGAAGCTGACTGCTGGAGGTTTTCTAGGTTACCTGAAGAAAGATCGTCGAGGACGACGACTTGGTCGCCGCGCGCGACTAGGGCATCCACAATGTGCGAGCCGATGAATCCCGCACCTCCAGTTACGAGGTATTTTGTCATGCCGTTATTGTAACCTATGCGTCTGACAGCATGCCAAATTCGACCGTGGGAGCTGGTCTGGCCGAATTGTCTTTGGTCGTCGATTCTTCCTCAGTGGCCACGGGTTTAGGTGGCGCTAGCTGCTGCAGGTCGGCCCAAGCTAGCTCGACATCGTATTCTTCAATGAGTTGCATCTCTCGTTGTAACCCAATGATTAGACAGCGGTCTGCTAGTAGGTTGATAATCCGTGGTACACCTTGAGTGAATTCATAGATGCGGCGTAGAGCGCCACGGGTGAATATTTCGCTAACGCTGCTCCCCGCATAGACTAGTTGCTCGTTGATTAACGCTTTTGTTTCCATTCTACTGGCAGCGGCGACATAACAACGATGAGCGATGCGTTGATTGAACGACTCGAGTGTGGGGTCAGTCAGTAATTCTTCGATTTTCAATGTGCCGGCGAGGATTATGCAAATACGAGAATTACCTTGGTGAACTATGTTCAGTAAGGAATACAGTTCGCGAATGATCTCTGTGGGCAGGCGGTGGGCTTCATCAACAACAAGTAGTATTGGTTCTGGATGCTCCACTAAATTACAGACACGGCTAACGATCGCTGTTCGCAGTTCAGCGGTAGTTTGTTTAACCACCGCACCGCCGAGACTGAGCAAGAATTGCTCGATTAAATCACGCCCAGTGGCGAAGCTGGCACTGCGGAAGTGTACTATCTGGTGCGACTTCCGAAAATGCTCAACTAACAACTCGCAAATGGTTGATTTTCCAGTGCCATTGGGGCCGACGATCAAGGCTGGCCCTTCGCCACGTAAGATCACACGGCGTAGTGTACGCAGCGACTCGCATAACTCGGCATTTGCGTAAAAACATTCAGGCGAAGGTGCAAATGCAAATGGAGTCCTATCTAATTTATAAAAACTTGTATACATATTAAATACGCTTGGTAACTTATGTTAGGGGTTGCCGACAATAGCCCGTTATGACAGCCCAACAACTAATTTATAAATGGTCAACAATTCTTCAACAGCAGAGACTCGATCATTACAATTGTGTGATGTAGCACTATGATGGATATCGGCGTGTCTAGCTGGTTTGCTGTAGCTTCGATAAACTGCCAATCCAACTTCCACTATTCTCTCTATCTTGTTGCCCGAGTACGTTAAAATAGGGAAGCGGGTGAAACAATTACGACTACAGCCTAATTTTCATGAACCAAAAGGCTGTATTTTGTTTTCGGTGCTTGCTTACTATTGTTGCGTTAGGAACGGAAATGACTACATTTTTTAAGACAAAAGTATGTGGAATTACCTCCGTGGCGGATGCGAAAGCGTGCTGTGCTGCGGGTGTTGATGCCATTGGGTTAAACTTCTATGATGCGAGCCCTCGCTGTATTACAGTTTCTCAAGCTGTTGAGATTGCGGCCGCCGTTGGTAATGAGATTCAACTTGTCGGCCTGTTTGTGAACCACTCGGTCGAGGATGTTCGCGCAATCCATCAAAAGGTCGGTTTGCAATACGTACAGCTGCACGGCGACGAAGATCCGGGCTACCTGCGGCAACTCAAAGATCTACCGTTGATTAAAGCGTTTAGGTGCCGTGAAAATGAAACGGCCGAAATCGTTGATTTTCTCGCTGCCTGTACGACGCTTGATATTACACTGCAAGCGATATTGCTTGATGCTTTTCAACTTGGTTGCTACGGCGGCAGTGGGCAACAATTAGACTGGGAAACGCTCGCAAATAATACCGACACCTT
>Ga0302134_10000810_pt1 | contig 14208 bp, 12 predicted proteins | sample CB9_SCM_MG_FD_203123 | JGI IMG/M metagenome (GOLD analysis project Ga0302134, IMG submission 203123) | Marine microbial communities from Western Arctic Ocean, Canada - CB9_SCM | ecosystem: Environmental > Aquatic > Marine > Oceanic | place: Canada: Western Arctic Ocean | collected 2017-09-19
GGGCACGTGTGTGAGGTTATAGAGGTGGTAACGCCCCCGGCAGAGGCTGAGCCCTAGAGGATAACTCGGTTTGATACAAGTCTTAATAAGAAGGGCGGTCCTCGCACAATGTCCATCCGTCGCGCGCCGCCGCCGCGTCCACCCAGCGTCGGTGGGTCGCCACCTCGAACAATCTCCGAGAGTCTGGGCATCGAGGCGGATGTTGCGCCACGCAAGTGGCCAGCCGCCTTCGTGCCGGAGTTCAGGGAGGTGCCGGAGGTCTCGGACACCGTCGTGGAGGACGTCTTCGAGGAGATGGACATTGACGTCGAGGCCACGGGGCTCTTCGGAATCAAGAAAAAGAACCGGGCTGCTGGCGGGGCAGCGCCTTCGAAGAAAGGTAGCATGCTCGCCAACCTCAAGGCCGCCAAGGAGAAGGCCAACGAGGCTGTGCGCAAGGCAGGCTCTATGGCAAAGTCGGGGTTGATTGCGGGGGCCAAGGTTGCGGGGGCGGGGGCCAAGGCCGTGGCGACGAGCGCTGCGAACAAGAGCGCAGGCATGCAGAAGTACGACTACAAGATCTACAACAGCGATGATTTCATCGGCGTTCTGGCCGTAGCCAAGAAGGGCGCCGACGGCGAGGCCGACGACAAGAACAAGATCAAGGCGTTTAAGAACTACACGCACTCCAAGGTCACAAAGCACGCCGAGAAGCAGGAGGCGCAGATGATGCGCCACGAGTCGCTGCTGAAGAAAGTCAAGGGGCGCGAGCCCAAGCTCGTGTCGCAAGCCGGCTACGGTCGCAACGCGGTCGTGCTGGGCTATTCGCAGGTCGAGGCGAACCCCGCGGGCACGGAACTCTTCGTCGATGCAATTTACAACAAGGAAGAGCCGGCGGCGCTGGGCGAGCCGACAATCGTCCAGCTGGACGCGTACGACACCAACAAGGTTGAGAACATGATGCCGATCAGCGCGCTGGTGATCGAGGCGCTTGACACCGACACCCTTAAGACAAACGGCCAGGCGAATGGCAAGGATCTGATCACGGTGACGATGCAGGCGATACCCGAGGCCAAGATTGCGACGGAGGTGGTCAATACCCTCACCAAGGACGAGGTTGACTTCCAGTACACGCTGTGTGTGCACGGCCTCTACGTCGGCGAAGAGAAGGCCTTGATGATGGGCCGAAAGATTCTGGTCCATCAGGGCAAGCCAGGCGACATTGCGTCGTACGGCATTGCCACGCCGAATGGCATCGAGAGCGCGCTCTACCACGCGATGGAGGGGAAGGAGATCGACCTGTTGTATCTCTGGACGTGCTACCGTCTCGTGCAGGGCGTTCACTCGCTCGGCCAGTCAAACCTCGACACGACGCAGAAGGCGGCCATGAAGGAGCTGCTCGGCGAGGGACTGGGCATCGCGACGATGAACACCTTCTCGGCCGACGTCGACGGACCCGAGTTTGACGACGTCAACAATTTGCGCGTGATGTAAGCGCAATCTTGCGACTTGTCGCCGAGGTTGGAGGGCGCAACGAGCCCAATGGATCCGCCGTCGCAAGCGTCGTGGATGCCGTCGCTGCACGAGCTCGATTTGTACGAGCACCGCCGTCGCGAAGAGCGTGGCGGGTGGACTGTGTGGTGGCTGAGTCCTCCGGTCGTTGCACCCGTGGCCGACCCGGACACTGTGATGGTCGTGCTCGAGGAGCGTTAGCAATTCCTGAATTGCACACACTTTTTAAGTTCTTTTCAACACACACTTAAGAGGGGCATAGACACCGCCACAACATGCTCCGTGCCCACGACGTCGACGGCGTCGAAGACGGGCTGGCCGACCACCACACTCGTCTTCTTTGACCTCGCCTCGCGCGCCGACGAGGCGAGTTGCGCATCCGTCGTAAAGGAGTCGCCAAACGCGCCGAAGCAATAGCCACACGTCAGCACAAACGGAATGCCGCGCAGGCAGCCGGCAAAGGGCGGCTCGTCGTCGGCACCCGCGGCGCGACGCCTCCCTGCGAGCACCGGCTCGCCCCTTTGGCTGTTGGCCGTCTCCGGCTCGGTGAGCTTCTTGGTTTCTTTTCGGCAGCAGCGCCGCGTCTGATCGCAGAAACAGCGCACGCATTTCCCGAGCGGGATGTGGCACGAGCAGCTGAGGCAGAACAAGACAAAGACGGTCACGACGACAAGAACCAGTGTCAAATACCCAACGACTAATTCAACAGACACCATGATGCTTTACTGAAGGTGAGCGGAGTTTACGATATGCGCTCCACGATTCGCTCGCCGCGCCGCGCCCACCATGCGGGCAGCTCGAACTTCTCGGACTCATCGCCGTCGACGTACAGCACGCAGCCCGCGATGGCGTCGACGCCCTTGGCGAGCAGCTTGGCCAACGTGCGCTTCTCGCGATTAAAAAGGTGCATCGTGACGGCAAGCTGCGCAAAGTGGCGATTGATGTGGCTGTCTCTCGCCTTGACCAGCGGCGTCTGCATGAAGGTTCCGGCGTGGCGCGTGCGATCGCCGCCAAAGCCCGTCTTGAGCTCGACGAGCACCAGCTCAGCTTCGCCGCGCATGCACACGACGTCGACGGCCGTGCCGATGCCACGATCCGAGTCGATCACGACGCGCTGCGCGTCGACCGGCACGAGGCCGTGGTAGGCCAGCGCGTTGAAGGTGAGCCGCGTGAGCTTGAGCATCTTGCTCCGCTTTCGCATTGCTTCGGAGCCTTTGGCGAGACGCGACACCTGCGCATCAACCGCCTTGCCTCGCCGCAGCCCGCCACCGGCGCCCTGCCACGCGCCGCCGCGCCAGCTGCCGTCGCTCGGAGGCGTTGCGTTGGAGTAGAGGCGCTTGGTGAGCAGCTTGGTGATGCCGCGCAGCTTCGGCCCGGTGGGTCGGTTGCTTTCTGTCCGCGCGCGGAAGCACGCGAACTTGCCGCTGCGCGCGAGCTTGCCCGGCGCCGTCTTTTGGAGGAGCGCCCGAACCCCACGCATCGGTGATGTATTTATCGGCAAGCGCGCCGCTTGGTTGCACTTAGCGGTCTGCAACGGCGGCGGCAGGCGTGGCCATCGTGCGCGGAGGTGCAGTGAGCGTGCTCGGATGCGGGGAACAAAACGCAAGCTCTTAATTGGAGGATACAATTACGAAACACACTGATCACTGTAGCCCGTGCATCATCACCGAGAGCTTGGTCTCCGTCGCCACCTTCTCGTCACGGAGGCGCGCCAGCTCGGTCGACAGCTTGTCGATCTCGGTCAGGTAGAAGGTGTACTTATTTCCGACGAGGTGCGTCATGTTCCCACCGTTCTGCTGAGCCATTTCCCGAAGCTTTTGAACCAAGGCCTGGTAGCCCTGTCCGATGGCGATGACGGCCGCGATGTTCTGGTTCGTGTCAGCAAGAGACCACTCCAGCACCTGCTTCTCCTCCTTGGGCGTGCGCTCCGGCTCCGGGTACCGGGGCCCCTGCACGCGACCAAACTCGTCGTAGGTGACGCAGGTGGGCGTGGGCGTGGGCGTGGGCGTCTTGGAGAAGCGGTGCGCGTGGTTCACGTGCTTTAGGGGACCCTTGTGCTGAAGCAGCGCCTCCATAGGGTTAGGGGGTACGCCACGCTCCACTTGTAACGCGTACGGTCGGAGTTATTTGCAATACGCGTGCATTTTGTAATTTACTTCCCCCTAGACGTGTCAGTGCGAGCTCTCCTCTTCCAAGGCCATCGCCTTGGCGACCGACGCGTTGAATGCGTCGTGTCCGCTCTCGCTCGAGTTGTCGGGGAAGAGCGTGACCTGTTGGAAAGGCAGCTGGCCCATGGGTTCGTGGGGCACGCCGATGACCGTGGCCGGCTCCTGCACGCCGGCGGTCAGGTCGATGAGTTTCGAGTGCGCCGACGGCGGCTCCTCGGCGTAAATCGGCTTTTCGTTCAGTAATCGGGCCTGCTCCGCGACGGGGTCGGCAAGCTTAGGCTCGAGATCTCCCAGACTGGCCTCGATGTCCTCATCGTCGGTCGAGCTGGATGTTTCTATTTTTTTGTACTCTTTTGTTACCGGCGAGCTGTTGTGCACGGCGCGCGCGTGCATGATGATGGCGCACTGCGCCGCCGCAAGTGGCAACCACCAGATCATGGCACCACCCACCCATATCGAGGCGGAGGCGCTGCGGAAGAAGACGGTCGGCGTGTACGAGTACTTGGTGCACTGCGTTCGCGTGCTGGCGTACACCGTGACGCAGTAAAGCATCGCAAAGCAGAAGGCGCGCACGATGCGGTCGGACGCCTCCCAGATCGAGACCGACTCACAGAGCGGGCCTACGAGCGCGACGGCGGGCGGCGGCGTCATCGCGATCACGAGCAGCGCGATCACCGTGATAATGAAGGGCCGGTCGGTGTCCTCGAGCGGCGCGCGTGCGCGCATGAAGCCCGAAAAAACCATCGCGAGTATTGCGCCGTGGAAGACGACGTGCCGCCAGCTCGGCGCGGGCATCGTGTCCGAGGTGCAGGTGTGGATGAGCTGCGCGACGACGAGCGTGCCCAAGTAGAGCGGGATCGCCAGCTGCAACGCCGCGAAGACGACGGTTATCCCGTGCGCCTTGCCGAGTCTGACGGGTTTGCGCATCAGCAGCCCCCCGGTTGCGCTGCACAGCGCGAGTGTTCGCACCGCCGAGACGGCGCCGTTCGGAGCGAGCCAGCACGAGAGCACGCTCACGACGGCGCACGCGCATATGGAGAAGACGGTCTGCGCGAGCGGAAGATATAGACTGGCATCGTTGAAGTCGACGACGCTGTCTTCGTGGTCGTGGGTTGGCATCCGTCGAGCCAGGCGTCGAGAGTGCGCAGTGCGCATGCAGTAGTGCTGACGCTCTGTGGCGTGACCTGCGGCGTTGCGCTCACGAAGCCTAGCGTAAATAATGCAACATTTTGCACCCCACTTTCTTATACTCGTGCAATACAAAATTGCGCAGTGTGTCTCCGCACATTTATTTGCTTGAGGAAGAGGAGTGATTATCGGGCGTGGTGCAAACGGGCAAGCGCACGGACCTTGCAACTTGTGTGTGTGCACGAAGCGACCGAGGAGCTAGTGTCACCGATACCGCAACTTTTTTTGGTGAAGGATGAGTGAGGAAATTGCTGCCCCTCGCTCCGACAACATCGAGTTGCTCAATCAGGTCAGCGCGGAGCAGCAGCCGACGCCACCGCCACCGCTTCGGAAGTCTGAGTCGCTCGATACCATCCTCACCCTAACCAATTCTCGCTACAGCCCTAGAAATTATTACGGCATCGACCTTTCGTATCGCCACAACCCTCGCTACAACCCCAAATGTCACTTAATAACTATCTCCAAAGGCACCAACGGCCGCTCGTCTCCACTATCGCCAGGATGCTCGCCTCGGTCGCCCCGCCCACTGCGCATCTGGGGAAGCCCGTTGATCGGTGTCCCGCTGGCCAAGTCGCAAAGCCTCCCAACGGTTGTGCCGAGCGACGACGAGGCTTGCCCGTTGTTTGCGCCCATGCCGGTGCGGAAGTGCAACGCGTCGAGCACGGGCTTCTGCCAGCTGCAACGCAACTCCGACTCTGCAATGGTGTGCATTGCCTGCGGAACGCAGGCCTCCGGGGTCAGGATGGTTGAGCAGGAGCGCGCCAAGAACTGCCCCAAGCGCGACGATCGTACACAGGTGGGGGAAGCGCGCAGCGGATCAGCGCAACAGGCCTCGTGCGATGCTTGGGCCAACGGTCCGGAGTCGCTCAACGACCGGAACAATCGCATCCGTGCGTGGTCGGGCGGGACGCACATGTCGCAGAGGCAGGCGAGGCGTATGGACGTTCAGAAGGTGGCCAACGTGATCGGTCGCAGCGTGTGGAAGGACGCGCGCGAAGATATCGAGGGCGACGCGCGGATGGAGCTGATCCGACGCAAGATCATCGACGTCCTCGAGGTGCTCTTTAAGCAGGTGAACGGCATGCACAAGGACGTCAAGAAGCACGTCCGCCTCGAGACGATTCGTCTCTACGCGGCCTCCATGCAGCACGAGGCGGTGTGCAAGCAGGCGGGGTGCATGTTCTCGCTCTCGCAGCGCTCGAACATGGCGGTCGCCTATGGCGTGACCGAGTTCGTTCTGACGTCGCTTTACAAGACGGGGACCGAGAAGATCGCGGAGCTCACGGGCGGCAGCGTCACGTGCGAGCAGATCAAGGAGCAGCTCTCGCAGGTGAAGCAGCTGCAGCTTGTCCCCTCGGGCCACTCGCAGCTACAGCAGGTCACAAGCGCGGTGGGCCTGATCGCGCGCTGGGGACCGCGCGACGCGTGCAAGCCGTGCCGCGAGGTCGAGGACGTGCCTCCCGAGCTGATGCTGCCGCCGTCGATCGCCCAGGCGCGCGAGGAGTACGGCAAGTCGACCAAGGCCGACCCGGGCGACGCAACCGTCAAGATGCGGCTGCAGCTTGAAGCAACGGCCAAGCTCAGCTCTACGCGCGGCGACGTGCGTAACACGGCGCTCACGTACCTCGCCGTGCCGGAGATCGTGCAATACCTCACGCTCCCGGATCACCAGCTGTGGTCCGTTCAGCTGCTGGCGTGCCTCCTGCTCTACGCCGCCGCGTGCAAGATCGACCGCTTGGACTCGACGGAGGCGCTCCGCGAGAACCTCCTTGCGGGCGAGGGCGTGCGCCCCAACACCTTCCTGAACTCGGCCATGCACCTAGAGGTCCTGATGAAGGAGTTTGAGCCGGCCAAGGAGACGGATCCGGAAGACGACATTTATGCCTGCTGAGCGCGTGCAGCGTATTGGACGCGCTGCACGCGCTGGTCTTAGTATATCCAGCAGCACAAGACGCACAAGTTTGCGCTTGAATATGGGTGGGGGGGGGAGCAAATCAGCGACCTTGCAACTGGTGAGACGACGTGAGCAACTGACCATCACTGCGCTAAGGCGAGTGCATCTTTTTTCCAAAGAGGGCAAGTGCTTTCGTGTGTCCATGGCGCTGATCTGGCTTCCGGATTCGTGCGAGTTGCCTAATTCGGTTGCCAAGCGCAAGCGCAAGGCGGGTGAGGAGGGGGGTGGGGTGGGCGACTCGATGGGCTTTGGAAAGGCGAAGAGGACGGCGAGCGTTGCCTCGATGTCCTCGACGGGATCGTTCATGTCCAGAGCGTCGGCGAGGAGCACGGCGTCGTCAAACTGCTCCTTTGCGCGGATGGCGCCAAGCGCGGAGGACGAGGACGACAGTTGTCCTGTAAGAATAGCCATCGGTGGGCTGTAATGAGGAGTGTGTGGTGTATTTTGTCGGCGGGAGCGCGCGACTCGTATTTTGAGGGTGAACTATTTGCTCAATAAACTTTGCAACTGGTACCAACCATGTGCTAGTGAGTGTGCGCTATTTATAAGCAATTTAGTCGACGCACAATGAGCGTCTCGACCGATGAAATGGAACCGGAGCGACGCGAGCGCCTTGACGAAGCGTTTTCGGAGTGCGTTGCGCGCGTCGTCTGCCTACGCCCCGTCCTTTACGTCAAGTCGGGCAAACATTTGTCGCTTGTACACAACGACCCGCCGATGCGCGACGCCCGCATCGCCATGTGCCGGTCGTGTAACGGCGCAATGCGCGGTTGCGATCGCGGCCGCGTGCTCTGCCGGGGCTGCCGCGGCAACCCGATCGTGCTCGAGAGCGCGCCGCTCATCACGACCATGTACCACAGCGCCAACCCCAAGTACGTCTTGGACGCGGAGGCGAAGGCCATGGTCGCGCACATTGGCCACCAACGCGAGATAGCCAACGATGCGCAGCTCGTGGCCCGGCAGCTTGCCTACCTCTCGTTCAACGTGTACGAGCGCTGGCGCCGGAAGCAGGGGAACCGCAACGTCCACTTCACACCCGAGCGCGTCCGCAACTGTTCGTACGATCGCGAGCTGACGTACTGCAACCCGCGATTCTCCGACAAGCCGGGCACGCGCCAGCGGCACGTGGCGGTCACGGTGGGCGGCATCGGCCCCAAGCTGTGCGAGGTGGTGAAGCAGGCGGCGCTCACGTGGCTGTACAACCTCGACGCCATGATCCGCGCGCACTTTGGCATCTCGCTCGACCGCCGCCCAAACGACACGTCGGTGCGCGGCGTCGTCGAGGACTTTGCGACGCTCATTGCCCGGCGGGTGACGCTGCTCGAGACGCAGGACGACGACCCGACGAAGCACATGTGCACCCAGGGCTTCGAGTGGGTGGCGAAGATCCAGTTTGTCACGTGCGAGCACCATGCGGCCGCCCGACGCCGCGCCGACATCCGCGCAATGGGCGAGCTCATGCGCATTGCGCGCGACGAGCCAGCGCCCGATAATGCGCAGCCGCTCATCGACTTCCTCGCCACGCCCTGCCCGGAGCTGCTCAAGGCGCTGCCGTCAGTGGCCACGGACATGCAGTTCGACACGCTCGGGGCCTCCCTGGCGCACCCACACGTGGAGCAGGCCACGCTCTTGGCGCTCTGGCGCGCGGCCGTGCCCACCGGTTCGCTCTGCATGCTGCTCGAGAGCGCGATCCGGCACGCGCAGCAGTGGAAGCCGAACCTCTTCCTCAACTGCCTACGGCACCACGACAAGACGCCCACGCGCCCCCTTCCGGCGCAGGGCTGGGTAGACAGTGTGCACATCGGGCACTGGTCGCTGATCAGCAGCGCCGTGCACGCGCAGCGGCGGACGGGGCTCGACCCGACGGGGCAGCGCATCGTGCTCCTGAGCTCGGCGCTCATGCAGCTCAGCGGCGAGGGGCACTTCTTCGTGCCCGGGGTGATGCGCTGCGAGATGATGAACACCGTGTGCGCCCACCACGAGTACGTCTCGACCCATGCGTGCAACTCGCTCAGTGAGCAGATGTGGCCCTACATGGCGGGCGAGCCGTGGCGGGCCTCGCGCGAGCAGCTGCTCCTGTGGCAGGGCTCGCACATGGAGGACGACGTGCGCCGGGCGGCGTCGCTGCTCGGCGGCTTCTCCCTCGACGAGATTGCTCGGCGGTTTGCGCGGCGCTCCGATTCACTGTCCGAGGTGTGCCTCAACGGCAAGCTCGTACCCCTGACGACGCGCAAGATGGTGTACAAGCCCGAGGCGCAGTACGAGGAGTGGTTCCCCGTGGCGGTAAACCTGCTGCTGCCCATACTGGCGCAGCTGCGCCAGTCTGCGGGCCTGGGCCCCAGCGTCGTCGCCGATCCGCTGGTGGAGGTGCTGCGGCTGCGCAAGTCGGTACGCGAGTGGAATCCCGCCGACGGTGACCTGAGGATTACCGCGGGCGAGGCGTACGACACGCCCGAGCTTAAGTCCGCCCTCGTGCGGCTACTGGGCGAGGGGTCGCCGCTCGTGCGGTTCACGCGACCGAAACGGTCTTCGGTTAACTGCTGGATATTAGACCGTGACGTGCTTGCGCGTGTCTTGAAAAAATAAACCCCTTTGGGACAACAGTAGAATAAAAAAGGTCGATTCGAAAATGTCGGTGCGTCACGCCGAGTACACCACCAAGAGCCCCGCGCAGAAGCTTCGTTCGGACATTGCGTCCGTGCGCTCGTCGGATACGGATGTCACGTGGGAGAGCCTCACCGAGACCGAGAAGAGCGCAGCGTCGATCGGTGTTGCCCCGGACTCCTGGAAGCCCATCTCGTGGCTGAACGAGGGCCACTACGGCGAGCTGCTGCGAGCTAACGCGCTCGACGGCCGACTCACGCAGAAGATCGAGGCCTTCAAGACCGTGGCCGGCCAGTGAGGCGTGGGCCACGCGAAGTGCACGCTTGGTTTGGGTTAGGGCGAGGATGGGGCAATTGGGCAATGAGGGGAGCAATTCGTTCGCTAAAAAATAAAGGAACATTTTGAGTAGCAAATAGTTACTGTATAAAACTTGCGACTGTTGTCGGTCCTGTGGTTGCGCACCCTCGCCTCGTGCACTCGCCACGTCGAAGCCATGCCGCCATCGTCCTCCAAAAAGCGACGCGCCCAAGCGCCCCCCGAAGCCGAATTGCCCCCCGAAGCCGAAGCCGAAGCCGAAGCCGAAGCCGAAGCCGAAGCCGAAGCCGAAGCCGAAGTGTCGTCCAGCTTCAGCGGCTCCGACGCCGACGGGCGCGAAGTCGAAGACCAAGCCGAGGCGGCCGTACAACCCCGCAAAGAATTGGGTGCGAAGCCGCCGCAAGGTGGGGGAGCAAAAGACGCGCTGAGGGCGATGATGTGCGAGGAGGAAAGCGGCGCCTTCTCCTACGACGTGTTCGAGGACGACCTGGGCAACGTGCAGCAGGTGGTCTACCACCCGTCGCCCGGCGAGGACGTCGTCTTCGACCGGCCCGAGAAGGGCGAAGACGACGAGTGGGTCATCTGGCGCCTGATGGAGAAGGGCCGCCTTGCGTTGGAGGTTAACGCGGAGCTCCTGGGCGACCTGCGCAAGGCGGCAAGCATGATGGAGCCGTACCGCAACGAGCCGCCTCCGCCGCTCATGGTGGATAAGCAGGGCAAGGTCATCGCTCGCGCCGACAACGACAACCGCGAGCACACCATGCCGGAGCGCATCCACTGGAAACTGAAGAGCCTGCCCACCGCGCTGGCCGAGGCGATCGAGGGCAAGTACTTCCTGGAGATCGAGGAGACGACCGCGGACAAGAACGGCCACAAGTACCGCCCCAAGGACGAGGAGACCGGATCCATGTGCGCGGCCACGGGCTTCCCACACGCCATCGCGTACACAAAGGAGAAGGGTCGTGGCAAGTCGCAGTCATCGATGGAGTACATCGTCGCCGCGTGCAACAAGGTGAAGCTGACCGTGCGGCTCAAGAAGTGGGACAAGCCCGGCGTGTCCGTCCAAGTGTCCGAGGACGAGCTGCTCCAGCTGCTTGCGTCGCACCGCAACGCCAGCCAGATGCAGGGCAACCTAGACTACGAGCAAGAGATGCTGCTCTACGTTGCGCTCGAGTTTGCCGACGGCGACGAGAACTTTGCGCGCGTTCCCCCCTCGTGCTTTGTGCAGGAGCCGGTCCTCGGCGCGCTCTTTGCGCCGGCAGAGTCGGCGCCCTACAAGGGTGGGCATTACGAGTGGCCCATGAAGCAGGGTGTCGGGACCATCGACTTCCGCATTGCCAAGGGCGTGACCACGTCGGCCCTCAAGAAGGCTTACAAGGGCCGCAAGTTCCGCTTCGTCGTCAAGGCGCTCAACCCGTTCTTCTGCGGCCTCGAGGGCTTCACCGCTCGCTCGCGCGGCTTCTGCATCAAGGGTGTGCTGCACAACGACGTCAAGTCGCAGGAGCGCTACGTGCGGACGGACGAGGGTGTTGTCGAGTCGCCCGCGACCGACGTTCCCGGCAAGGACGACAAGTGAACGAAACATTTAATAGTGTGTACCAAACACGACACGTGGAGTTTCCCTCACGAGTCCTAGGTTTGTGATTGCGTTGACAACACTGCGTCCTTGAAACTTGCTATCGTGCAGCGCAACCGTCTCGTTGAACACATGCGGCCGAATGGCGTCGACGATGCGTCGGGCATTGCACTCTTTTGTGACAACGTCCACGAAGACGAGCCCCTTGCTCACGTCGCCCATACGGAGCTCCGAGCGTCCCCACACCTGCTTGTACAAGTCGATCAGCGTGTTGCACAGGCGCTGCACGCGCATGAACGCGTTGTCCTCGTCGTTCTTGAGGATGAAGATGAGTTCGAAGTTGACCGTGCCGCTCAGCAGCGAGAGGATGGGCAGACCCAGCCACGACGGGTCGGGCGATAAGGCGTTGGCGTCGCTCAGCCGGATGATGCCGTGCCACTCCCGAAAGCCGCGCTCGTACCAGCCGCACACGAGCGAGCACGTGTCGAGCTGCAGCGACATGCACTCCGCAGAGCAGCCGTGCGGGTCAATGTGAGGCACCATCCGGCCGCAGCAGTGGCACTCGCGCCGCACGTCGATCGTGTGGCCCTTCTTGTGCTCAACGTACGTGACACCCAAGCCGATATCGCGCGCCGAACCAAAGAAGAGCACGCGCAGCACGGCGTCGGGTGTGAGCCACGTTAGTAGACCCGCATCCACACCGCCTTCCTTGGGGTTCTTCACCTCCACCTTGCACTTTTGCAGCCACTTGTTGGAGGTCATCTTGGCAGGGTCAAACTCCACGGCCACAACGACGTAGCGCTCCGGGTTGTCGTCGAAGAGCTCCTTGGCCTTCTTGTAGTCGGCCCAGTACGGCCCCTTGGCGGTGCTCGCGCGCGAGTCCATGTCGATGACGTAGACGCGCGCGGCCGCGTGCGAGCTCGGCTTGCCCGCCGCGCCCGAGTTGCCGTGGCAGCTGCGCGCGAGCCATGATCCGATGGAGATGCGTTGCATCGTGGGCGTCGACCAAAACGTACGCCCAAACGCCCTGCGCAGCGCCACCTCGGCGTCGCGCAGTTCGGTGCCCGCCAAGAAGGTGGCCTGGCCCTTGCTTATGCGCCCCTTGAGCCGATGCGTGTGCACGGCGCGTGGCGCAGACGCGCGGCCGATGAACCAGCCCCACCCCGAACCGACGACGCTTGGTCGCTTTTGGGTGTCGTCCCACACCGCACACAACTTTGCCGTCAACGCCTCGGGTGTCCTGGGTGCCGAGAAGCAACCAAAGGGCGAGTGGCCCGAGAGGATGCGCGCGCGCGCGCCCGCGGCCGAGAGACGCAGCCGAAGGAGCAGCACGAGCACGGCACACCCCAACAGCACAAAGAATGCTATTGGGTCGTTGCGCTCCAGTAATGCGGCCACGAGTAGCCCCACGAAGCCACCGGTGAGGAGGGGCGCAAACAGCAACCAAAACGCTGCGGATATTATAACAAGCACACGCGCAACACGCACCCTCCTTACTATCGACGCGCCCCTTGGCGCTTATTACTACACCGCACTACTTCTTCTGGGTGTACGCCTTGAGCGCATCGCACGCCGCAATAGCCGCCTTGCGGAAGAGCTCTTCCTGCTTGACGTTTTCCGCCAGGAGCTTGTTCGTCTGCGTGGCATTCTCCTCACGGAGCAACGCAAGCTCCTTCGTCTCGTCGAACAGACTCTTCTGTGCCAACTTGAGCTGACCCAGGGTCTCTTCGAGCTGCTTGGCGGAGTCCGCGCCCGACGACGCGTTCTTGGACTTGCACTCCTCGAGCTTCGTGGACCACTCGGCCTTGAGCTCCTTGAGCTTTGTCTCGGAAAGGGCGGCCGCGGCGTCGCGCGCCTGGTCGCACGTCTTCTTCAATGCCGCAAGCTCGTCCACCACCGACTGCTTCTCGACCTTCAGCAGCGCAATGGTCTTTGTGAGCTCCTCAACCTTGGCGGACGATTGGCCACCCACTTTCACCATGTCGTCGAGATTTGCCAGGGAAGCATCGGACGCGCTCTGCAGCTTGTCGCGAGCGGCCTCCGTCGCCGCCAGCTGCTTCTCCAGCTCGTTGATGGCCGCAAGGGCCGCCTTCTCCGCATCCTGTTGGTACTCGTTCACGGCCTTGGTGCGGCTGTCGGCGCACAACTTGGCCTCGGCGCGCGCCTTCTCGAGTGCCTTTGCCCGAGCTTGAGCATCCTTCTTGTACGTGGCCACAAGGTCCTTGACCACCTCCGAGCTCTTCTGCAAGACTTGGTTGCCGTTGCTTTCATCGATGTCCTTCCGTGCGGGCTTGCCCGGGGCGGGGCCCGTCATCATCGCGAACCCGTCGGACGCGGCTTTGGCTGCGGCGCCGAGCATGCCGAGTAGTGGCGGTGACCCTGGGTCGGCTTCGATACCCGTAGCCCGGATATGCGTCTGGCCGGCCTGAAGCACGGCATGGAGGCGCGTGTTATTTCCCGTAGGCATGGCGGCGCGCGTCCTTCCTCATTACTCACCCGATGTGTCCAGCTTATCCTCCCGGTCCCACTGATGGGCCAAACCACGCTCGTCCCAAAATGGCAAGCTGAGCGGCGCAGTTGAGGAGTTCGGAATTTCGCCCACCGGGCATTCCTTTAAGAAAAAGAAGCGCGCGTGCCCATGCGCCAACCCGCGGTGCGGCTCGCCAATCTGCAAACGCGCGCGGAGGCCTTCACGTTCCTGCGTACCACCTTCGACAAGCAGCTTGAGGCATCGATCGACGCAAACGCCGGCCCGAACCTGGGAATCGCGGGCGACTACAACGCACGCGTCGCGTTCAACGCGCTGCTCTCGCCGGCCGAGCAGCGCACTTTCTTCCGACAGATTATCTCGGACCAACGGTACTGGCCACGCATACGAACGCTGATCGGCAACCCGCCGTTCAGCTTCCTGC
>Ga0302134_10000813_pt1 | contig 14146 bp, 21 predicted proteins | sample CB9_SCM_MG_FD_203123 | JGI IMG/M metagenome (GOLD analysis project Ga0302134, IMG submission 203123) | Marine microbial communities from Western Arctic Ocean, Canada - CB9_SCM | ecosystem: Environmental > Aquatic > Marine > Oceanic | place: Canada: Western Arctic Ocean | collected 2017-09-19
TAATAATTTTTCCAAATCCGAAAGTGAATAAAGCGGTAATGAAACCATTCATTATTATAAGTTTATATATGACGGTGATATTTTTACCGTCGTTTATAATAGCATGGCGTGCTAATAATATTGTTTTTGGGTGTTTTGATAATTATGATGCTTTCAAAAAACTCAATAAAGCGTTCGCCAAGTTGGGGTCCTGAGGCGGCATCGGAAGCGGTGGAGATTAACTGTTTATAATACGAACGAATTATATAATTCTGTATGTATTTTTTTTATCATGTTCTTCACGCAATATACCTAATTGAATTGTTATACTAAGGGGTAAATTTTTGAAATCTACAAGTCGTCCATCATGATATCTAAATTTAAATTTAAGCTTTGCTAGTTTTTCTAATGGTGGGTCCGAATAGTAATAACTTGTAAAAAAATTGCTATCGTGTAATATAATATCGGTTCCGGTTTCAATAGAAGTGGGAATTTTAGCAAACGATGAATTATATACTCCATTATAATCGTTACTGGTTTTATTCAAGCATTTTTTACCTCTTAGGGTAATATTATTACTTTCAATATGTTTATAATTTCCTGAACGTTCTCCGCGTAATGAAGCTAATGCTACACAAGATAATTGTGATATATCAGTAATGTCATTGTTGATATCAACAGAATACGGTTTAATTTCGTCTATTGAATTATAGTGTTCTAATTCAAGATAAATATCTTGATCACATAATATCGGACTTGGATTAGGTGTTTTAATGACATATGACGAATCATGTATGTTATAACTATGATTATCAGAACTTATTATAGTATGGGAATTTCCGGTGGTAGAACTGTATATTTTTTTATCAAATCCCAGGTAAAATGGAAGTCCCCAATTAAATGTGTATTGGTGTACATTAGTATGACATATATTATCATATGATAATACTTTAGATGCATTTATGTTAAATGATGTATCAGGATGACTGAAATAAAAGGACATATTAACGTCATTATAATGAACTTCCATTTTGCTATCAATTTCTTTTAGTTTTGTCTTAATTGCAATGGTCATCTGCTCATGCGTATAATACCCGTCATCAATTTCTATGTCTTGAGGAGAGTTGCCGTATATCTCAATATTCATTTTTGTATTTTGGTTATAGTTTGATATAACGTGAGTTTTTTTTGGAAGTTGTATTGATACTAGATGAATAGTAGAAACATTTTTATATTGTATGGGTAATCTAACTTCAAACTCGTTCGAGTTCGGCCATTTTGTTATATCTCGGTCTTGTGAATGTATGGAAATAATTTTTTTTTCAAAAAGGTAATTTTTGTTTTCTTGGAACATTATATATAATAAAATAATAAAATAATAAAATATAACTTATTAATAAAGATGAGTGATAATGTGGTAGAGATACAAAGGCTTGCGTTGTTTTCAACTGGAGTAGGAACTTTATTATATTCAACGAAACAAAACGGTTTATACAAACCTGGATTAGTGATTATAATCATTTCATTGATTATAAACATGTATATAGAAAACATACCGTATACTACAAACAATACACCTACAAACATGATACCTAAAAATATGGCGATTATAATTTATTTAATTATAATATTCATCATCTATTATTTATATTATAAATACGAGGATATAATACATGAAAACAACATATATGGCGATTTTAAAAGATTTTCAAATCAGATAACTATAATATTTATGGTAGTTTTTTTTATGGAGATATTTTTTATGCTATATTTGTTAAAAAGTAATAATAATGATTATATATTAATATATTCAATTATTATATACTGTTTGACACTAATATTGTCAATAATAACTACAAATATATATATTAGATTAAAAATCATATAGTTGGTTCCGAATGTATAAATTTATAAGTTAATCCATATTTATCTTTATCTTCCCAAATACCAGATATTTTAATAAGAATTATATCGGATTCATGCTTATAATTAAATATTTTTATATGTCTTTGATTTAGTTGTTCTTTTAATTTAAATTTAATTTGTTTTGAACACGAGTATTTCTTTAATATAGAAAATTCAATATTACACAATTTTTGACATAACAAGTCGTCTTCAATAGAATAATAATTAGTGTGTATGTTTTTAAAATTAGACAATGGAACTAAAATATATAATGCATTTATTAAAGAATTATTATCTGAATAATTTACTCTAATAAATTTTCCATTATCAATTATCGTATTATTTATGCTTTCACATAAATATATAAAATTATTATTATAATTATCAATTTTAGTATATACAATCATTAAAATTTATATGGATTATAACTTTAATAACATATTTAAAAATATTTAATTTAAATAATTAAGTATGATGAAATGTTATGAGGATCATTATGTAGATTATGTTTCAAACGTGGATGAATGTACATTACATCCTAAATTATGTAAGGAATATAACAAACTACCTGATAGCATAGAGGATTTAAATAATTTAATTTTTTATGGTCCTTCTGGTGTAGGTAAATATAGTCAATCATTAAACTTTATAAAAAAATATAGTGTAAGTAATTTAAAATATGAAAAAAAGATAATATTTCAATTACCTAAACAGAGTTATAATATTAAGATTAGCGATATACATTTTGAAATAGATATGGAAGTTCTTGGTTGTAATTCTAAAACGAATTGGAATATTATTTATAGTAATATAGTAGATATAATTAATACAAACAAAGGACACAAAGGTATAATATTGTGTAAAAACTTCCAATGTATACACAACGAGTTACTTGAAATATTTTATAGTTATATACATGATAATATCAATATCAAATACTTTATATTGACAACAGATGTATCATTTATTCCAGACATAATAACTAACAAATGTAAAATAATAAATATCCCTTTTTATAGTAAAACTTTGTGTAAGAATGTGTTGGGTTGTAAAGGTTATTATGTGAGTAATATTAAATATATAAAAGGGAATTTAGAGGAGTTAGATAATTTAAATAACAATATATGTAACAAATTAATATCGATAATAATAGATCATAATAATATAAATTATACAGAATTACGGGAACACCTTTACAGCATATTAACTTACAATATGGACATTAATAATATAAGTTGGTATATTATTAAGAACTTAATAAAAAATAATAAAATAAAGAGTTGCAAAATAGGCGAGGTTCTTGAAAAGACATTTAAATTTTTTCATTTATATAATAACAATTATAGACCAATTTATCATTTAGAAAATTATTTTTATTATTTAATAATTATTGTGAATGAATTATGACAAAGCACGTAATATTTTGAATATAGATAAAAAAGATCAATTAAATGATTTATATTTAAAAAAAAAATATCGTTTAAAAGCTTTAAAATGTCATCCAGATAAATGTAGAGACAATGATGCAGGGGAATTGTTTATAGAGATACAAGAAGCATATCAATTTTTACTTAAAAATAAAAAGTCGGAAGATGTAATTAAAACGAAATACAATAATATATTAAAGGATTTTTTAAAAGAGTATTTTGAGAATGAATCAAATATAGAAACCGTGATTAAAATAATAAATAAGTCGTTTATAAGTTACGTGGTTGATAATAGTGATTATGAAAGTATATTAAATATATATAGATTTTTAAGAGAATACGGTGAATTATTTGAAGTGGATAATTCAATTCTTGAGTTTTTAAAGAAAAGAATAGATACAGAAATAATTATTTTGAATCCAAGTTTAGATGATATATTAGATGGAAATTTTTTTATTTTGAATTATAACGATTTAAAATTAATGATACCTTTATGGCATCATGAAGTATACTATGAATTAGATAATTCAAATACATTATTAGTTAAATGTATTCCTGAATTAAGTGATAATATATTTATAGATATTAGCAATAATCTTCATGTTTTTACGAGTATTGAAGAAGAAGAAGAAATACAAATAGGAAGTAAGATATTTAGATTAAATTTAAAAGAATATGAAAACGAATTAAGATTTGTAGGCGAAGGTATAAATTCTATAAATACCGATGTTTACAATAGTATAAAACAAGATATTATAATTCATTATTAATTAAATATTTTATAATCCTAATATATAAATGAAAACATTTAATAAACAAGCTGAAAGTTTAAAAAGAAACCTAAAACAAAAAAATCTCATACCGCTTTTTGTTGTATTTTCAGTTATAGTTATGCTTTCATTAATGTACAAATCTACAAGTAATGTAGATGGTGTAGGTAATATCATGTTTAAAGAAGGAAATAAAAATAGAGGACGTCGTGTAAGACAAGGTTTCCGTGAAGGAAGCAATAGAGGACGTCGTGTAAGACAAGGTTTCCGTGAAGGAAGCAATAGAGGACGTCGTGTAAGACAAGGTTTCGGTGAAGAAATTGAAGGTCTCGATGAAAATATTGAAGGTATCGAGGATGAAATAGAAGGTCCCGATGAAGATGGGATTGAGGAATTTCGCAATAAAAAACGTCGTGCAAGACAAGGTTTCCGTGAAGGATCGGAGGAGGAGGAGGAGCGCTTTAAAACCCAAACCCTTCCGCCGGCGGCGGCGGCGGCGGCGGCGGCGCCGGCGGCGGAAGGGTTTTTAAGTGATAGTGGTATAGGAAGAAAAGCAGGGAGTTTTGTAGGAAGACAGAGGGTAAAAAAAACTCGCAATTAATATTTAGATCAATTACACTACCTAAATATTAATTATCCTAATATATAAATGAAAACATTTAATAAACAATTCGCAAGTTTAAAAAATAACCAAAAGCGAAATAATCTCATTTCGCTTTTTGTTGTATTTTCAGTTATAGTGATGTTTTCATTAATGTACAAATCTACAAGTAATGTATATGATTTAGGTGTCGAAGGGTTCATCAATATAAAAAAAAAATTGAAGAGGGCGAACTCGAAGTACGGCGTAACGAACAAAATCGATAACGCGGCGAAACAGATTAATATAAAAAAAAAATTGAAGAGGGCGAACTCGAAGTACGGCGTAACGAACAAAATCGATAACGCGGCGAAACAGATTAATATAAAAAAAAAATTGAAGAGGGCGAACTCGAAGTACGGCGTAACGAACAAAATCGACGCGGCGAAACAGATTAGCGCGAAACAATTGCAGAGGGCGAAAAAAATCGGTAACGCGGCGAAACAGAGGGCGAACAAAATCGGTAACGCGGCGAAACAGAGGGCGAACAAAATCGGTAAAGCGGCGAAACAGATTAGCGCGAAACAATTGAAGAGTGCGAACCAAATCGGTAACGCCGCCGGGGCCGCCGGGGCCGCCGGGGCCGCCGGGGCCGCGCGACTCGCCGCGCGGGCCGCCGGGGCCGCCCGCAATAATAATAGCGATAATGCGGTGGCGCTTATAAATGCGAAGAATCAGGAGCTGCGCGACGCATTGGATATTGCAACTTATGAACTCGATATGATAAACATCGCTGGGTATGACCTCTTCTGCAAAAATCCCGACGTAAACCCCGGCTTAACTACTGCTAATAGTCTGGATATTGCAACTTATGAACTCGATATGATAAACATCGCTGGGTATGACCTCTTCTGCAAAAATCCCGACGTAAACCCCGGCTCAACTACTGCTAATAGTCTGGACTACTTTGGACTGGCGCCTTCTTACCCGCCACGATAACATTAATAGAAACAACCTCTGTGTATGTAACCGATGCACAAATGTACGTTTATTATAATTAATATATTGTAATGTTATAATATTTCTATTAGAATTAGATTCCAAACAAAGGATACATTCATTATATTTACGAATTATGTTTTCTTTATTGTTAAACATTATTTATTTTTTTTATACCATTAATTCATTTTTTTTTAGTTTTATTAATACTATTAATTCTAATTTTTTTAGTTTTATTAATACTATTAATTCTATTTTTTTTAGTTTTATTTTTTCGGTTTAAAACATCAAGTAATCTATCGTGTAGTTGATCTTTTATAACTTGCGACTCGCTTATATTTTTAACAAATGGTTTATTATCTGTTGTTTCATTGTAATATAGTAAAGGGACAGCATATCCAATATTAAGAAGATCTAATAAGTTTTTAGCATTTTCAAGTGGTTTAGTTTGAATTTCGTGTTTATTACAATCAACCTCATAACCACCTATTAGAGTTTTCCCATCTCTTATAATTTTTAGCAACTCACGTTTGTGATAATTCATTTATATTAATTAATTATTATAAATTCTTTTAATATCTAAAAATGATTTAATGTTGCGTTTTTGTTTAATATATTCTATAATCTTAGATACTTCTTCTTTATTATCTATAATATCAGATAAACATTCTTCAACAAATTTGAATGTAAGCGTATTAGTGGTTTTAGAATTATAAAATTTTATTTGACCATCTGAAATATTAATAATCGCACCATTAAGATTATTAGTTTCTACATAAGAGATAACATTATTGTTAATTGTATTTTTTTGCTCTCTTAAGTTTTTTAGGCGTTCGTTAAGTTGTTTTAATTCATTATCAAGTCTAACCCAATTTTTTACCAAGTTAGTAAAATCATTACTCATTTATATAAATTGCTAAATATTTTAATAACATTATATGTAGGTTATGATAACGTTTAATAGTTTGTAGAACGACGCATTTTACCGCTACGACTACGGCTAATGCTTCCGCTCACACTACGGCTTCGGTTACGTTTTCCGATCACGCTACGACTACGGTTCACGCTACGACTACGGTTCACGCTACGACTACGGTTCACGCTACGACTACGGTTCACGCTACGACGGTTACGACTAACGGTACGGTTATTACTATTACCACGTCTACGGTTAATTCTTTTGCTGCGGTTACGTATTCCAATGAGGGGTTTTGTGTCGTTGTCTGTAGGTTTAGACTTTAGTATAAAATTATATACATATCCACCTTTTTGTAATACTTTCATTTATATATTATATGTTTAAAATATTTTACGATCTTTAAGTAAAAGTACGAATATACCAAAGTTTAATATAAGTATAATAAGAAGAATAACAAGATAAATTATTAAATAAAGATTGATCTGTGGTAATAGATGATCCATTAAATTGTCACATATTGGTTTTGATATATCTTTAATTTTATTTTTAATTTCTTCTTTTTGGAATAGTTCCAAACATTTTGCTATTATATTATTATTCATTAATGTATAGTAATAAATATTTTAAGTAAAATTTAATTTAATTTTTTCTATATATGTGAATATGACTATTCATAGAGTAGATACAAATATGGAGACAAGTAAGTTAAAATTATGTAATCCTGTGCCTAATCAAGGAACCTTTTTTTCTAAACTTTTAATGAATACTAATGATGAACCGGTTTATATACAAACTCCTAAATGTAAAACAAAACAAGGTATAGTAAAAACAGGTAAAAGAAAGTATACCGATCTTTTATTTACGAATCATAATGAGGATTTTGTAAATATGATAAGTAAAATAGAAGACGTATTACAAGAATTAATATCAGAAAAACAGAAGGACTGGTTTGTGAACGAAGATTTAGATAAAGAAGATATTCAAAATTGTTTTATATCTCCGATAAAGGTTTATCAAGGTAAGAATTATTTGCTTAGAGTAAATTTTAATTATTCAAGAAGTAAGATAGAAGGTGATATTCCAATATTTAACGATAATGAAATGACAAAAACATTAGATGATATAAATCAAGATAGTGAGATTATATGTATTTTAGAAATATTAGGGATAAAGTTTAGTCAAAAATATTTTCAAATAGAAATAAATATAAAACAAATAATGATAATAGAAAATCAATATAAGTTCGATAGTTGTTTAATTAAAACAGAAGAGCAAGTCTCAGATTCACATGAAATGTTGTCGCCATTGCCATCGCCATTGCCATTGCCATTGCCATTGTCAAACAAAGAGTCACTTGAAAAATTGCTTGAAGAACCGATTGAAGAACCGATTGAAGAATCGCTTAAAGAACCGCTTAAAGAACCACAAGAAGAACACGTAAACACGCAAGAAGGTCAACCCCAAATTCAACAAGATAAATTGCAAGCGACTAATGAGTTAAAAGAATTTGAGGTAGATATAAAATTAACGGATTACGATGATAAAAATATAGAATTGAAAGAACCAAATGATATATATATGAAACTATATTTAGAAGCTTTATATAAAGCAAAGACGATGAAAACTCAAGCAATAGATGCATATTTAGTTGCGAAAAATATTAAAAATACTTATGCTTTGGATATAGATGACGAGGATGAATACAACCTTTTATAAATAAAAGAATAATATTTTTTTTTTATATAGTAAATTTATATATAATGAAACAATTCAAGAATATTAAATCAGTGGGTAAAATGAATAACGAAAAGTTAGCAATGGCATTAGGATTATCTGTTCTTATTTTAGCGTTAGCTAACTACTCATCTACAAAATCAAAACAAATGGCGACACAAGGTTATACAACGAATGCTTCTGTAAATTATAATAACGCAAAAGCATTAAATGAACATGTAAGTAAAAATAATCAAACTCGTTTAGGGGACCCCACAGCATTCAGTTCAACTGTTATTCCTAATGCCAAAAAAATAACGAATCATGTAGATTTACTGCCGAATGATACTAATTCTGAATGGGCTAAATTAAATCCGCAAGGAAATGGTAATTTGAAGAATGTGAATCTTTTGCATGCGGGTGCTATGGTTGGTATTAACACAGTTGGTACATCATTAAGAAATGCCAACTTACAAATACGTGCTGAACCACAGAACCCTAAGGTGGATGTAGGTCCTTGGCAGAATTCAACTATAACACGTGATCCAAAATATATATATGGCTTGGAATGTGCGTAAATGTGTTAAATGTTTGTGTAAAATCACGTATGAAGTCGTACGTTAGGTTTATATATTTTAATATTACTACCTATAATTGATTTACATAAATACTCATCGACTAATTGATTTGCTTTAATTTTGATTTTAGATTTATTAGTATAATCAACGTTAAAATAGTTAAGTATTATTAAGGATTTTTTTTGGGATAACCCCATTTGTAATATATAAAGATTAAAATGTTATAAATATAATATGAATTTTACACGTAAATATATATTATATTTATTTATTATTATTGTTTTCTTGTCATTAACTATGAAACATACATCAACTAGTAAAAAGATAGTAGTATTTGACCTTGATGAAACACTAGGACATTTTACTGAGTTGGGGTATTTTTGCGAAGGTTTAGAGAATATATTAGGTATAGCATTGACAAACGAGGATATGATAACGTTGATTGATATCTATCCGGAGTTCTTAAGACCTAATATATTAACAATTTTAATCTATTTAAAAAAACTTAAATCGCGAAATATATGCGATAAAGTTATGATATACACAAACAATCAAGGACCATCATCCTGGTCAGATAGTATAAAAACATATTTTGAGGATAAGTTGAATTATAAATTATTTGATAGGGTGATTTTAGCATTTAAAATAGGTAATCGTCAAATTGAAATCAATCGCACAAGTCATGATAAAAAAGTTTCAGATTTTTTCAAATGTACAAAACTTCCTATAGATTCTGATATATGTTTTATAGATGATAGATATCATCCTGAAATGACAGGTGACAATGTTTATTATATTCAAGTAAAACCATACGAATATACTTTATATCCGGATGAAATGATTGAACGCTTATTTAAGAGTAAATTATGTAAAAAGATTAATGATAAGGATGTTTTTAGAAGAAAAATGACTAATTTTATGAAAGGATATGAGTATATAGAAAAAACAGATGAAGACTATGAAATAGATAAAATAGTAAGTAAAAAAATCATGGAAAATTTGCAAAATTTTTTTGCAAATGATAAATTAAACAAAACACTTAAAAAACGTAAGAATAAAGATAATTAAAATTAGAAGTTTTAATGATGTATATTTTTAAAAAATTATGTAATGCTGTAGTAGAAAATAATAATAATGCTGATGAGAAAACTATTTTTTTATCAAGATTATTAAATTTAAATTTATTGTATGGATTGAATATGAGTGCTAATAATAAACTTACCGATGTTTTTATAAAAACATCTAAATATTCTAAATATTTTGGAGATATAAAAGCAATCCCAAATAATGATGCAATAGATGCAAAGGTATATATCTTAATTAACTTAAGATATATTATTTTTATAAAATCATTTTTTTTCATAATATATTAATATGATGAAAAAAATAATGTATATTAGTTAATGATGTATATCTTAGCTAACGATAGACTGTTGCTGCACAAATTCCTGTGCCAAATAACCTAGTGTTCCAAACATCGCAAGTCTTCCATTAGACAATTCACGTTCTAGACGTGAATTAGAATACGAATTGTCGGATACCTTTAAGACATTTCCTGGCTGATAGTAATCTTCAAGTTTAAAACCCTCCTTGGATGTCAATGGATTCTTCCATCCTGCACCCATACGCGCGGATTCATAAAGACCCATCGACAACCAAAATGGTGCCTGTTCAGAAAATGACATATCTTTAAGATAATTAATCGCAAGTTTATCACTTGTCATATCAATAACAGGCAATGCGACAATTGCAATCATTGCTACGCGACCATGCTGCAATTCAGCTTCACGAAGATATTTAATATAACTTTCATCATGTCTAAGGATACCGCTAGATAGTTGAAGTGGGTCAAAATAGTTGACAGGTTTAATATCGCCTACATAATTAAAACTCTTTACCTCAGGTTTGGTATATTGGAACCCACTAGCACTGGAAATAAATAATGTAGACATGACAGCATAAATGAACGTACGCATAATAATACAAATTACGAGTATATCTTTAATATGATTTAATAATATTATACCACGATTTCTGTAGTTTCCAATAAGTTTATAAGTTTTGATACACGCCGTTTAATTTCACGAAGTTCAACCAATACATCATTTTTTTTCATATCGCTATCAGTTGGATCCTCAACAAATGATACATTTTTTGATATGTTTATAGGTTGTATTACGACGGGTGTATTTCCGATTTTTAACTTGTTCATAAAAGTATTTCCGACGTTTTCAATGGTTGCAGGACTTTCAATAGCATCGCCACGTGGTGTTTCACATTTTAATAGTGTGTCATTATTACGTATTTGTTCATATTGTTTTAATCTTTCGGTAATACTAGGTTGCGTGTCTAAATACACCGGGTCACTTATAATAACAGAATTAGGTTTTCGGGGTTGTATAAGATTAGTAAATTCAGTTTGTTTTTCTTCCACAAGTGACTGAAATGAATTTTCAGGTGTTTGGATGTATTTATAAATAGTTATAAATTCATCTATAAATTTTTTATTTAGTTCGTTTAATTTTAGGTTGTCACTATTATTAGTCGTGATTCTTATGTGTTCGTCAAATTTATTTCTGATAATATTTATATTAGAATTATTAAGAATTACAATACTTTCTGTTAAGGTTTCCCAGAGCAAATTTATATTATTATCAGTGTCAAACATAATAATATAAATAATATTAAAAAATTAATTAAAAAACTTATTTCTTAAAGAAAACATTTCATCGTCGGTAATTCTTTCATTTATAAAGTATTCTGGTTTTTTGTTTTCAAGTAATGAAGTCAAAAAATAAATAGAATATATTCCACACTCAGTATTTTTTCTTTGGTGTTCTTTACTATTTTCTATGACTTTCATATCGTAATCAAAATTATTTTTGCATTGTTTATGAATTCTATTTATTAATATATTTATTTGTTTAGGTGTGGGATCGCCGTTACTGTCAAAATAAAATATAAATTTTTTATGTAAATCTATAAAGATGGAAACCCAATGCGAACCACGATCTGTATGTTTGTCTAGATTTAAAGATATCCCAATTTTATTAATATTTTGCTTGTTATAATTGACTATATTAAAATGACATAGTTCGGGCCATACACATTCTCCATCATATTTAATTGTATCAAAATCAATAGGTGAAGAACCTATAAAAGAAAAATTATCATATAATTTTTCATACTGTGCCATTACATTTTCTATATCCGTACTAGACAACCATTCGCGAGGATTATTATTCCATTGTTCTGGTCTTTCAGGAGAGAATGTATACAATAATAAATCTTCATTTATCTCATTTTTTTTAAAAAGAGTTGAAAGCCAGCATTTTTCATTTTTGCAGCTATGTTTAGTATATTCTTTCAATATACTCCAAACCTCATATGGGTCATTTGATATTATTAATTTATCAGGGTGTCGTTTATTCCAAGCCATTTTAATTTTATGTATATTATTTTCAGAATAACAGGAAAATTTGGTTTTATCATGTTTACTTGGACTACAATGTAATTTAAATGTATTATTCTTATGTTTTATCTTTGACCTAGTTTTTCTTGTCATTACTAATATAAATTTATATTATATTTTGGTAGCGTGTTGTTTAAATTTATCATCTTTAGGATTAAATTCTTTTGTAACAGGATATGTTGATTGTTGTTTGTTTTTTTTTCTTTTATTAACGTAATTAGTTAATTTAGTATCTTCTTTTTTTTTAATAATAAAATTATTTGTTCCACATATATCAAATAATAAATCGATATTAGTTTCGGAACCGAAACTAATATCGTCATATTCTTTTTGATAGGTATAAGTCATATCATTTGCATATAAATGCATAATACATTCATTTACATATTCGTTAAATGCTTTTTTTAATCCTATATTTTCAGTTTTTTCATCAAATAGTTTGGTTGTTAAATCAATGATACGGTTTTTATAAAATTCCATATCATTGACCGCGGACGTAGTATCCTGTTTATTGTCCTGTTCATTATTGTGATTTTTTTGTATATTTTTATACACAGAAGGCTTGACTAAACATTCTAAAGTAACTTTATTGATGTCCATTATCTTTAATTATTATTATTTAATTTAATTTAATACTTGTGTTATTATTAAACATTTTATTATCTTTAAAATTAAACTTTGGTTTACTAGATTTAAATGTTTCTTTATTAAATAATAAGGAATGATTATTATTTTCTTTTCTACCTACAACCTCAACATTATACAAATCACTATTGGATGACGGAACATATTCTTTTTGATTACATTTTTGTAAAGCGAAGAACTGATTTCTTAAAATTGATTCTTGATCTATATTAGTAAGAAATGTATTTGTCGGAGCTCCGTATGCTACTGGTAAAAAGTCATTGTTAACATTATATAATTTTCTATTATCAATAGATGTATTAACGTGTGGTCGTTCATCATTTATTTGCATAGTAGTATATTTAGTTTGCACAGATCTTATGTCAAGACTAATTTGAGGTTTGAACGATGGAATAAATCTTTGATTTATTCTGTCATTAGTTTCAATACGTCTAGTTGATGCCATATAATATACTATAAGACATTATTTATACCCATTTTATTTTTGTGCGACCTTCTATTAAATTGCCAACTTTTCTTGGAACAATTCGCGGATCTTTTGTGCTATCAGTATAACTTTTAAAATCATATAGTTCGTCGGTCTCTTTATTTAATACATATTTTACACCCTTAATTGTTGCATGACTGACTTTGAAAGTTTTCTTAACTTTATTAATTTTTGAAACACTATCATTTTCTTCTTCGTTTAAAGAAGGAACATAAGAGAATTTATCAGGCGCAGCATTTCCAAATGTATAACATGCTAAAGGTTCTTCAGAACCGGGTTTATAGTGAAGTGCGCAATCCATAGCGGTTTCTTTAACAGATATAAGTATTTGTTTTGTGATATCTTCTTTAATACTAGATATTTCAAACAAAGCTTCGTCGCTGGTTAGGGGTATTTTAGAATCTAATTTACCGGTATCATGTAATCTTAATTCTATAGATTTATCTTCTTGTAATTGTTTTTCTGAAAAGGTCATTAAATATAAGAAAACTTCTACTGACTGTAATTCTACGGGCAATTTATCATGACTGCATATGCGTCGTGCTCTTCCTATAACCTGTTCGGTTCTTACAGGATGCCAGTAAGGTTCACATAAATGCACGAAGCGCACATTTTTCAAAGATATACCTTCAGCACCCGAGGCGGTAATCATGAAGACCTTAATTATTTCAC
>Ga0302134_10000818_pt1 | contig 14120 bp, 11 predicted proteins | sample CB9_SCM_MG_FD_203123 | JGI IMG/M metagenome (GOLD analysis project Ga0302134, IMG submission 203123) | Marine microbial communities from Western Arctic Ocean, Canada - CB9_SCM | ecosystem: Environmental > Aquatic > Marine > Oceanic | place: Canada: Western Arctic Ocean | collected 2017-09-19
AGAGTCGCTTGGTCATAGGCTTCAACCCTCATCACAAGAATTGCTTCAGTATTTGATTTTCTTGCGAGATACCACCCGGTTTGTTGGCCATCTTTCTCAAAGCGAACCCTTATGCCGTCAATGGTCGAAGATTTGTGATCTGAAAATGCGGTAGTTATCGCTGCTACTGTGGCGATTTTATCCTGTTCTGCACAAGGGATTTTCACCTCGCCCGTGGTTGGAAGATTTGGCGCTAGTCGAGCTAATTCTTCGCTGAAATTTGCTTGGCGTCGCGACCATAACTCCAGGATTCTTGCCGCGTTATACAATGAACAATCAAATCCGTACCAGCCGCGGTCAGCCATGAAAATATGGCCACTCATCTCACCGCCCATCAAGGAATTAGAATGTTTTGCAAGCAGCCTTTTCATGAATGAATGGCCGGTTTTAGCCATCATTGGTTTTCCACCAGCGGCTAAAATTGCTTTTTCTACATTCATCGAGCATTTCACATCATAGATTAGGAGGTCTTTTCCTTCCTCATCGCCAACGACATCATCAGCGATTAAAGCTATCAACCGATCTGGATAGACGAAGTCTCCATTTTCATCGACCGCGCCGATGCGGTCTCCATCCCCGTCAACCCCTAAGCCTAATTCACAATTATTTGCAACTACTGCTTCGGCTAAATCTAGCATATTGTATTCACGGGTAGGATCAGCTCCATGATTAGGTTCACTCGAATCCCAATCACAATACAAATCCACATGTTCAGCCCCGATCATATCCATCAACCGAACCATCGCTGGTCCAGGTACTGCATTGCCACAATCAATAGCAACCTTGACCGGGCGGGATAGTTTTCCACACGAACCTACAATGGCTTCAAGATAGGAGTCTTCGTGAGGGTGGTCGACATATTCACCATTTCCATCCTTGAAATTTCCTGCTAAAAAAACCTGTTTTAATTCTTGGATCTCCTCGCCTGCGAGGGGGAGTGTTCCCCGGCACATCTTGAAGCCGTTATGGCTCGGCATAGGCAGGTGAGACGCAGTGACCATGACTCCTCCATCAACAGGTAAAGTCCAACAAGCATGGTAAAGGCAGCCGGTTGAAACGATGCCTAAATCGAGGACTTTTACCCCCGAATCCAATAATCCTTGGATGAGATTTTTGGCATAGCCCGGGCTTGAATCTCGAATGTCTCTACCGACTGCAAAGGACTCACATTCGAGGTAGGTTGCCATGGCACGGCCGAGGCGATAAGCGAATTCATCGCTGAGGTCTTGGCCTGATAATCCGCGGATATCGTAAGCTTTGAAACAGTGCTCTGGCCACTCGCTCATGATTGGTCGGAGTGGTTACATGATTTGAACGCTACTTTAGAACTGCTAATTTCTTATTAGGCCAAAGATGATTAAACTTAGTGCCAAGAACACCAACCATTCTGTCATAAGATCTTGTGACCAAGCCACTAGGCTGAACACGGAGATGGTCGGGATTGAGATAGCCAATAATTTTGGCCAAGTCAACAATCCCTTTGGTGGCTGGTCAAAATAGGGTGTGCCCGGCATGTTATTCACAACAATTTGCGTCGATGGCTTGGATTACGATTTCGACTTTGGCTTTTGCTGGTAAAGCCCCAGCCTCAAAGGCAGCTCTTGCCGGTTTGGTTGCCATCCCTTCGACCCAGGCGCCATATACTTCGTTCATCATAGCAAAATCTTCGATGTCGTCCAATAGAATTTGCGCGAAACAAACCGCATTCTTATCGACACCAGCCGCCATGAGCAACCCATCTATTTTATCGAGTGCTCCTTGGGTTTGGCTTGCGGTATCGGCACCAGCTTCAGGTGCGATCTGCCCACTTAGCCAAATGATACCGTGAAATTTTACTCCTGGGCTATAAGGACCGTACAATTTTTCTCTCCCGATCTGGATTGGTTGTTTCTCCATATTGGTAAGCCAATCGGTGGTAGCACATCAAAATAGACCCTCCAATCAGGGGTGGGTTATGGCGACGGGCTGGGTTATCGATCATCCAGCCCACGCCCGGCTATTGGCGCCGATGATGCGCGAGATGAGTTCTCCAGATGATGTGATTATCGCTTGCGATCGTTTCGAGGTCAGGTCGATGATTGAATTTGCTGACGGTCATTTACCGCGTCGAAAAACCGTTTGGGTCCCTCGTCCGATCGGCAAAGGAAAATGGAAAAAGGCTTATGATCGGATGAGGATTTCAACCCGGGAGCTAAGGCACGTGGATCTAGTTATCAGCGTCGGTGCTCCCTTGGAATTGCGAGCAGCACCCCGAAATGCCCGGAGGATTTACATCACCGATACCGAAGTAAATCACAAAGCCCACCGCTTGGTTAGAGCTACGGATATTGTTATTCCGAGCCATTTTAACGAGGCATATGCAAAGCCATTGATGAGGAAAAAGGCCCGATTCCATTCCTTGGATGGTTTGCATGGTCACGTCCATTTACGGCCACAATTAAGGCCGAAAAAAGTGAGCGACCCACCGCGAATATTACTGAGGAAATTGATCGGAGACGGAATTCACGATGCTGAGGAAATCCTGAAAATTCCAGATTCATGGTTGATTGGTTTAGAAATTCATAATGCTGATGAAAATGAAGTAGATGGCGACCCATGGCAATTGGATAGTCTGGTTGCAAGCATGGATGGGGTGATCACTCAATCGGTGACCTTAGCGAGCGAAGCGGTGATTTTAGGGGTGCCAACCCTACTGGTGACCAAAGCGGTTCGAGGGTTTTTAGATCGTTTGACCGAGGATGGCTTTCCACTATTCATTACCCGAGATCGCGATGAGGAAGTCTATGCAAATTGGTTAGCAGGTCTTCATTTAACCGATAGTTTAGATCTGCCAGAATGGCCATCAACCCAATCACAATTGTTGAAAATACTTCAAGATAATTGAGCATTCTCTGCATCATCTGTGGTATTTTATTCACCGAATCTACGCTTGCGAGCCTGATAGGTTTGAATCGCTTTAAGCAATTCTTTTTTGGAGAAAGACGGCCAAAATACATCGGTGAAATATAATTCGGAATAGGCCATTTGCCATAATAAGAAGTTGGATATTCGCTCCTCGCCCGAGGTTCTGATAACCAAGTCTGGGTCTGGCATTTGTGAGGTATAAAGCCGGCTACTCACGGCTATTTCGTCGATATCTTCGATCGCCAATCCGCCGGCTTTATGGTCTTCAGCAATCGATTTTATCGCCCCAATCATCTCTTCTCTACTGCCGTAAGCCAAGCATACGGTAAAGGTGAAATTCTTGTAATCAGCGGTTTTTGATTCCGCATAATCGATAGCATCGTTGACGTTTTGGGGTAATAATTCACGGCGACCAATGATCTGAACATTTACCTTATTTTCATGAATTCTAGGATCATCGGCAATGTCTTTGAGCCCTTCTTCGTATAATTTAAACAAGCCGTCCAACTCGGTGCAATCACGGTTCAAATTATCGGTTGACAGAGCGTAAACCGTCAGGAATTGGATATTTAAATCGAGAACCCAATCGAGCACTTGCTCGAGCTTTTGCTTGCCTAGACTGTGGCCGACTTTTGTCTCTAGAGCTTTGGACCAAGCGAATCTCCGATTACCATCCATAATGATTGCGAGGTGGTTGACCTTGACCGGGTGCTCCATGACTGCGCGTTGGAGTTTTGCCTCGACCGCTTGGCCTAGAACATCACCCATCCGGTCGCTAATGCCCATATGGTCTCCCCCTCAAGCCGTGCTATCAACTTCAACCGTTTGAGTTAATCCCTAAGTCCGGTTGGGCAGTAAACATGGAGGATGCGCCTTGGTGGCCGGTCGGTATTGTGACTGGATATGATGGTAAATCAATTTCGACAAGATGGGGGCCTTCATCCTTACATTGGGATGAAGCCATCCTGAGTCCCGAATGGTGGGGAGAGCAATCCGATTTTTGGGGTCGATGGCCTCAAGTCGGTTCGGTGGAGTTAATTGAAGAAGATGAATATGGGATTTGGTTAAATCTCGGCGATTATGTTGCCCAAGTGATTCCGATTCCAACCGGTAATCATGTATCCCGTCTGGTCCAAAACAAGAAATTAAACCAAGCCGTTAAAGAATTCATGGCATTACCGATTGCTGGAATAAATCGAGATGGAGATTTGGTATTAGTTTTTCAAAAAGAGCTAAAAGAATTTGATTTAATTGGATTGCACAAGTCGTTAATAGCAAATGGGTTTTCAACTCCAAACGATGAACTAAATTGGAATTTACGCTTGAAAAAGGTTGAGGATAAACTCAAGACCAAGACTCTTTGGCGAGCCCCTCACCATCGAAATACCTTGGGAATGCCGCGCATAAATATCGTTAATAGCCGCCCTTCACCAATCCCACTTTCTGAAAAATTATTGACCGATGTCGAACATTTACCAATGTTGCGACAAGCGGTGAAGCTAAACAGAGTGGATGAATGGAGTAAGGCCTTTGGAACCAACCGAATCATGAGAACTTCGACTGGTGGCCTAGCCCATATGGCATATGATGTGATGGTGATGGAAAATGCACAATGCCAGGCATTCGGTAAAACCAATAACGATGTAGATGTATATTTGGCCAAAGTGGACCGGATTCAAGCAGATTTAGGCATTATGCGCTTGGCGAGAATGGGGGTCCCATTTGGGTTGTTTAGTGCAATTATGACCTATTGGATTCATTCTGCCGGAATGTTTGAATCTTGGCAAATGCCATTTTTCATCTTTTTAGGTATCTCGATTTCATCGTGGCTTGGCCATCGATGGCTCGAGCCCGATTGGCGTCAATTATGACGCTTGCGTGGATCATGGAAATCCAATTTGTTATCCTTTGCAAGATTCATTACTGCGAGTAATAATCCTTCTCTTGCTTCCTTTTCGACTGTCCCACTAGTGATATCCCAATATATGTTGCAGCCGACATCGATAGCATCAGGGCCAAGTGCAGAAACCCGGGCGAAAGACGAGTCTTCCTTCATGGTTAGATCGTGCTTCTCAATCATTGAAATGATCCCAGCACAAAATGTTTCGACATGATCTGGGTCGGAATTAATGTCTAATTTGAAGACAGGTTGCCAGCGACGGAATCTGCGTTTTCCCCAATTTTCGACCGGAGTGCTGGTGAGGTTTGCGTTCGGCATTGTGACGACGGTATCGAGGCTGGTTCGAATCAAGGTAGTTCTCAATCCAATCTCCATAATCTCACCTTCGACCGAGTCGATAATAACCCAATCTCCAATTTTGAACGGTCGGTCAAGAAGAACAGTAGTAGCGCCAAATATATTCGACAATGTGTCTTTTGCGGCTAATGCAATCGCTAATCCAGTAATCCCCAATCCAGCGATGAGAGTTGAGAGATCGAAGCCTAAAGAGGCCGCAACAAAGGCAGATCCGAAGATTACAACGACGAATCTAACCACGCTTTCAGCCGCAGAAACAACGGTTTTTTGGCTGCCATCGAGGTCGCCATCATCATCTAGCCATACCACGAATGCGTGAATTATGCCAACAAATCTAAACGCGGTGAGGATCAAGGCGATTACCATTGATAACTCAAGCAGTTTAGGTAACCAGCTTTCGATGAATCCCGGCATGATAACGACTTGGTTATCGAGGTCTCCCAATAGCATCAAGCCGATGCCGGAACCAATAGCGATCCCGAGGGCTTTACCTGAACTTTTTAGAGCCTTTGAGGCAACTTCGCTGCCCATTTCTATCGCTTTGAAAATCCTTGGAAGAATTTTCTCTGCTACTTTTCTACTGATCAAGATTACGACTAAGACAAAAGCCAATCCTACCAAGCTGCCAAGATTGAAGCCAAGAATCATAGAATCATAATTCGGAATTGCGGTGACGATTTGTTCCATCAAACCGAACGGGCAGGCTTCGTGTTGTTGTCATTTTCCCCGATACTTACCCGTTTTCCAGCCCCCTACGGGGGCTAAGCCGAGAACGCGACGCCTTCAAGAGGGGATGACTGCTCGGGTGGCTATGGTAGCCATGCGAATTCAATCCCAAAAGCGCTCGCTCGCAATCTTGCTCCTGCCATTTTTAATCTCTATTCTAGCACCGATGGCTTCCAATTTGGCAAGTGCTGAAGTGGAGGAGGGGTCGATGACTCCAGAAGAGACTTGGTCTGAAGATTATCTGAATTATGTATTCCCTTGGGGCGGTAATGAACAGGTCCAATTCAAAGAATACCATACCTATGAATCGATGAAGACCAGGATGATGGTATTGGCCCAAGAAAATCCGAATATATTTGAATTCCACGAAGGCTTGAACGGCGGAACTAACGACCGTGGCCAAGATACCAGTATCGATGATTACGAAGGCTGGTATTACGGCCATGCATCACCTTGGCTCAAGGTAACTGGCGATGTTCAAGGTGGCGATTATAATCCATTCAATGGCGATAATGGCAATTATGCAGACCGGCCTGACATTATGATTGTCGGCAATCATCACGCTCGTGAATGGATGAGTTATGAGACTCCATTATTGGTCATGGAAACCATGGCTTACTATTACGATATGCCGCCGACCGATAATGATGGTGACGGTTTGATCAACGAGGATCCTTGGGGAGATGCTGATGGCGATGGCATCGTCGATGACGATGGTGATTGTTTGGCTTTAGCCGTTGATTTACAAGATAGTAATGGTGATGGCAAAAACTGTAACCCCGGCGACCTTGGGGTCGATGAGGATTTCATCGAAGTCGAAATCACCAATTTGATTAACCAACGAGAATTCTACCTGATTCCAATGCTCAATGTCGATGGCAATATCTACGACCGCGAGGAATTTTGTCCAGCTCCTGCTTGGGAATCCTGTCCTTCTGGTGGATGGAGGAAAAACCTGCGAGATAATACCGTGACCGGCGTTACTCCAATTCCTGACCTCGACGAAGATGTCGATGAAGGATGCGACGGGGTTGACCTGAATCGAAATTACCAATTCGAGTGGGGAGCGCCACTCGGTGCGACCGGTCCCTTATTCCCAGGAATGTGTTACGCAGGCCAAAATAACGATGTTTACAATGGTCCAGTCGATACCGTCGACCAAGATGGAGATGGTAAACTCAACGAGGATCACGTCGATGGAAAGGACGACGACGGTGATGGAATCGTCGATGAGGATTGGCTTGGTGGCAACTCTGAACCCGAAACCAAGTTTATCCAAGATATGACCGAGATGAACGATGATGATGGTGATGGGGCTTCCGATTACAAAGCCACTTTAACCTTCCACTCCTATTCTGAATTGGTCCTATATCCATGGGGACACTGCACAAATTGTCAAAGTACTGACCACGACCAATTGGTTTACCACGGTGATCAAATGGCTGAGATGACAGATTATGAAAATATGCAATCGAGCGATCTCTACCCTACTTCGGGTGATTTCTGTGATTGGCATTACGGGGTACATGGCTCCTATTGTTATACAATGGAAATCGGAACTGCGTTTCACCAGAACGAGATTGATATCGACCATATTGCGGTTCGAAACCTCGGTGTGACATTTTACATGGCAAAGATTGCTGATAATCCACGCGAGCGAGCAGACTTAGAGATGGAAGATGTAATTTCACAACAATATCTTGTCGAACCTAGCGGGGTTATTATCCCCGAATCTGGCGACATCCCAATCGACATATGCCTCGATTCGGCCTTTGCTCTCAATACTAATCCCGATGCTTCACATGTGATGTACCGAATGGTAAAACCAACTCGAACCCAATCTGATTATGGGCCGAGAGAGTGGTATAATACCGAGTGGTCTTCAACCGGATTCGAATTGGTTGAAGGCGGGACTTGTAATTTATTAAATTCAACCGGAGTCGGAGTTTCCTACCGTGCTGAGGTTCCGTTCTCAGATTCCGATACCGGAGACCTCCATTACAAAGCCATGGTCTCAACCTTGGGTGGAACCTCGATGATTTCCTATCCCGGAAATGGCGAATATCTTGAATTAACCGTAACTTACCGAGCACCTTTCGGCAGCGCATTTGGCTCGATCGTTCTATTCATGACCGTTGTCGGATTCGTTTGGGGTGGATTGGGCGTTTGTTTACGGATGATGGCGTCTAGTGGTAAAGTAGATGAAATTCTAGAAGCGGACCTCGATGTGGAGGTCTTTTGATGAGTGATCAATTCAGTGGCCGTGTAGGCTTAATTTTCGCTGCTATTGGTGCCGCGGTCGGTACCGGTAATATCTGGCGATTCCCACGAATGGTCGGAGCGAATGGCGGAGGAACTTTCCTCATCCCTTGGCTCTTTTTCCTCTTTGCTTGGTCGATTCCCTTGGTCATCGCAGAATTTGCTCTGGGTAAGCGCAGCCGAACTGGGACCATTGGAACATTTCGAATTTTCGCTGGAAAAAGATTTGCTTGGATGGGTCTTTGGACCGCTTGGATTTCAACTGCGATCGGTTTTTATTATGCGGTTGTAGCCGGGTGGACTATCAAATATTTTCAACTTGGTCTTACCAATGGGCTCACAGGACCTGGAGTGGACACCCAACAGGTTTGGAATGAATTCTTAACCTCGGCAACCGACGTAATATTCTACCAATTTGTTGTTATTGCAATCACTCTCCTTGCGATTTGGAAAGGAGCAAAAGCAATAGAAAAAGTAAATGTCATCTTGATGGTTTCACTTTTCGTCCTTCTTTTCATGTCCTTAGGCCTGTCCCTTTGGATGGACTGGTCCGACGGTAGCCTCGATGGATTCCTCTTCATGTTCACAGTCAATTGGGAGATGCTCGGTGAACCGAGCATTTGGATAAATGGACTCTCGCAATCAGCTTGGTCGTGTTCGGCAGGTATGGGTATGGCGATTACATACTCGGTATACATGCGCAAAGATGAGGATACCACCCTCAATGCATTTACCATGGGCTTAGCGAATAACTCGATTTCAATCATCGCCGGATTGGCGGTTTTATCGGCGATTTTCGCAGTTGAATCTGATCCATTAGCAACCGTTACCGGCGGCTCGAGCGCGATAACTTTCTTGGCATTACCAGAGGTTTTCGCTCAAGCGCCGGGTGGAAATCTTGGTGCGTGGATAATGATGAGCGGATTCTTCTTGGCCTTATCGTTCGCAGCTCTGACGAGTATGATTTCAACCGTCGAATTATGTGTGAGAAATTTCGTCGACCACGGCTATAGTCGTGACCGTTCGGTCTTACTGACCTCGCTGGCGATCTTCATTTTTGGACTTCCTTCAGCGGTAATGTGGATTACTTTTGCTGATGATGGAACTGCATTCCCTCAATTTTTGGAAGTTCAAGACCATATTTGGGGCTATGGTTTGATGTTTAGTGGATTATTTATCGCTTTTACAATTTGGAAATACGGCTATGTAAAATGGCGCCATGAAGTCGAAGCAGGCCAGGCACCACCTGGATTTAGAGGCTATCTCGGCGTTGGTGTGTCGGCCTTTAGAGACGATTTTATCAATACAGGAGATAACGATATTTGGATCGGGCGCTGGTGGGATATTCTCATCTATTTGGCATTCCCGGTTTTGTTTACAATCTTGATAGTTTCATATTTTGGAGATATGATTATGAATACTCCAAATGTTTGGGACCCATCGAATCCACACGGCATAACCATAATTTTCCTATTCTGGGGAGTGGTTGCTACCGGATTTATTTTGCTTAACAAGAAATTGGTTGAGAGGCCATTGTTTAGAAATATTCCTGAGGGCGCAGATGTCGACATCTCTACCTTACCCGGAGCTGATGATGACTTGATTTGTGAAGCGGGTTCGTACCCAGAAGGCTGGGAACATCTAGCAAATAATTCGGCTTGAGGAATTGATTATGGCATTTAGCCTATTCGAATATATCGGACTTGGATTAGCGACTGCTATCGTTCTGATACCGGTCGCAAGATGGTTTTGGAGATGGTTCGACAAACCTTCTAAAGATACGGTTGAATATTTACAAAAGCAACAAGAGGATGTTGAAGAAAAAGCGATGTGGGCGCAAATTGAAGCAAAGATCGAAGCCGAACAAGTGGTTCAAAACAAATTGACCACAATCGCACAAAATAAGATTCAAACCGCGGGTAAATCACTCGACCAAGAAAGAACCTCGTCCGCTTGGGAAACTCTTGGCGTAGACGAACCACTCGAGCCGGTAAAGCGGATAATCTCAGAAAAAGTCATCACAGGAAACGATGAACCGGATTGGGAATTAGTCGAAAAGATCCAGAATCTTTCCGAGCCGAATACCGAAGTGCCTGAAGCACCAGACCTCGACCGACTCGACCGGGAAAAAACCGTCGAACCGGGTTGGGCTGATGACTGGTGAATTAACCACCAAGTAATCGATTCAAGCCGTTCATCTGAAATGGTTGAAGATTCCCGCAATCTCTGAATGGTGCAAAGACCACGTGGAACCCGGGACTTTGTTCCCTCGACGATGAGACGCCGGCAATGTCTTGAGAATTTGCTCGAAACCAAGGCTATCGGCCATGGATTCAATCGGGTTCAGACCCCAATTTTTGAGAGCCTTGAATTATTTACTGCTAAATCTGGCCCCGGTGTAATCAATCAATTATACACCTTTGAGGACAAATCTCAACGTCAACTAACCTTGCGTCCCGAATTGACCGCGCCGGTCATGAGAATGATAAGCGAAGAATTACGCGGCGCATCCAAGCCGCTACGCCTTTCTTATTTTGGCCAATGTTTCCGCTATGAGGAATCCAAAAAAGGGCGTTATAGAGAATTTTTCCAATACGGGGTCGAACTCATCGGTGCTCATGGGCCATTAGCCGAGGCAGAGGTCATCGCACTTGCTCTCGATATGCTTGAGGCGAGTGGACTCAATGGCTGGGAGCTCAGAATCGGCCACGTTGGAATTCTACGCGACGTATTGGTCAATCTCGGATTGTCATCTGAAGGCGAGCCGGAACCACCGGTCGCCACCGCGATGAGATTCTTGGACAAGGGCGACTGGGAAGGTTTGGAACAATTATTCGAGTCAAGTGGAATCGATTCAACAAATATCACCCAACTGAAGGCATTATCAGAACTCGATGGTGGCAAAGAAACCCTCGGGCCAGCTCGAGAGATTTTAGAACGCATGGGGGTCGAACTTGATTGTTTAGACCAACTCTCCACATTATTGGATTCACTCGATTTATTAGCACCGACTCCACCTAGTCTCAAGGTTAATCTTTGCGTCGCTAGAGGCCTAGACTATTACACTGGAATGGTATTTGAAATTAATGTTGATGAACTTGGAGGTGAAGGCCAAATTCTAGGAGGTGGATCTTACCGATTGCTCCACCTATTCGGATTGGAAGACCTCGACCCATCGTGTGGTTTTGGCTTAGGGTTCGACCGGGTGTTATTGGCCTTGGAAGCCCAGGCTAAAACCGAAGCTAGAGAAGAGGTAGTCCCGGGTGAAGCACCAGAGCCTAGCACCTTGATGCTACCATTTAGAATAGATCCGATTTCAACCTTTGCAGTTGTTAAAAAATTACGAGACTCAGGTCATAATGTCGAGTTAGATCTCAGAGGAAAAAATATCGGGAAGTCATTGGACTGGGCCGGCAAAAACGGCTTTCACAATGTAATTATCGTTGGACCGAATGACCTTGAAAATAATTCTTGCTCGGTAAAAAATCTCTTGACCGGTGATCAAAATTCGACTGAATTTTCAGCCGATGCAATCTCACTCGTCTTGTGAGTTTTTTCGAGACATCGGCATGTAAACCGCAGCCATGGTCAAGGCACCAACGCTCATCAAAGCCAAGAATCCAGGTTGCTCAACCGGCGGATTCAAATCTTCTTCGGCTTGGAATTCAGCTGACCAAGTAGATGGGTCGATAGGCAATTCAATCTTTGCAGATTGTTCACCCGATAACTTCATTGAAAAGTTAGCGATTTCACCAGTAAAGGTGATAGGTGTAGACTCTTGATAATCCCCTTTGACCTTCATTTCGATTCCGATGGTTGGATTGCCGATTGAACTATCCCAAAATAAATCGTTCTCTTCGAGGGTATGAGTGAAAATAATTGAATTCCAACCGGAGGTTACCGCAGGGATATGTTGGCGCACAATTTCTTTTGCGCCAGAAAAGAGACTAATGTTTAACTCGTCACAATCCGCTTGACAAGGGCCATCATTATCGCCATTGGTCCAATCTCCTTGAAGGTAAATATTGAAGGTGAAACGAACCTCGCCATCAGGTGTCATATTCAACTTTGGTAATAGTGACGGCTTCATATTGAAGCTGTAATCGATATTGATCAAACCATTTTCTTTCTCATTTTGAAGTTGATTACCTTGGCTATTGCTCTCCTCCGATTCATTGAAGTGAGCCCATTGGTTAGATTGGCCGGTCGACCAGATGTAAAGAGTGGTTCGATTCTCACAAGGTTGTAGAGGGTCAACTTCGCATTGATCGGTCGGTTCTTCTTCCTCTGCAGCACTAACAGAAGTATTTCCTGTGACCGGTGTAATTATCATCAGCGCCAATAGGATGGTGAATAATATGTGGCCTCGCATGAGTAATCCTCAACGACGGTTGGATTTGACCCTTGCGAATCAATGGCCGGTTCAATCAAAGCGTTGAAAACCGAGATTACTATTGTTAGAAGCCTTACTGCGAGATAGTTTTAGGGCTTCACCCAATTTATCTGGCTCAACTCTTAGTTGGTTCAATTCTGCGCCACCAACCCCGGTAATAATCGCCATGACCTTGATGGTATCACCAAATCCAGGATCTTGTCGAGCACCCCAGATGACATTTGCATCATCGGATACTTTGGAAGTCATCATATCAACGACTTGAGATGCCGCTTCCAAGGTCATATATTGGCCTCCGGTAACGTGGATTAAAACTCCGGTTGCTCCTGTAACATCGACATCTAATAATGGATGATTAAGCGCTTCGTTCACGACCTCTTCAGGCCCACGGTCGCTCTCGCCATAGAGCATCATGGTCACGCCGCCATCATCCATGATGGCTCGAACATCTGCGAAATCGAGATTGATGAGCGAAGGGAGGGTAATCGTCTCGACGATACCTTTGACGATCTCAGAGACCAATTGGTCCATTATCGAAAAAGCCTCATCCAGAGGCAAATTTGGAACATAGTGCAATAGTCTATTATTGTCCAAAACCAATACCGCATCAGCGACTTGCCTCAAACTCTCCAATCCTTCGAGAGCTCTTTGCATCCTCTGACGCCGTTCGACATGGAATGGGGTTGTAACGATTCCAACCACAAGAGCACCAGCTGCTTTTGCTTCCTCAGCGACTATCGGACAAATTCCAGTTCCTGAACCTCCACCTAAGCCGCTGGCGATGAAAACCAAGTCAGCACCGGTGACGATACGCTTGATCATATCGCGACCGGCTTCAGCACAGCGGCGGCCGGTCGAAGGGTTTCCTCCGGCTCCAAGTCCGCGGGTAATATGGCGGCCAACCAGCAACTTTTGCAAAGAACGAGTATGGTCTAAATGCTGTTTATCGGTGTTGATTGCGACGGTGATTGCGCCTTCAACGCCAAGATGGGTAATTCGGTTTAGGGTGTTATTTCCACTACCACCGCAACCGACGATCAAGATGCGCGGATTGGGAACGCCAAAACTGCCCATCTCATCATCGAGTAGAGCAGTAGCGCCTTTTCCAATCGCGTCTTTGGCTAAATTTGCTACCATGTCATTCAAAGCCGAATCGCCAGGCCTCAAATCACGCATTCCTTCGGGTCCCATCCCTAACTCCTCCAATAAAAAGCAAGGCCATTCTTTCCACTATTAACCATGATGCTTAACATTGCGCGGCGCGAGCCGATTTCCCAACCCCTTTGTTTCAACCACATGGCCGACTGAAACAATTGATATACGCGAGTTAAGTCCGAACACATACCTCGCTTAGCTCAGTTGGTAGAGCACCTGACTGTAGTTGGTTTAACCAAAACGTCTCAGCAGACATCAGGCTGTCCCCAGTTCAAGTCTGGGAGCGGGGACCAATTCACAATGTGCCGAGAGGCTTCCTTCATCATCAATGAAGACGGGTTCGAACACTTCATCCTCAAACACGGGTTGACCTGATGAGAAGAGTTC
>Ga0302134_10000823_pt1 | contig 14102 bp, 7 predicted proteins | sample CB9_SCM_MG_FD_203123 | JGI IMG/M metagenome (GOLD analysis project Ga0302134, IMG submission 203123) | Marine microbial communities from Western Arctic Ocean, Canada - CB9_SCM | ecosystem: Environmental > Aquatic > Marine > Oceanic | place: Canada: Western Arctic Ocean | collected 2017-09-19
TGTCAAACATCGACCCGCTCGCTTCGGGCACGCTCTTGAGACGTGTGACGATCCGATCTATCAGCGTCATGTGTTGCCGGCGAACCTTCTCCCGAATCTCGCTGGCTGCGAAGCCGCCGATTGATTTATTGTGCCCGACGTCATGCAGGTTGATATTCTCGCCTTCGAGATCGGAAAGACCGGTGTAACGCGTGCCTAATTCGTCGACGGTGAACGTGGCGACATTAGTCATCCCGGAAATTAGCGTGGAGAGTAGAACTTCCGTCAAACCAAATTGGCGATCAATCGTAGAAAGGTCTTCGGCCAGATACTTCTCGTCAAGCTTGGGAATGTGTTTGCGAATCACATCGCTCATTGCATCGACGCGGTGATTACGTCCGCGAATACCTTGAATCGCAGCGGCATAGTTCGTGATCTTTGTACGTTCGATTCCATTGAGTTGCTCGGCAAGGTTTGTTTCATTAGCGGCCAAGAACTGCAGTATTCTCCGTTCGAGTTCGTAGCGGGTTCGCTGTGTTTCGTTAGCCGAAACCGATTTGAACAGTTCCTGTATGGCAATTTTTGGGGAGCCAAAGGCGTAGTTAGGTTGCTGAGCACCTCGCGCGGAAAATCCCTTTTCGATGCCGTTAATGTTACCTCGTGCGTTACCACCGCCGTTTGGAAAACAGGCCAGTTCAATATGCTCAAACGGCGAAGGAAAGAGCTTCGCCAGTTCAAAATCGACCGTCGCCCACTTGATCGAACTGAGCCGTTCGTTGGCTTTAAACGCGCCGAGAGAAGAACACCACGTGTGATGGCCCGTCGTGCACATTTTGCCAGACAGTCCCTGCAGGATTGTCATGTTCTTCCTGTGTTCGGCGATGGGACTCATCCATTCCGGCAGATCGTGTTCGTCGAGGTCAACGGAGAAAGCTTCCTTTTCCTTTTCGGTTTCCAGCTGTTCTTTGTCAAACGTGGGTGGAATTAATGAATCCGGCAGCAGTCCGTTTCCTTTGTGGATAAAGATGAAACGCATTGGTGGTTTGCCGGTCGCCGAATCGGCAAGTAACAATGGAGCGGCAAGGCTCATGGCGGTAGTGCCAGCCAAAGTATCTGAGAGGAATTCACGACGACTTTTCATGGTTTGCTCTTATCTGTTCGTTGGTGGACTGGACTTGGAGTGCTAGTTTCTACAATCTTAGCATGGCGTTCTTGATCGTGCAAAAAGATCGCTAAGAGTCATCTTTTCGATACATAAACGAATCGGAGGTTAGCAGCGACACGACAACCGCCTGGAAGCTTCCGCCACTATTTACATACGCGTTGTCTGCATCGATTAATGTCTGGGAATCTGACAGCATTTCGTTGCGTCCCATGAAATAGCGAAAAGCATGGCGCACAATGGATTGTCGCACGCGTGTCGATTGGGCGAGTCGGTCGATCAGGTCGAAAGCATCGACAACATCGCCATCCAGCGCAGGATCGCCCGTGCCGCTCAAGTGGCCGGTGGCGTTGATCGGTTTTGTTTTGTAGACGTTCGCCGTATTTTGTTTCGTCGTGGATTGGATGATGTTGTCGGGATGTTCAAGGCTCTCCCGTGTTCTGTACCTACCGAAGTCGTCAAAGACCTCAAAGGTCAGTCCCAGCGGATTCATGTATTGATGGCATTTCCAGCATTCCTGCTTACCCGTTACGGAATCAAGCCGTTCTCGGAGCGTGCGGTGATGATCTTCGGGAATCTGTGCGTCGACGGTAATGGGAACGTCTGGTACTCGCCCCGCTAATAACTTTTCCTGTATCCAGCGACCACGACGAACGGGATCCGTTTCCGTATTCTGCGAATGAGCCAACAGCCACGCTGGGTGCGTGAGTAATCCTTTGCGATGAAGAATCTTAAACGGCTGAACAATCGGGTAGTCCCAAGTTTCTTTATTGCCGTACTCGCCGCGTGACCAGCGTCCTTGGTAATGCAGAGGGCCAGCGCCAGCCAAGGGCGGAAGACTGTAAATTTCGGAATATCTGAATTTCTGGCCACCGTGAAAAAACCAAGGGAAAGTAACTGGATTTCGGTCTTTACCGAAAGTGTGTTCGAAGAACAGCATATATCTCCCGAAGTCACGGACATGGTTCTTCCGGTGCTTTTCTTCGAGGTCGGTAATTTTAATCAGTGCGAACAGGTCTTTGTGTTTCTCAAAGTTATCCAACAGAGCTTGTTCGGTATTGTCTCCCCAGTCAGTATCTTTCAATCCTTCATAAGCTAGCCGCCAGTTATCAACGATGTTCTGGCCTTGCTCGTTGTTCTTGGTATGCAAAACGAAATTCAGATCGGTTGTCAGCAGTTGCTCGAAGACATCTTTGTCCTGAGTCAGGATGTAATCAACGACTCGATCCGCTTCGTTCGTCACCGAGCCGGCTGTCCCTGTGTAGCCGCGAGCCGCATTGTCAAAGAACCCGCCACTGCGCATCACATCCTTGAATAGTTTCACGCTAGCGGGGTACCCGAAGAACTCGCGAAAGAAGCGGGTGATCTTTGGATGAGTCACCTTATGTGATCGCAAATGAATGCCATTGAGTGTTGGATCAATTTCATCATAGAAAGTTCTCTTGTCGTTGAGCAACCGTGTGATTTCACGTAGATAGTCATCTTTCGTTATCAGTCGGTCTGCACTGACAGCTTTTACCAATTCCGCGTCCGGCACTCGATCCGAAACCGCGTAGGCAATCGCATAGCTAGCTTCGTGGGGAGATAGCTTTTGTCTGCCGTGTGCATCCTGCTCACCCGCTCCAAATTCCTGACGATATAAAAACTCGGATTGCAGCAGAACGGTGACCAACATTTGCCGCAAGCCGTCTGCGTTGCCAGCGAGTTTGATCGCTGCACGGAATAGCAGCAGGTATTTATCCAATTCCTCTGGTGTAGAATCTCGCTGGAGGACGCAATCGAACTGCCCCTGGATGGCCGCCATCAGCTGCACGTCAGTCGGTGTGGATAGATGTGTGGCGATTTTGACAAATGCTTTCGGTGAAGAGGGTGGATACCAGCGATCCTTCTCGTTGGCAAACTTGATGCTACTGCGCTCCGCTCCCTGATGGGTGGCCGCAAAAACCTGTTTGTCGGCAATCCACTGCGCGTTGTTTAGCATCACGAGCAGATGTCCACCATCCAATGCTGTCGTATCGTAGTAGCGAACCCCAGAATGTTCCGGAAGAACGATCGGGTTTGTAACACCATAAAACGAACGTTGCCGCGCATTTCCTGTGAGTTTGAAGACTGCATTGACGCGCTCATGAAAAATCTGTGGACTTACCAGCCAGCGTCGAGCTGGCGTGAAAGCTTTGTCCGTGATCGAGCCGTCAAACAGCTTTTCGTGGTCCACGTAGTTGCCGAAAGACGGTTGTCGTAGCTTCTCATCTAACGTTGATGCGTTGCGGCTGCGTAGTTCACGACGTAGCCATCCTGAGAGTAAGTCACGCTCTTCGCGGGCTGGTTGTTCGGCATCTTCCGGCGGCATCAAGCCAAAGAAAATCTGGTCCTGTGATCTGTTAAGCAGATCCAGTTTTGCGTTCAACTTCAAACTCGCGAAGTTATCAAATCGCACACTTCCTTCCGCTGAATCACCTTCATGGCAATCCATGCAGTGGGAAGTCACGATTGCCTGAATTTTCTCAGGGATAACCAAAGGTGACACTTCCTGCGTCCAGCCCAACGACGGTAACAAAACCAAACAGACAACGCTGGTCAGCATGATCGGTGCAAGGACGATCTTTGGAAAATTGGGCGAACGATTGTTTCTCAAATTAATCTCCTGTGTTCCAGAGGATTTCATCACGAGATGAATCCGTTGCGGACCGTTTCGCCGCAATTCACGAAAGACCGACACCTTCCTTCGCTTGTTTTCCTTCAGAAATTTTACCAGCTTTCGTCTCTTGTTTGTATAGAACTTCGTTTGCCTCCGTCCCGATAAACATTGAAAATCAACCCAAACGTGACGTTTGACTCCAACCAATAAATATTTTTGTTTCTTCAGCACGAGCCGGTTGGATTGTGTATTCTAAATGGTTGAGTTTAATCCTGTTTAATCTTTTCGGAAGAAAGCGCAGTGCTGGTTCGTTCATTCATCCGCTGGTTGCTCATCCTTCTATGGTCGAGTACCTTTTTTCAATCTGCCTACGGTCAGGCACCGACATTCATCGACTGTTCGCTGCTGGTTGCCCCGGACTATCCAGCGACATGGCCGACGGCTCCCTTTCCTCGATTTCAAATCACGTTCCAGCAAACGATCGGTCCCGACAGCGCCTACAACATTGATACATTACTGATTGACGGAAACACGGGGACTCAATTGGACGTTCCGCCACACTCGGTCGCGCGTCCGGATCTCAAGCGGCCCAAATCCAGTCCATTAGGTCTATCCTATACCGACAGGATTCAGCCTTGGCAATTCGGAGGCGAAGCTTGTGTCATTGACATCCGGGACTTACTGAATCAGGCACCGAATGGAACCAGTCCGCTGGTCCGGAAAAAACACGTCCAGCGATTTGAACGTCAGCACCGTCCTTTGCATTTTGGGGACGTTGTCTTGTTTCGGAGCGATTACACGGATCGTTATTATCGGCCGTTCCCGGCGGGGCAGCGATATATATCTGATATTCTGGACGGGAAAGCTCCCGGATACCCCAACCCGGACCCCGCTTGTATGGACTTTCTGGCAACACGCAACGTCATGACCTTAGGTACGGACAGTGCCAGCATGGGACCGCTACCGGATTTAGCAGAGCCGACGCATTATGCAGGACTTAAACACGGCATGATCTGGACAGAGGCGGCGACGAATCTGGGTAGCTTACCCAGCACCGGATCTTTTTATATCATGCTCTATCCTCGGCACAAAGACGGAGCGTATTCTGAGGGCCGAGCATTTGCAATTGCGGGCGGGACACTGCCGGCACGTCTGATCGCATCGGCCACCGCAAAACGCGCCGTGGATCTGTCGCCGGTGATGGCTCAGGGTTACCCGTTAACCTCACCGGGGTCGGCTACAGGCCGACATCGACAGGTTTATCTTGATGTGAATTTTCTCTATTCTGAATATCTGGACATGTGGCATCACACCCATTTGTTGGACAGCATGGCAGGAACGCATCTGGTACCTCCCAGTTTTTCCTTGCCCGCCAGTGAAAAACCAGTTCCATACGCTCCCCATATTCGAGGCTGGCTTGAGGAATATGAGAAGAAATTCGGTAAACGTGGTACCAGCTCGATGACAACCGAAAAGGTGCCTCTGGAATGGACCTGTGGTGAAGCCAGAGTGATTGATGTGCGGCATTTAGTCGGCTCGGTCAACCAGCGATATTGGCCGGCATCCCCAGTAGTCACCGTTACCCACATCAAAGCCTATGAAGCACTGCAAGGGGATCTCAAAGCCGGCGATGTCGTCATTTTCCAGACAGGGCATGTTGATCGATACTATCAACCTGCCCCAGCCGATCAGTTCCTCTGGATCGATCCACAATTAGGTAAATCTGAAGGTTGGCCCGCCCCAAGTCCGGAAACCATTTTTTACCTTAAGGATCGTGGGATCCGCTGTGTCGCGACCGATGCACCTACGTTAGGGGGCGTCGACGAAAAACAGGCACTCATGACCTACTGGGCATTAGGCAGCAATGCCATGGCGGGTGTGGAGTTTTTATATCAGGTCGACCAGATTCCGGCAAACAGCTACTTCCTGTTTGCGGCTGTAAAAATACGTGACTGCCACGGCGGTCCGGGGCGAGCCATCGTACTGCACTAGTTTCTTACCTCCCATCTCACGCTTAACCGATTGTACTTTCACCACGAGCTTCCCTTTGCCGGACTTACCAAAAACCTGTTTACCGACCTGGTCCGTTGGCGAATTGTCCGAGCCAAAGCCACTGGGGCTGAAAAATCTCAGAGGGTTCATTGGTCCGGGGATCGTGATGTGCGGAATCCAGTTGGCAGGAGGCGAGTGGTTGCTGGGAGCCGAAATTACAGCCCGCTATGGTGGGAGTTTAATGTGGATTGCCCTGCTGGTTATCATCGGTCAGGTTTTTTACAACATCGAGTGCGGTCGCTACGCACTGTATACCGGCGAACCAATTTTTACTGGATTGATGCGTAACAAACCAGGGCCCCGGTTCTGGATGGGAATTCTGGCTCTGTTGAGTTTAGGAGCATTTATCCCCGGACTATCGACAGCCGGCGCTGCCGTACTGGCGGCGGTCATTTTGGATCGTGTGCCCACGGAAGAGGATCGCGGATTGGTAACCCTGTTAGCTTTTTTGCTGCTAGGCGGGATATCGCTGCCTATTCTCGTTGGCGGTAAAATTTATAATATGATGCAGGCGGTCATGATGACCAAAGTATTCGGCGTCCTGGGTTTTTGTCTTGTTATGGGAATCCTGTTCGTCACACCGGCCAATTGGTCCAATGTTTTTAGCGGTTTTTTCAAGGTGGGAAATATGCCGGTTGTGCTGGGAGAGGATCGTAATGAAAACGGTCAACTGGACCCCGGTGAGGATTTTGATCGCGATGGTCATTTGGATGTGGTGGAACCTGTTGAGCGTGATTACAGCGGGAAAATAATCTCCTTTGAGGATCTGGACGGCGACGGGAAATGGGATGGTGAGAACATTACCAACGTTCTCGGGCACCGATTCGATACCGGTGAATGGCCGATATTATTGCTTACTCAGATCGCACTAATCGGCGCCTTTGCCGGATATGCCGGAGGTGGAGGGTTGGGAAATTCCACCTACAGCAACTACTGCCGTGACAAAGGATGGGGTATGGGGAGTGTGGTAGGTGCCATTCCCAGTGCGGTGGGCGGTCGCAGGATAACTCTGAGTCATATTGGATCCGTATTTGAAATCAATGATCAAAATATGAAACGCTGGAAAGGCTGGTGGCGTTACATCATGTGCGATCAACTGCTGATCTGGTTCCCCGGTTGTATCATGGGAATGGCGTTGCCGGCGCTGCTGTCGATGGAATTCTCTGTGCATTCATCGCTGTTCCACGACAACGCCGGAATCGAGTGGGCTCAGGCTATTATTTCTGCGGATGGAATGCGACATGCGCCTCATTTTGCTACCAATCCACTTCTCGGAGAATTGCTTTGGTTCCTGACCTTACTGATTGGACTGTTGGTTTTATTGCCGAGTCAAATGTCCATTGTCGAGGATGTCTGTCGGCGTTGGACTGATATCTTCTGGTCCGGCAGCAAACGAGTCCGTGACAATATGGAATCACATCAGGTGGGTAAAATTTACTACAAAATCTTGTTCGTTTATGTTGCCTGGACGTTTGCCTGTGCCTGGTACTTTACTCAATACGAGAGCCCCAAAGTGATGATTTTGATCATTGCTAATTTGAATAATATCGCGATTGGACTCACCGCTTTCTTCATTCTCTGGATCAACATCAAGTTCCTGCCGGCTGAAATTCGGCCCGGTTGGGTTAGTCGAGTGGGCATGATTTGTTGCGGTTGCATCTATCTGGGGCTGGCGGGGTTGGTTTTTTATTATAAACAGTTACCCATCATCATCGACCTTTTGGGGTTACAATAGGAACAATATAGGAACGAGAAGTATGGACATATTTGATCTTTCAGGGCGAGTGGCCATGGTATCCGGTGCCGCCAGTGGAATGGGTAAAGCGACCGCTCTGGCAGTGGCCTCCGCTGGCGCGGACGTCGTGCTGGCCGATATCGACGTTTCCGGGGCCACAGCGACCGCAAGTGAAATCGAAGCGTTAGGGCAACGTGCCGTTGCGGTGGAATGTGACATTTCCGATCCGGACCAAATTCAGTCCATGTTTTCACTGGTTGACGACCAATTTGGCAGGATTGATTTTCTCGCCAATATTGCGGGTGAAGCCATTCGCAAGAAACCGGAAGAGATCGAGTTGGCTGAAGTGGAATGGACCTGGCGAAATATCGTCTATGGTCGCTTTTGTATGTGCCAGGAAGCAGGAAGACGGATGCTTCAGCAGGGTCGTGGTAGTATTGTGAATCTGGGGTCCATTGCCGGGGTTTCGGCGTTGGGACGCGGTCACATTGCTTATAGCATGGCGATGGGAGCGGTTATTCAGATGACGCGTGAATTAAGTACGGAATGGAGTGGTCGCGGGGTTCGAGTGAACTCAATCCTTCCAGCACAAGTTTTGAATCCGGGATTGCAGGCACGAATCGATGCGGACCCGCGGATTGAAGCGCGTTTTTTAAGTGGGATACCGACCGGGCGATTTGGCCATTGTGATGACATTCGCGGTCTGGCTATCTTTTTGGCCTCGGATGCCTCTAGTTGGATCACCGGTGCCATCATTCCCATGGACGGTGGAAATCTGGCATTGAATGCCGGAGGCAGCGTGGGTGGGGAAACCTTTGCAGAATAATCAGACTTGAAATTAGGAACCTATGTCAAACACCGCCATTGAAATCGACAAACAAACCGCGCTGTCACTCTATCGCACGATGCAGATTATCCGACAGTGTGAAGAACGTCTGGCCCAGTCCCATCAACAAGGTCTCGTGCACGGCGCCTGCCATACCTATGTCGGTCAGGAGGCGATTGCCTCGGCGGTCTTTGCTCATTTACGACAGTCGGATGTGGTTTTTAGCACCCATCGCGGTCATGGGCACGCACTGGCCAAAGGTCTCCACCCTCGTGAACTCATTGCGGAACTCTATGGACGGGAAACCGGTTGTTCCCAAGGGCGAGGTGGCAGCATGCATCTGTTTAAACCTGAAATCGGAATGATGGGAACCAGTGGCATCGTGGGCCCGTGTATCCTCCAAGCGTGTGGCGGTGGATATACCTTCAAAATCCAGCAATCGGACAATGTCTCGGTAAGTTGCTTTGGCGACGGAGCAGTGAATAACGGTGCGTTTCATGAAGGCCTCAATATGGCAAGCATCTGGAACCTGCCCTGCGTTTTCGTATGTGAAAATAACCAATTCGCAACCGAGGTACCGTTTAGTTATTCCAGTGGAATCCCAGATGTCGGCCGACGTGCTGCAAACTATGGAATCCCCGGGTTCGAAGTCGACGGCAATGATGTTCTGGAGATTTACAGAGTTGCCGGGGAAGCCGTCGAGCGGGCTCGACAGCAGCAAGGTCCGACATTGATCGAGTGCAAAACCTATCGCACCCGCGCCCATGCCGAAGGAATGGTGGATTTCACCTACCGCACGAAAGAAGATGTTGAAATCTGGAAGCAAAAATGCCCGCTGATCCGACTGGCCGAACGACTGGTGGAAGAGGGCATGGTCACCCATGATGAATTAAATCTTATACAACAGGAAATCACTGAACTGATTGCTGAATCACACGAGTTTGCCAAAGATAGCGACTACCCCTCCGGCGGTACCGTGATGCAACACGTCTATGACGAATCAACGGACACGCGTGATGCAATGGACATAGATCCCGGTACCCGTGAGATCACCTATGCGGCTGCCACGAAGGAAGCGTTGGATGAAGCCATGGCAGCGGATCCGTCGATTTGGGTCATGGGAGAAGGGATCGGTGAGCGCGGCGGAAACTTTACGACAACATTGGGGCTGTACGAAAAATATGGAGCCGATCGACTCTGTGACACGCCGATCTGTGAACGCGGATTTGTCGGGCTTGGATGTGGAGCGGCCATGACCGGATCGCGCCCCGTGATCGATTTTATGTTTATCGATTTTATCAATGATGCCTTTGGAGAATTGATTAACCAAATTGCCAAAATGCAGTATATGAGCAGTGGCCGTATTCAGATGCCGATTGTACTGCGTGGATGTGGAGGGGTCGGTCATTCTGCTGCCACTCATCATTCCGGACTGTATCACTCCATTTATGCCCATATTCCCGGTCTGCGAGTGGTCACTCCGTCAACGCCCTATGATGCGAAAGGACTGTTTGCCCATGCCCTGAAATCAAACGACCCAGTGTTGTTTCTGGAACATCGTGAGTTGATGACCTGTAAAGGACCTGTCCCGGAAGAATACTATGAAATCCCATTTGGCAAAGCGTGTGTCGTTCGAGAAGGGACGGAAGTGACCGTGGTTGCGGTAGCACTGATGGTTCAGCATGCACTGGCTGCGGCAGCCCAGTTATCCGAAAACGGAATTTCAGTGGAAGTGATTGACCCTCGTACGGTTTCGCCGTTGGATACGCAAACCATTTGTGAATCAGTTACTAAAACTGGGCGGCTGCTGATTGTGGATGAGGCGTTTCAGCCCTGTAGCATTGCCGCTGAAATAGCAGCGGTCGTTGCGGATCAGGGTTTTAATAGTCTCGATGCTCCCATCAAACGCCTCAACGGTACGTTTAATCCCACTCCCTATACACCCACCCTGGAAAACGAAGTTGTCCCACATGTTACCGATATCGTGCAGGCAGTTCAGGACTTGCTAAAGGAATAGATCCCTTAGGCAATGGAAAGGTACGGATTTTTGAAATATGGCAATTGAGATTACAATTCCCCGTCTCGGCTGGTCGATGGATGAAGGCATCTTTGTCCAGTGGCTCAAGGATGACGGTGATATGATCACTGCCGGCGATATGCTATTCGTCATTGAAGGTGACAAAGCAACTCAGGAAATCGAGTCATTCGATGCCGGAGTCCTTTGCATTCCGGACGGAGTGGCCGTGGAGGGAGACGTGGTGCAGGTTGGCCAGATCATGGGATTTTTGTTGGCCGCGGGTGAAACAGCACCCGCGTACCAGCCCAATACGTTTGTGGCCAGCGATCCTCCGGCCGCGGCGACGGTCGCGGCAGCAACGGCCGCCAAATCAGCCGAATCAGCCGAATCAGCCGACCATGACCCAGCATTCAATCCGGTTGTTACGTCCACACGTACGGTTGCCACACCCCGCGCGCGGCAGACAGCCCGCCACCTTGGCATCGATCTAATGGGGATCATTGGCAGTGGTCGTGCCGGGCGGATTCGAGAGCGAGATGTCATCGCTCAGGCCGACCAGTTGCCACAACAGACGCCGGCGGCGCTTTCAACGGTCAGAGGACATCTACAAACACTAACAGCACACCGCAAAGTCATTGCGCAGCGGATGCGGGCCAGTGCTATGCAAACGGTGCCTGTCACGTTGCATACCAAGGTGGCAGCCGCTCCACTGGTTGAATTCCGAAAATCGCTTCAAGGTACGGATGCAGCACCAAGCTATAACGATATTCTAGTCAAGTTAACCGCCTCGCTGTTGCCCCAGTGTCCTGAGCTCAATGCGTGTTGGACGACGCAGGGAGTCTATCTGTACGATGAAATTCATTTGGCAATCGCCATCGACACACCCGCAGGCTTAGTGGCACCCGTGATCCGTAATGTGCCGGAGTTAACGCTAGAGGAGGTATCTCAGCGGTCGCATGATTTAATTGCAGCGGCGCGGACGGGCATTTTAACATCCGAGCAGCAAACCGGCGGCACGTTTACCGTGACCAATTTGGGGATGTACGGCATCGACCATTTTACACCGGTGGTCAACTCATCGCAGTCAGCGATTTTAGGGATCGGCCGCATTCGTGATGAGCCGGTGGTGCTGGATAACAAGCTGGTAGCTGGGAAGGTATTGTCGCTGAGTTTGACGTTTGATCATCAGGTCCTTGACGGCGCGGCAGCGGCTCGCTGGCTAGAAAAGTTAGCAACCGCCATCGGAAATCTGTAGCACATATCGCCGTAATAGAACGGATTCTTCGTCCCTATCCACGGCCGGATACGGAGAATTCAAGACTGCGATGATTTTGTACGATAGTATTGACCGCTGGCAACTGGTCGCCGTTGGACGTCATCTAGAATTCGTGGATGATGTCGAAGCTCAGCGTGATCTGGCTATCTTTGCTGAAATCAACAAATGGCCGCTGCACTCCGTTGACAATCGTGTTGGACCAATCCCAACGCAGCTCAGGGCGAATTAAGAATCCTTTGGATGCCTGAATGTTAGCACCTAACGTGATATTCGCGTACTGGCCACCTTCGTATAGATCTTGAATCGGCACGCCCATTATGCGGGAGTTGCTTTCGTCGTAAAACCATTCCACTCGTAAACCAGCATCGATCTTGTCGTTGATGTCGTAGATGAAGTAATGGGCAACGCCATACCACTTGGCTGGCTTGAACGTGCCGGCGGAGACGTTACTTAAACCGTTTTCTGCGATGCCGAACGTCGCTTGGGCACCATATCCTAATCGGCCCGAAACTTTCCTCTCGAGTCGTAAAGTCATGATCGTTAATCGATCGGATGTTGCTGTATCGTCGCCCGTATGGATGTTGAATTCTAAATGCCCGTACTCGGTGCTCTGTCGTACACCGGCAAGTAACGAAATCTGATTGTTGTCGTCCGTTAAATTGTCCCAGCCGCGTGTCAGTCCGAGTTGGAAGGAACTCGACGCGTCAAGTTGTTTTGTTGCCACCAAGCCAGTGTGGGTGCGAGGTGTACCGAATAACATTCCTAGTGAATGTGAAGAAAAGAAGTTCGAGGCTGACATCACCGATTCACCACTCAACGGTGAGTAAAAATGTCCCGCTTTAATTCCTAAGCCGCCGGCAATGGGAGTTTCAGCATCAATGTAGAATTGAGGCATCGCTAGTCCATATAACGAGGCAGATCCTGCTGAGTTGATTCGCGGACCGTTGCCGCTGTTCCAATGCGGAGTGCCGTCTCGATTGGTCTCCAATCCTTGGGCCATCGTGTAAAAATAGTCAGAGCCGTAAAGAATGTCCAAGCGTGCGTTGGCACTCCAGTCTTCTTTCGCCGGCGCCAAATCCGTTTCCGCGATTATATACAGTTGGTTCATCAAGTATTTGTTGGCCTGGTCGTTGAAGCCTGTCGGCAAATTCGATCCGTTGACTGGTTCGCTAGGGCTTCCGGTATAACCATGCGTTACCCAGCCTCTAAAGGAAATACCAGTGTTTTCAATGGATCGACTCGCGCGGTTGCCGTAACTTTCTAAGTTGCGCAAATGCTGCAGCGCAGAGTCTTGGAACGCAACGAGCTGGCTTTCAGCCGACGGCGTTTGCGGTAAAGGTGATGACGCGAATTGCTGAGGGTATCCAGGCTGGTTAAATTGCGCTGCAACACTCGAACAAGTGAACGCGACGGCACACCACAATAGCGTGGTTTTGAGTTTGAACATGATCGTTCGTCCGATATTCGATAAATGGCGAAAGTGTATAGCTCGGTATATCTATCCGTATCGGTACAATTGATATAAGAAGTTCAATCGTTAATAAAGAAAAATAACATGCAGGTTGCCTAAGTTACCCATTTTTTTGTGGGGGCTTCCATTTGCACTCATTAGTCGCGATTAATGCTATCTGAGAAATTGAACAGATCTTCTTGGCTATCTGGATTTCCGAGATCGCCATCCCCAAAGAGCTCGTCGACTCTCGTTGACCACGTGACTGATTTCGCTGTTACACTACCCCGCTGTACATTGAGGTCAAATCCAAAGTCAACATCGACAGGGTCTAACGTATCAAGGATTTCAAAATGAAGATCCGCAGCGGTATCCGCGTCTGGCAATAACATCGGCACTTGAGTAACCACTGCAACAAATCCTTCGCCCTCCGCACCTTGATCGACGACTACATCTGTGCCCATAGCATTGAGTTGATTGATGACTTGTAGTACATCAATCGGTGACGAGTTGTAGTCGCCATTGGTGTCAATAAATCCAGACACATTAAGGGAGTCAACGGGTTGCAGGGCATCGAGACGTTGCGTTGCTCCGGAGTTGAGATGATTGATAATGATTAATGCATCATTGGGCGTCACTTGCGAATCACCATTAACGTCGTTTATTGACAATGGGTTCTGATAAATGGACATTCCAAAAGTGTCAGCAACTCCCATTTCACCATCAGCCGTTACTGCGGGAGCAAACGCTGGCATTTGACTTGCTACGGCGTTCATCGAAAGAGAAACCGTCGGAGATGATTTTTCAGCATTGAACCGCACTACCTTTAGGTCAAAGGAGGTTAGGCTATTATCGAGGTTTGCATCAAATTCTTGGTGGAAAATCGGAGTGCTTAAATCCACATCATACATCTGTTGAAATAACCCGGAAGATAATCCATTTACGCCTAATTCGTTTTGCAAAACGG
>Ga0302134_10000833_pt1 | contig 14017 bp, 10 predicted proteins | sample CB9_SCM_MG_FD_203123 | JGI IMG/M metagenome (GOLD analysis project Ga0302134, IMG submission 203123) | Marine microbial communities from Western Arctic Ocean, Canada - CB9_SCM | ecosystem: Environmental > Aquatic > Marine > Oceanic | place: Canada: Western Arctic Ocean | collected 2017-09-19
CATAGGTGGATATAACTTAAAGTCAATTGGCCTAGATAAAGTATCCGTATTAGTAATTTTTATTTGTGCACCCTGATATTCCTCAATAGCTTCTAATCGCCGTCTTTCAGTATTTGAAAATAAACTTATAGCAAGACCTTTAGCTCCAGCTCTTCCAGTGCGACCTATACGATGTATATGAAGCTCAGGATCGTAACTTAGTTCAAAATTTATAACAGCTGAAAGAGCTGTCACATCAAGACCACGAGCTGCAACATCTGTTGCGATTAATACTGAGCATGCTTTACTGGAAAACTGAGTCAGAACTTGATCACGCTCAAACTGTTCCAAATCACCGTGCAAGGCAAGCGCATGTATGTTGTATTGTTTTAGTTCAGTCGCCAATTGTTGACATAGCTGTTTGGTATTGCAAAATATCAATGAAGACTCTGGCTCATAATGAGCAATGATTTTATATATCATTTCAATTCGATGACTCTTTTCTACTTCAAATAAAATTTCGTTTATTTCAGGAATATCATGACTGGATTCAACACGAATATCTAATGGATCTCGTTGCACTTTTTTACTAACCTGCTTAATACTCTCCGGGTATGTCGCTGAGAAAAGAAGTGTTTGTCTTGAAACAGGCGTTACTTCTATTATTTTTAGAATATCATCATAAAAGCCCATATCTAACATTCGGTCCGCTTCATCAAGTACAAGTGTTTCGATCTTATTGAGTTTTAATGTTTTGATTTTTAAATGCTTTAAAATCCGACCTGGTGTACCGACTACAATATGTGGATCACGCCTTAGAGATGCTAATTGAGGACCCATTGGTTTTCCACCACAAAGAGTTAATACCTTTGTGTTCGGTATCGTGCTTGCTAGTTTTCGTATTTCTGTAGCCACTTGATCGGATAATTCACGAGTAGGACAAATTATTATCGCCTGAGTGAAATAAGACTGAATATTAAGTTTGTTTAACAATCCAATAGCAAATACAGCAGTCTTACCGCTACCAGTTCTTGCTTGTGCCAATATATCTCGATTTTTAAGCAAATGTGGCAAAGCTTGCACCTGGATATCTGTCATCGTTTCGTAGTTTAAAGCTGCGATACTTTTGAGTAATTCATGACGAACCGGCAAAGTTGAGAATAGATTTAATTTCATTATGGAGGCCAAGTGAATTAGGGCTGCATAATAGCAGATATTTACGGGGTCAAAAAAATTAATAATTATGCGTTAGACTTTGACCTATAAATAAAAATTTTATTAAGCTTAATATAAATTATTAATAATCTTTAAATCATTATTTTAAGTATTAATAAATCATCCCAGCTTTTAAAAGCATTACTGTATTATTTCTTTCTAAACGTGGTTACATAATCAACTAGAATCATATGAGGAAATGTCAGAGCCGCAAGACCAATAAAGACAATGATTATAATACTCTCAGAGATATGGAAATTATCGACCAATAATACAACACCAAATATCATTATAATAAAAGTTATCACTGAATAAATAATTGCCTCGATTACAGCTCTTTTTCTATCGCTATTATCTAGATTGTTTAATATTTTCATCATATGCCCAGGACTATGAAAGACACAGAAATAAACTGAAAAACTAACTAAAGGTGGACATAAAAAAGAAACAATAATCAATATAATCAAATTAATAAAAGGACGAATCTTCTCTTTTTTTGTGACTATATAATATGTATACAAAGCAAAACATATTAGCCACGGTAAAATCAAATATTGCATTAACACCAAGATGTAAGCAGCGCTATATTCTCCTGCCAGAATGGTAAAAATTTCCAATACATCATTTTGGTTTAGGTAAGGGATAACTATCGGAACTAGACCACCATGAGCAACTATAGTTGATATATTGATTTTTTTTTCAACAATCAAATCGCTCAAACCAAAGTGCACACCCGAAAGCAGCAAAAATACGATTAAAGATATAAGTGGAAAGAGATACCAAAGATATATTATTAGGATTGATAGCACTAAATAAGATAGATGAAAGACAAGATAATGAGCGGATGATTGAGGCCATCCTTTCTGCCTTGCAATGGCAGCATCTAATCCACCATGAGGAACACCTATGATTATCACGCAAATTAAAGCAATTGAGCTATATAAATCTAGATTAATCATCAGTCTAAAAAGATCTTAATAGATTCCTTGAGAAAAGGAGTTTTAGGCATTCGCATGATAACTTTGCACCAGATTTTAAAATTTGCTTTGTTAAGCATAAACTCTGAAAACTGATCCCCCGAGAGGGATTTAGCCATTTTTATAAAAAGATCTACCGACAAAGAAGGGTTATTAATGAGAACACGATTAAATATTAAATCCATATTGATAAGAAAATTAGACATTACATCTGGCACATTATAATTATTAGCATCGATATTTTCAGATAATAGTTTTATTTGATTGTTTATATTATGAAAAGCGTATCCTGAGGCCAATCTCGTCGCGCCTCCCCTAGAACCGATTTGATGAATTTTTGCATGCCGATTATCTTGTAGTACCTGTGAAATCACACCATTCTCTTCAGATATAATAGTTTTATAAGTTAAATTTTGATTTTCTAGCCATTGTATAATCATTTTCTTGTACCATGACTTTGGTTTAATATTCTCCGATATAACGGTAGATTCAACAAATATTCTTGAATCATTGAATGGCAAAGCGTAAATAAAATGCAATCCACTTCTTTGGTCGGCACGAAAGTCCATCAAAGTAACAGATACATGGTTTTTTACGCCGGACTCTAACTCAATTTCGATGCCATAAAAATGCTGTTTTAATGAGTTTTCCTTAATTTCGGGTGGCCTACTGTCATAAACATGAGTTGCATTTATGGTGGTAGATTCACAGATAATTTCTTTTTTATTATCTTTCGCAGAGATTAATTGAACTTTATCTCTTAAGATCTCGACATCCCGAGCAATTAGAAAGTTTTCAATCTCACTCAGATACTTGGCAGCATCAATACAGGCGTATTTATAATGGAGACTACTGTGTTCTATCACATTATTTTGATCAATGATTCTCCACTTATCCCAAATACCTTTTATAGAGCTAGAGTTTTTCTTAAGGCTTTCCTCATTGTGCCAAGAGCACCAATTTGCCTGTTTATTAATTGCTGCAATTGGTTCAATTACTATAATTTTATTTGGTGCATTGGATTGCGTCAGGCGCTTTGCAAGATTCAAGCCTGCATTACCACCTCCAACTATTGCAATATCATAATTTTTTGACACCAGCTAGACCACTGAGATTTGTATGTAAATTTGTATTATGAGGTGGGACATTTTTTAAAATAATATCAGATAGTGAGAAGATGCTCAGCATTAGTTTGTTTTTATTGTTTACAATAGTGCGACCATGCCACCATTTTGTTCCATTTCTAACCAATTGAATGCCTATTTGTCTGTACAATCTTAATGCAATTGCTATTGCAATTCGAGATCGCCAGGGAATAAGGTGGATGCCTAATAAAGCACTTTTGTAATAACTGTCAGCAAGTGTAACTAATCTCGTGATTGCATCAGCAACTTTAGATAAATCTGCTTCATTTTTTTTTGCAATGTCGCTTGGTTTCATGGCGAGCCAGGTGGATGGAATATATCTCCTTCCAGTTTCAGCATCCTCTAGGACATCACGAGCAATGTTGGTTAGTTGCATCGCAATACCAAGATCAATTGCATAGTAAGTGGATTCATCATTTTTGCATTGAAGAATTTCTTTAGACATGATGCCGACAGTTCCTGCAACAGAATGACAGTATCTAAGAAGCTCCGACTCATCTGCGATCTCAACAACACCTTGATCGCTTAACATTCCTAGCATTAATTCTTCAGCAGCTGCAATTGGGATTGTACATTCGGTTGCCAGTTCCATGAATTCTTTCAGGACAATAGGTTTATCACCATCATGTTTTGTTAGGTGGTGCTTTATTTCTCGTAGCATCGATTCTCTGTCAGGGTCATTACTATCTGCTATGTTATCTACATACCTACAAAACTTATAAAGTCTTGCTATTTGATTGGATAATTTCTTCCCTAAAAATTGGCTCGCCCAAAAAAAAGAACTTCCATATTTTTTTAATACTACCTTGGGATCATTGCTCAGCATCTAGGATTGACCGATTTTACTTCTATTCCAGTGATAAGCTCTTCAACCACTTTTGCTGAACTAATTACGCCAGGTAATCCCGCTCCTGGATGGGTACCTGCTCCTGCGAAGTATAAATTTTCTATCATCTTGTGTTTGTTATGATATCTAAACCAAGCAGATTGAGTAAGAGTTGGTTCAATGGAGAATCCTGAACCATGCATCGAGCGATAATCATTTTTAAAGTCTATTGGTGTCATCCAGAAAACATCCTCGGTAACTTCAGATAAATTTGGCAGAATCGTCTCGTCGAGGGCATTAATAATTTTTTTTGCAAGAATTTCGCCTTGCTCATCCCAATTTACACTTCCTTGAAGATTTGGTACTGGGCATAATACATAAAAAGAATCGCATCCATCTGGAGCAAATGATTTATCTGTAGCGGTGGGTCTATGAAGATAGAGAGAAAAATCATTATTTAATATCTTCTTATCAAAAATATCACTTAGTAATGATTCGTATTCTTTTCCCATCCAAATAGTATGGTGAGCAACCTTATCATACGTTTTTTTTGTACCAAAATAGAGAACATAAAGCCCCATTGAGTATTTGGGTTTCAGAAAAGGAAGATTGCTTGGAGGCAATTCATTAAGAAGCTCTGTATAACAAACCTCTGGATCACCGGCGAAAACTATATTATCGGCATCAATCATCTCACCTGAGGATAATTCAATTGATTTGACTTGTTTTTTATTATGATTAATTTGGATTACATCTGCATTTTTTAAAATATTTATATTTTGCCTTACCATCAAATTTTCTAATTCACTCACTAATTTGCTGGTACCGCCCATGCAGAAAAATACGCCCCACTTTCTCTCAAGGTAATGTATAAGAGCATAAATTGAAGTTGTTGTGAATGGATTTCCTCCTACTAAAAGAGGGTGTATTGAAAACGCTTTTCGAATTAATGGGTGTTTCAGGTAAGCTCCAACCATCTTCCAAACAGTTCGATAACACTTGAGTTTAATCAGTGCCGGAATTTGAGACATCATTAAAAATAATTTATTAAATGGCCTGTGCGCTAACTTCTTAAAACCTATGTCATAAACCTCCTTAGAGGCATCTAATAGAGATAGGTAACCCTTTGCATCGTTATTTGAAAACCGCCTAATCTCCGTTAATGTATCCTCAACGGAAGCGTGATAATTAAAGTGTTCATCCGTCTCGCTAAAGTAAAATCGGTAATATGGATCTAGATGAACAAATTCAAGGTAATCATCTAAATTCTCATCAAATAATTCAAAAAGCTCACGAAATAAAAAAGGCGCTGTTATTACTGTTGGACCTGCATCATGCTTATAATCACCTTGCTTGAATGATCTTGCTCGACCTCCAACCTGATCAAGCCTCTCTATTAACGTCACTTTATGACCAAGAGATTTAAGACGAAGTGCAGTGGCAATCCCAGCGAAACCAGAGCCAATTATAATTGAATGTTTAGATGATTTATTGAGTATATTCAAGCAAATTCCATAGCTTGATACTAAGAGAGGGGAATAAAGAAAATGGAGGTCGGGAGTCCCGACCTCACAAATTCATCTAATTGAGATTACTTCTTTGTATCTTGTACGGCAGCAGCCCATATAACTAGACCAAAAGCAGTTTTGTTAATCAAATCTGCGAGGTTATAAATTATATTAAGCGAATCTGCACTACCTGCATCACCAACTAGATAACCGATCGGATAGATTGCCCACCCAACTAATACGATCATTCTCATGGCGTTAAATGCAGTTTGTGAAGCAACATTACCACTAGCAACACTAGCTTTTGCTGCATCACCAGCAAAGATCAAGTAAATTACAGCTGCCCAACCAATCATTCCAATAATGAATGCCGGCATGCTCGCCATAAGACCTGCTTCACCTAAATAACCACCGACTAACATTACCAAAGAAGCAATAAGTAATTTCCAGAACAATACTGGTCTTACTACAGTTACCGCTGCAAGGATAAGATAGAATTCTACAATTTGTAGAGGCACAGTGATTAACCAGTCAATGTATCTAAATACAGTTGGTGATTCACCGGTAGCAATCCAACCAGCTCTCATATACAAGTAATGCCAGAAAGCCATACCAGTTACTAGCGCAGCTACAGTTAGAGATGTTCTCCACTTACGATCAACATCGCTCCTTTCAACAAGAAAGAAAACAGTAGATGCAAGCATAATTGCAGTTGCTAGCCAGAACGAAATACCAACATAATCGTTGGTTTGAAGAATAGATTCCATAAGAAATCCCCTTTATATTTATATAATAATATACCGATTTCTAGAATTCGATATATTAACTTCAAATGTGATTCCAAACATAAAAATTAAGACAGGAATCACCCCGATAGTCAAAAGACTACATATAATTGCTATATATCCATATCATATGAAACTGTAGCTATAACAATATATTTCAAATGAGAATTCATCTCAATTAAAAATGGCATATATTTTGTAACAATTAGTTACTAAAAGTAACAATAGAAATTATTTACTTACAAATGGAAATCTTTCATCGGTATTGAGCTATCCCATCCTTCCATTCACATGAGCTGTGAATTAGATTTTTACCCATACATATTCCAATACCATGTCTTTTATCATCTTTCCAGCCACCTATATATTTGCCACCATCAAACCATGAAAAAGTGCCCTGTCCGTGACGCATATTGTCTTTAAATTCGCCTAGATAACTTCCATCGGGATAATTTCTAACCCCTTCTGAGTAAAAGTGATCATCAACCCATTTACCAATTACCTCATCTCCATTAGCTAGAATTATTTTCCCTATTCCTTGAGGTTTCCCATCTTTAAAATCGCTAATGAATTGACTGCCATCTGTCCACTCAATAATACCAGATTCGTTAATACAATCTCCATCTATACATTTTTGACTCCAGCTAAAAATAGGAAATAAAAAAATAAATGCTATCAGTGGTATTTTTATCATAAGAGTTATTTATTCAATTAAATGATTTCCCAATGGTTATTTTATGATAAATTTTCCGGGTCTTGCTTTTGTCGCTTTACCCTCTATAAAGACTTGCTCGCCCCCTACCCAAACTGAAAATATACCATCAGAGACGGCATCAGGAGATTCTGGTGTTGCGTTGTCAATAACTGTGTCAGGGTTAAATAGCACCAGGTCAGCCATCTGCCCAATTCGGATGTATCCTCTATCATTAAATCCCATATGATCGGCAGCAAGACCGGTCATTTTTCGTATTGCCGTCTCTAGATTTATTATTCCTTCTTCTCTGACATATTTACCAAGGATTTTAGTGAATGAACCCATACCTCGAGGATGAAGATCAACAAGTCCACCATCACTGCAAACATTTGTATGTTCCCATAAAAGAAGAGTACGGATATCCTCCTCAACCATACTAGTACCTATAATCATATCTGACCCTTCTCCCATGAGCTTTGATTCTTGTGCAAGCTGCATGAATGCTGTTATCGGATCCATTTTAAGTTCTTTAGCAATTTCAACGATAGTTTTACCAACATAATCTGGCTCAGGGTCAAATCTTGTTAGCCAAATTCCTTCAGGTGGAGCAATTTGATCAAGGGCTAAAGCTACAGCATTTCTATCTGTAGGGTCCCTTTCGGGCAGTAAAACCATCATGTTGGATTGCCAGTATTCGTAGGGATATAGATCAGCCGTAATATTTATTCCCTCTTTTACTGCCTGATCTAATTTTTCCAAAATTCTTGGTGCTTGATACCATAAACTTTTTTGTGCCATCTTAAGATGTGAAATTTGTACTGGCATTTTAGTGCGACGACCAATTTCAATAATTTCATCAATAGCATCTTCGAACCATCGATCTTCACTTCTTATGTGACTGATATAGCGTCCACCGGCATCAGCTGTAACTTGAGCTAAAGTAATCACTTCTGATCGGTTTGAATGTATTCCAGGGTCATACTCAAGACCTGTAGATAAACCAATAGCACCGCTTGATAATTCACTTTTTAGCATTTCCGCCATCAAAACAACTTCATTTTCATTGGCCATACGTTGGAAATTTTCTTTTAGAATTTCATATCGAATTGTGTTGTGACCGACATAAGAGCCAATATTTATAGTTACCCCTAGTTCTTCAATGTCTTTGATAAAATCTTTTAATGGATATGGCGAGAAACCATCTTGACCTACGATCACTGTCGTAATTCCCTGGCTTATTGCTGCAAGAGCATCTGGGTGACTCAAAATATCTCCATCAGCATGGCTATGAGTGTCTATGAAACCAGGAGAAAGAATGAGACCATTGCCTTGAAAAATAATCTCATTATTTTTTCTTTCTAATTGACCAATCTCTTCAATGCGTTGTTTCCTGATACGAACGTCGGCCAAATATCGATCTGAACCACTGCCATCAATGATAGTGACATTTTTTATAAGTAAATCAGTGCTCTCTGAATAAACAGAATATTGATTGCAGCTCATGACAGAGAGGGCACAAAGTATTGTTATAAGGATTAGTTTTTTCAAATATTCATTCGTTTCTTGGTCAAAATTTATAGTTATTTATTTAGTCCAATATCTCTTTGCATTGCGTCATTAACATAAAGATTAGAATCAATTTCAAGAAGAAAGCGTCGATTTTTTAAGGCTTCCGATGCTATTCTAATTTTTTCAATATATTCTTTCTTGGTTCTATATCTTTCCTGTATTGATAACCTTGGATCACCAGTTTGAATCCTTTCTAACCTCGTTCTAGGAAATGGAATATATGAACCAACACCCCCACATAAGGATCCTTTTGCAAAACCTTCACTACCTATATTCCATCCAACATAAGTAGCAATAGGGATATCTATATCTGGCAATCTTATTCCACCATAGTCATTGCCATCAACATCAACTTTTGGAATGAAAATAGGATAAGGCATACCCTCTTTTGCTGGGATGACTGAATAATCTGTAACTTCTATGTCGTTTATAACATTTGGAAATGAAACTTCAGGAATATTTGGAAAGCCAATTTTTTTTTGATCAAAATCAACTAACGTTCCATTAGAATGAGATGGGAACTGACTCTCTGGAGGTGTAACTCCGTCAGAAACCCAAAGATCTAATGCATGAAGTAAAGCTCTCATAGGGCCGCCATTGTGCAGTGTATTAACTGTATATTGACAGTAATTAAGATGATACGGCTCAACCTTAACTTCAGAGTGTGGCGTACTTGGCATATAATAGGCTCGTACATTTTCAGGTAAGTCGATATCTTGACCTCTTGTATCAGTGACAACTAGTGACGATCTTCCTTGCCAAAACTCAGTTGCTGTATCGGTATGAAATACTTTTGGACATGTGTCAGTTTCTAGACATCGCTTCATAATTCCATCAGTTTTTCCAGTTAAATGATCTTTAATTACTGAATAAGTAAATGGAAATTGATCTCCTGGCTGGAGATGTGCTACATGTTCCTGAGACCATCGTCCAGGTTGAGAAAAACGAAAATTGACCCATGTTTTTCTAGAACCAGCTACATCAGGGATTAATCCATCAAAAACCATTCGATTTTTTTCATCTTGATTAAAACCCTGGTACAAGAAATCCCTGACAAATCTTCCACTTTGCGAGATTCCAAGCCCATATGCATAGATAGTTGATGGTTTACCTTTAATTAGCAATGGATTGGAATTACCCACTGTATCTTCTTTTTCATAACGCAGAAATGACACAATATCTCTTACAGAAGCAAAAGCTAAACCCATGACTTTTGGATCCTTAGCTTCATATACGAATTCATAGATTGCACTTGCATCGTATCCTTTAGGTCGATAAATTGTGATCTGCTTATTTGTATATGGCTTTATTCCCGATCTTTGATCGGAAAAAAATTCAAACTTCAGGTCTTTCGGAGATGAGCGTTTATTTTTTTGCCTATGTCTTACAGTTAATTTTGCTTTTGATGCATCTAATGAAGCCGCAGGATAACTCAATGTAGCCACAAATGGATTAAAATCATGATTAAAAATAATTTCATCACTAACTAGTCCTGTTACACCTGAGATTGTTGGGACCTGAAGACCCATTTGATTCTTTTCTGATGGCATATCTCCTTGCCAACCTGACCAAACGATCGAATAACCTTCATTCATTAAATGCCCGTTACCAGCATCTAAATCTTCATAATAATCATTCCATTTTCCATCATTTAGCAATATTAGAGATATCTTGTCACCTCTATTTAGCACTTCATAAAAAATTCTTTTATTTCCTTTATGGAGGTCCATTGGCATAAGAATTACGACATCTGCAATAGCCTCGACAAATCCATCATCATTTACAGGGGCAATATCAATATCAACAATACCTTGATTTAAAACATGTTTTGGATTAACAGCAATCGTCACTTTTGCGGTAATTTTTTGATATTGACCAACATCACCAAATACACGCCCTTCGAAAGCTGGTGACTCTAATGAAATAACATCAAATCGAATCACTTCTGCAAAACTATTCACAGAGAATAAAATTGTTATAAGGATTAGTTTATTCAGACTCATTGACTTAACACTACACAATTTCCAAAGCTTTTGTGAAGCTTGGTTCATATAGTGATAGTTGATTTTAAGGCATACATACTAAAAATGCAGATCCAGTAGTGCTTCAACAGCGCGGCGACCCTCACCAGCAGCACCAGACCAATATTGATGGCCTCTCAATTCAGAGTGGCCGATCGCAATTCGTCCATAAGGTTGGCGAATTACATCGGGTGGTGAAATGCTATCGCTAGTGCCATAGACAAAACCATGATCTGGATTAACGTAAGCATGACCCCAGCGATTTAAAATAATTCCGGCGATATCTTTTACCGGATCAAAGCCACCTGCAGAAAACATTGCCGTCATTTGTTCACGAATTTGTCGTTCATAATCTGTGAAAGAAGTACTTAGTAATTCTGCTCGTCCAACTGCTCCTTGCTGCCTTCTTTCCAAGCCAGGCTTGAAAATAGGTGCATAAAACGTCAATACAATTGGCTCATCTGGATGCAATGGCTGTGATTTACCGTTAATGATCATTGGTCGGCGAATATTACAAGTAAAACCAAATCCTTTGCCCCATATAGCAGCAGATACACCAAGACGCTCTAAAAAACGCCAATTAGTGAGCGCTACATTTGCAACAAGGACCGGCGAGTGCCCAAACTTAGTATAAGCGCTGTGATATTCGGCAGGTAGGTCTTTAAGCACATGACGATTAACCCAGCCTCCTGATGCCATTACCACTGCTTTTGCTGTTAACTTATTCAATACCCCGTTATTTGCATAGGTAATTTGGACACGTTCTGCATTTATAGTCTGATTTACATGCTCTACCCCAACCACGGTTGAATTTAGTCGCATACGAACGGGCTTATCGTCTCTGTCAAGTTGATCAAAAGCAACCTTTCCAAACAAAATTTCCTCAAACGAAGAACCTTCAATGGCATCAGGATTAAGTTTTTTAACAAAATGCCTAGCAATTCCTGCGTTACCGCCAGGGAAACTTTGTAAAAATCCTGCATCGTATAGCTCAGGCTTTTTAAAACCTGGCATATCAAAATACTTACCCCAATAGGCGCTGATCCCATCACAACCAAGCCCGATAACACTGGCCATAATTGGATCATAGAACGATGTAACTTGAGGGGGTAGTCCCAATTCATTTTCGTAATAAGATTTTAAAGTTACACTATCAAGCCACCGATCAATATCGCCATCATCCTGTTTTTTCATCTCGATAGATCGAACACGCGTAAAAGCGTCTTTTATTTCATCGCTCCAAGGGGTCGATGATAAACCAGATTTCCAGACATCTTTGACCCATGGATTTAAAGCGCCATCGAAGTAATGACCTACATCAAAAAACTTTTCTTGCCATGTTAGATAATCATAGTTATCAATGGGGATTCGCATCTCGGACGCACCACCACCTGGCATCGCATAATTAAACTCTCTGGGCATATTTAATGCCGAAAAGTAATCATCAGGCCCACCATTTCCTGTAGGTAGACCGAAATCATTGGAGCCCTGAGGACCGGAAACATGTACGCCATTAACTGTAAAATCATTCCGCTTTGCTTCACCCCCAAAAATGGGGTGATTATCAAGGATTAGAACTCGACCCGAAGGATTTAAGCGATTAAAGTGATAAGCCGCAGATAAACCAGAAAAACCGCCACCCACAACCACCAGATCGAATTCTTCATCCGAATCCACTGCTTGTGACGTCTTAGTGTTAAATCGACCTGAACGGATCTCGTGTGCTGTTTTGATAAGCTCAGGAGTATTACCATGAGATTTTGCATAATCGCCAACACCACCAGGGCCATACCAATTATCACTTACATCAAAAGAGTAACCACTATTTGTGTTCACCTGATGGTTGCCAGTATCACCATAACCAGTTACTGCACCACCAAGCATCAACGATGAACCGTACACAAAGTCACGACGAGTAATTGATGAGCCAAGACCAAGTTCTTTGTCGATTTTACTAACCATTACCTTGAGTGTAATCTAAATGCTAATAACTTCAATATGAATACAGTATTTTAAATGGTCATTATCAAGGAAAAAATCAATGAAAAACAAAATTGATCGTCGTAAATTCCTCATCGGCACTAGTGCAATTGGACTTGCCTCGGGAATCGCAAATCCTCTGCAGGCACAAACACGCAAAATCATCAAAGGAGGCATAAAGCCAGTGGTAGTAGCCTCTGACAATGGGTATACGATGAAAAATGGTGGCAAGTTTAATTGTGTTGAAACGGCTTTCAATAAAATCATTAACGATGATGATGTGCTAGATGCATTAATCGAAGGTGTAAATATCGTTGAGCTTGATCCACTTGATGCTAGTGTTGGTTATGGCGGTAGACCTAATGCAGAGGGTATAGTTCAGCTTGATGCATGCTGTATGCATGGGCCAAAAAAACAAGCAGGAGGAGTAGGAGCGCTTGAGGGTATTCGTACACCCTCACTGGTTGCAAAAGCCGTTATGGAAAATACAGATCATCATCTACTCGTAGGTAAAGGCGCTCAAGATTTTGCCAAAAATATGGGTTTTAAGGTTGAAGATGACCTTAACACCGAAAGCTCAAGAGAAATGTGGCTAGACTGGAAAAGGAGAATAGACCCTAAGCACTATCTAGACCCTCAAAAAAGAGATCTGGCAGGTCGAAATGCAGCCATGGAGATGATTAACGAGGGTTTAATACCCAAGAACGAATATTATGGCACCATAAATTGCAATGGCATCAACACGAATGGAGATTTATGCGGTGTCACGACAACCAGTGGTATTGCCTGGAAAATGCCAAGTAGAGTGGGCGACTCTCCCATCCTGGGTGCGGGCCTCTATGTTGACGGTGAACATGGTGCAGCTGGATCTACAGGAAGAGGTGAAGCAAATATCTTCAACCTATGCTCCTATCTGATCGTTGAAGAAATGCGTAATGGGGCTCATCCGATTGATGCGGGTATGACTGCATTGAAAAGAATAAAAGAAAATACCATTGAAAAACGATTACTTAATAGCAGGAATCAACCAAACTTTGATGTAATCTTCTATATTATTGATAAAACAGGCAGGTATGCCGGTGTTTCGTTATACGCTGAAACATCCAAGGACAAGCCGTTTCAATACGCAGTATGTACAGAAAATGGCTCTACATTATCTAAAATTGAACCACTTCTTGAGGGTAACTCAGCCTAATATAATTAAAAAATGCTTATAAAATAATATGCTTGGTTTAACTGTCACTGAATAACATTTTTTAATATTATAATTATATTAATGTTTATTATTATATTATAACCATAAGTAATTATTATCTAG
>Ga0302134_10000838_pt1 | contig 13998 bp, 8 predicted proteins | sample CB9_SCM_MG_FD_203123 | JGI IMG/M metagenome (GOLD analysis project Ga0302134, IMG submission 203123) | Marine microbial communities from Western Arctic Ocean, Canada - CB9_SCM | ecosystem: Environmental > Aquatic > Marine > Oceanic | place: Canada: Western Arctic Ocean | collected 2017-09-19
ATAAGCTCTTCCGTCAAGCCTGAAGGGGATAATCGAGCCCGCGAAATGCTCGAATCCGCCGTAGTTCGATTTGCCGGTGATTCTGGCGATGGCATGCAATTGACTGGTGGCCAGTTCACCCAGGCGACGGCGTTGGCCGGCAATGATCTAGCTACATTTCCTGACTTTCCTGCTGAAATCCGGGCGCCGACGGGCACGACATTTGGTGTGTCTTCATTCCAGATTAATTTCGGTTCGGGCGAGATCAAGACGTCAGGCGATGTGCTTGACGTGCTTGTAGCCATGAACCCAGCCGCCTTAACGGTGGAGGTCCACAATCTTAAGGCGGGCGGTGTGCTGATCGTCGACACTGGCGCGTTCGGTGAGCGCAACCTTCGCAAGGCGGGTTTCGACAAAAACCCCCTTAAAGATGGTAGCATGGCGAAATACCGCATGTTTGGGATCGATATTTCAGTGATGACGCTGGAAGCGGTCAAGGGATTTGGGCTGTCGAACAAAGAAGCCCTGCGCTCTAAGAATATGTGGACGCTGGGGCTGGTGTTTTGGCTCTACGGGCGCGACCGTCAATCAGCAATAGATGGTCTTCGCGAGAAATTTACCAAGCGGCCCGAATTGGCCGAATCAAATATTGCCGCGTTGAATGCTGGCCATGCTTTCGGTGAAACGGCTGAGTTGCCCGACGGCCTCGGTGGTTTTACTATTGCGAAAGCTACCATTGCTCCTGGGTTGTATCGTACCGTTTCGGGTGGCGAGGCGCTGTCCTGGGGGCTCATTGCTGGCGCCCGTCTTGCCAACTTGGAGCTATTTCTAGGCTCCTATCCTATTACGCCGGCATCACCGATCCTGCACATCCTCGCCAGTCTCCGCCATTTTGGCGTCACCACGTTTCAGGCGGAAGACGAGATCGCAGCAGTCTGCTCGGCGATCGGCGCGTCCTATGCCGGTCAGCTAGGAGTGACGTCCAGTTCTGGCCCCGGCATCGCTTTGAAGGGCGAGGCCATTGGCCTCGCTATCACCACGGAGCTACCGCTGATTGTCGTCAATTCTCAGCGCGCTGGCCCTTCCACGGGTTTGCCGACTAAGACGGAACAATCGGACCTCTACCAGGCGGTTTATGGCCGCAACGGCGACGCCCCGCTGGTGGTGCTTGCCACCCGCTCGCCGTCCGAATGTTTCGAGACGGCCATTGAGGCGGTCCGGCTGGCCACAAAATACATGACGCCAGTCATGCTGCTTACTGACGGCTACATCGCCAATGCGGCCGAACCATGGCTGATACCGGATGTTGATGCGATCGAGCCTTTCCCGGTTTCCTTCCGCACAGATCCAGAAGGATTTCATCCATTTGTGCGCGATGCCGATACGTTGGCTCGGGCCTGGGCAATCCCGGGGACACCAGGACTAGAGCATCGTATTGGAGGACTCGAGAAGGATTATGATTCTGGGAATATCTCTTACGATCCGGTAAATCACCAGCGCATGACGGATGTCCGGCGCAACAAGATAGCTAATATCGCTAACGACATCCCAGAACAAACGGTCGAGATCGGTAAACAAAAGGGATGTATGGCTGTTGTCGGCTGGGGTTCGACGTATGGCCCAATAAACCGAGCGGTTGATAATGCTCGTAAGGATGGCCTCGACGTCGCTCATATTCATTTGCGCCATATCTGGCCGTTGCCACGCAATCTTGGCACGCTGCTAGCTGGTTATAAAAAGATCATCGTTCCTGAAATGAACACTGGCCAGCTCCTGACCGTGTTACGTAGTGAATATCTTGTGCCGGCCGAGGGCCTCAATAAAACCTCCGGTCAACCTTTCCGTATTGCCGAGATCCAGGCGGCCATCCGCGCCGGTCTGGAATCCTGATGTTACGAGGACCGCAATGAACGTAGTTACCCCTCTCGAGAAACTGCAGCCGAAGGACTTTGCCACGGATCAGGAAGTCCGTTGGTGCCCTGGTTGTGGGGATTATGCGATTCTGAAATCGGTGCAACGCACTATGGCTGACATCGGCGCCCGCCCGGATAAGACGGTGTTTATTTCAGGTATTGGCTGCGCGGCGCGGTTTCCCTACTACATGGCAACCTATGGATTCCATACCATCCATGGTCGCGCCCCTGCCGTTGCTACGGGCGTCAAGCTGGCCAATCCCAACCTCGATGTCTGGGTTGTCTCGGGGGACGGCGATTCCCTATCTATTGGGGGCAACCACCTGCTGCACGCGCTTCGCCGCAACATAGGCATCAATATTTTGATGTTCAACAACGAGATTTATGGCCTGACCAAGGGCCAGTATTCACCGACGTCCCGTATGGGGACACGTTCACCATCGACGCCTATGGGGTCTGTTGAGGCGCCCATATCAGCTGCCCGTTTTGCTCTTGGCGTAGGAGCCCGCTTCGTTGCACGCACTGCCGATACTCAGCTCAAGCACGTGCCGGTCATGCTAGCTCGCGCCCATGCCCACCAGGGTTGCTCGTTCGTTGAAATTCTACAAAACTGCATCGTCTACAATGATGGCGCATTCGAAGGTTTCACCGGTCGCGATGTGGCAGCCGATGCACAGGTGCATGTGGAACACGGAAGTCACTTGCTCTTCGGTAAGGACGGCAACAAGGGACTGCGTGTTAAGCCTGGAACATTTGATTTAGAAGTTGTCATCGTCGGCGAGGGCGGCATCACGGAGGCTGATATTCTCGTCCATGACGAGGGCAGCAGTGGTCTTGCTGCCATGCTCGCGGCCTTGGAGCCTCCGATGCCGGTGGCACTTGGCGTTCTGTACTGTGCTCCTGGCGCCACATACGAATCTGGCATCGCTGCACAGGGGGAGGCGGCACGGAAAAAGGGCGACAAGCCCGACCTTAACGCCATGTTGCGTCAGGGTCATACCTGGACCAATGGTGCAATCGATAACGGCATCAGCAGCTGATGCTCCGAACTGGAGAATACCGGCCAAGACAATAATTAAGATAAACGGGGATTCCCCAGCGTGCCTTACCAGGGGGGCTAACATGCCGATCACTGTTGCCATCGTCGGATCGGGACCGGCGGGCTTTTACACCGCCGATGCCCTCTTGAAGGATGGCGGTGTTCAGATCGATATTATCGACAAGCTGCCGACGCCATTTGGCTTGATTCGGGCCGGCGTCGCGCCTGACCATCAGACGACGAAAAAAATTCAGCAGAAATTCGAAACAGTCGCCCTACAAGGCAGCGTGCGTTACTTTGGCAACGTTGAAGTTGGCCTTGACATCAGCCTCGACGAACTACGTGGCATGTACGATGCCGTCGTGCTTGCCTGTGGCGCACCCTTTGATCGAAAAATGGGTGTGCCTGGCGAAGACAAGAAAGGCGTTTACGGATCTGCTGCTTTCGTTGGCTGGTACAACGCGCATCCCGATTTCCGCGATCTCGATCCGGATCTTGGGGCTAAATCCGCCTGCATCGTCGGCGTTGGCAACGTCGCCATTGATATTGCCCGGGTACTGCTCAAAACCGCCGAAGAAATGGCCGATACAGATCTGTCAAATTACGCGGCACAAGCAATCCAAGCCAGCCCACTCACCGACGTATACATCATCGGTCGTCGTGGGCCCATCGAAGCTAAATTCAGCAACGTTGAACTGCGCGAGATGGGCCGTCTAGAAACCTGCGTGCCGCAGGTCAATCCGGCTCAGCTTCCCGCCGCTGTGGAGGGCGATTGGAATAGCCGTGATCTGCGGCTTAAAGAACGCAACCTTGCTACCCTGAAGGAATTCGCTGAATGCGGCCGTGCCAATAAACCTAAAGCCGTCCATTTTGTTTTCTATGCGTCGCCGGTTGAGGTTCTCGGTGATGAGCGGGTCGAGGGGCTTCACCTGGAACGCACTCGCGTTGTGGATGGGCGCTCTATTGGGACCGGCGAGATGTTCGATATTCCCTGTGGTCTTGTCATTCCAGCCGTCGGTTATCGCTCAATCCCCATGGCAGGCGCCCCGTTCGATGATAGGGCTTGCATCATTCCCAACGAAGATGGCCGCGTTGCCGCTGGCCTTTATGCCGTTGGCTGGATCAAGCGGGGGCCGAGCGGCGTCATTGCCTCTAATCGGCCTGATGGCGTGGTGGCGGCAGAACACATCCTCCAGGATATTGTGTCTGGATCAAAGCCGGGCCGGGCCCTTCTGGAGAAACATCTCGTGGGAGGCAACGTTCGCATGACCGACATTACGGACTGGCAGACAATTCGTACCGCAGAGGAAGCTGCGGCCAAGGCACCCGCACCACGCGCGAAATTAGCCACCATTGCAGAGATGCTCGCCGTGCTCGACCGCGCCTGAGTTAGGCGTAAGAATTTTGGTCATGGTATGCGGAGCCTCAGGTTGCCCTATGTCCCTCTAAGGCCTCGGCTACCACCTCATCGGGAATGTCGTCAAATGACGCATAATTCATTGCGTAGAGTCGTGCATAAAGGCCGTCTAGCGTCATCAGTTCGTGATGATTTCCGGTCTCTAGGATACGTCCGTCCTGCAACACTATAATACGATCGGCTCCACGGATTGTTGCTAGACGATGGGCGATGACCATACCGGTGCGGCCCTTGAGTAGGACTTTCAGGGCCTGCTGAATCTTCATTTCAGTATAGCTATCGATGCTTGCCGTCGCTTCGTCGAGGATTAAGATACGGGTATCGGCGACGATGGCACGGGCGAAGCTGATTAGCTGGCGCTGGCCCAATGATAGGTTGCCACCGCGCTCCTCCATTAACGTTTCGTAACCCTGCGGTAGGTTGGAGATGAAGTCGTGGGCGCCTACCGCCGTGGCGGCAGCGACGACTTGTTCCAACGTCCCGTCCTCACGGGCGTATCGAATGTTTTCGAATACTGTCCCGGTGAACAGGAACGGCTCCTGTAATACCATGCCGACATGGCGCCCAAGGCTTTTTTGGGTCACGTCGCGCACGTCGTGGCCACCGACCCGGACTTCGCCTTCCCAGACTTCGTAGAAGCGGTGTGCCAAAGCCATGCAGCTTGTCTTGCCCGACCCAGTCGGTCCGACCAGCGCCACCGTCTCGCCTGGGTTGACGCGGAAGCTGATGTCGCGCAGGACCGGCTGGTCTTGGTTATAGCCAAAGGTGACATTGCGGAACTCAACAGAACCATCAATCTCGTCTGGATCGGTGGCGTTGGGTTTGTCCTCGATGGAGTTTGCGACGTCGATGACTTCAAAAACCCGTTGGCCTGACGCCATTGCACGTTGCATGACGCTGTACTGCATGGTCAAAGAACGAATCGGATCAAAAAATCGCTGGATGTAAAAGAAAAAGGCGACCATGACGCCGAGGTCGAGTTCCTTGTCCAGTACCATGCCGCCGCCGACGATGATGACAATGGCCATCGCCGAGCCGGTCAGGGTGTCGACGATGGGAACCATAATCTGAGCTAGACGGGTGGCGCTGAGGTGCGAATCTAGGCTGTCCCGCGCCTTTTCTTCATAGAGCTCTTCGTTGACCGTCTCGCGGTTCATTGCCTGTACCGTGCGAACCCCGCGGATAGCCTCAGCCAGTGCGCCGTTGACGGCAGAGGAAGTAATGCGTGCCCGTAAAAAGGCTCTCCTCGCCCTTGGCAACCATACGATGCGCACAAGGAATAGGGCCGGCACTACGGATAGGGTCAGCAGGCCAAGCTGCATGTCGAGGATTAGAAGAACGGTCATGATGCCGATCAGCAACACAAAATCGCCAATGGCAAAGACTGATGTGTCGAGGAATTCTTGCATGGAATAGACGTCGCCCTGCAGCCGCGACATCAGCCGTCCGGCCTCCGTTTTATCCATGAAGGTCAGGGCGACGCGCTGTATGCGTTCGTACATGGCGCGACGCAAGTCGATTAGTATGTTCTCCGCTGTCCAGCCGACTAGCAATTCCTGCACATAGTTGGCGCCGTAATTAAGGATGATCATCGCGGCGAAAAAGATGACGGCGGCTTCCACAACCGCGCGATCGCCGGCGCCAACGATTAACGCATCGTCAATGGCGTAGCGGACAATTAATGGTATGGTGAGCTGGGTTGCAGTGTACACCAGAACGGCAATTACTGCGATGGCTAACCGCGTGCGGTAGGGCTTCAGATAGCCGAAGAATCGGCGGACGATATGACCGTTAAAGGCCTCGCCAAATATCTGCTCTTCTTGGTTGACCTGGGAGCCGACGACGGCCTTTGGCGGCCGAACCGCCGTGTTGGTCCTGGAAGTCATGGCGCCCTTACCAGGTCGCTAATGACGTCCTCGTCAGGTCGAATTTGCAAGGTATAGAGGTCGTAATAGCGCCCGCCCAAGGCCAGTAGTTCAGCATGCGAGCCGCGTTCGATGATGCGCCCTCCCTCAATAAATAAGATCTCATTGGCATGCATCAGCGAACTTAACCGGTGCGAAATGATAAGCGTTACCCGGTCCCGGGATATCTCGGCTAGAGCGGCGCGGATGCGCCGTTCGGTGGCGGCGTCGACGGATGCGGTTGAATCGTCAAATACCATGATCTGCGGCTTTAGCATGACCATCCGAGCGATGGTCATGCGTTGGCGCTGACCGCCGGACAGCGAGACCCCGCGTTCGCCCACTAACGTTCCGTAGCCGTCGGGCAGACGTGCGACGTATTCGTGAAGTTGGGCCTGGCTGTTGGCGTCGGCTATGTGCTCGTCGACGGCCCATGGGTCGCCATAGGCGATATTATTCTCAATCGATGTGGTGAATACGAATGCGTCCTGCTGTATCACGCCAACGGCATCACGTAGGGACTTTAACGTCACCTCGCGGATGTCTTGTCCACCAATGGTGATTCGGCCGGCTGTAACTTCGTAGAAGCGGGGAATCAGATTAGCAATGGTTGACTTACCACTACCTGGCGGACCGACAATGCCGACGGCCTGGCCTGGCCGCGCGGTGAAGCTGATACCGCTGATCGTCGGGCGCTCTGACTCAGCACCGTAGTCGAACGACACGTCCTCGAAGTTAAGCGTGCTGTCGCTGGCGTCGAGAGGCTTCGCTCCTGGAGCATCGCGCACCGCCGGTTCTGTATCCAGAACCTCAAACAGCCGTATGCCGCAGGTTGACCCCCGGGCGACGGAATTGACCAGCATGCCAAGTTGGCGCACGGGCATTTGTAGTATGGTCATGAAGGCGAGGAATTCGGTTAGTCCGCCGACGGTTAATTCACCATCTATGACCTTCAGTCCACCAACCCAAAGCACTAGACCCATGGCGGTGAAATAGGAGAACGTCATTAGTGTGGTGTTAACGACACGGGCGCTTACTCTTCGCCGCGCGACGTCCAAGGCCTGGTCGGAGCAGACATCGAATAGTGCCATCTCGTGATCCTGTGCGGCAAAGGCACGCACCACACGGATACCATTGAGGTTTTCGTCCATGATGCGCGACAGCACGCCGAGCCGTTCCTGCAACTCCAACCACAATCGGCGTAACTGCAGTTTCACTGCGCTTGAGCGCCATGCGACAAAGGGCACGAAACTGAGGCTGAGAAGCCCTAGCACCAAGTCGGTGCTGAGCAGTAGCCAGGTACCAATTCCAAGCAGGTTGGCGAGTAGGATGAGGCGTATTACGGCAGAGTTAAAGAATGTGCGAACGCCTTCGATGTCTAGCATGCCCCGCGTGATCAACTCACCCGTATGCATGTGATCATGGTAGCCGAAGCCAAGTTGCTGCAGTTTGGCGTAGAACGCCATGCGCAGATTATAGGCAACGTAATGCCCGACACTCTCGCCGATATAATTATGAACTAGGGTAAATAGGCCGCGCAGCACGGCCACGCCAAATAGCATCAACGCAGTATGGGTCAAGGCGGCGCGCGCCACCGCTGGGTCGGCATTGCTGCCCAGTAAGGCGTGCGCATGATTTACAGCGTCGCCGAGAAACTGCGGGATCATCAGCTGGAAATTCGCCGCGGCGACAGTTGATGCGAGGGCAAGCCCGACCCGCCAACGATAGCGCAGCGCCATACGGACGATGCGTAGCAGGACAGACAAGCCCTCGCCAGTCACCTCTATATTGGTGCGGTCGCTTTCTAGCGAAGACAATCGGCCAATCGCCGAAACCGTTTCAGCCACGCTGTAAATTCACCAAATGGTTTCTAATACAGACTATAATTGAGGCCCACCGCGCTGGTGGAGGTGTCAATCTCGGACGCAGGGGCATGGAAATGTGATACAGAGCCACCCACCTCATTCAGGCAGCAGAATTGAATCTATCACTCTTGCTCCGATGGGTCCATTGGCTGTACCGCTTGGTAGCCCATAATCGCAAGGCCTATGGTTAATTGCTCATTCCGGCGCAAATAGTTCCTCGATAGCTATTTTTCGATCCGTCAAACCCTGCTCGAAGGCATAGCGGCACATGGTGTCGATAGTTTTCCGGTTACCGTCGACCCCATAGGTCCAATAGTCGTCTCCCATTACTTGTTTGGTTTCGGCTATATGGTCGATGAGCCATGGCAGCATGACATGCAAATAAGCAACCTGATCTAGGTCGCAGCGCGCTCGGAAGCGCGCTGCCTCGAAGGCGTTGAATAGTTTTGGGGGCAATTCCGGATGCGCCGCTAGGACATCGTTGCGGATTCCCAGAAGGTGCATGATGGGAAATATGCCGGTCTGGCGAAAATAGTCCTGTTCTGCCCCTTTGACGTCGGCAAACAGCCGGCGGACACGAGGATTGCCGGCAATGAAGGCTGCCGGTGCGCGTGGCCCTATGATGGCATCCAAAGTGCCCTTGCTCATTAGTGACCACAGTGTCTCGTTAGCGGCGATACGTGTTGTTTTAATGTGGGGTGGCAGAGTCAGAGGTACCTTTTCACTTCTTCCTGGCACATCTATGCCGCCGAAGTACCAGTGGACCTTGTCGACGGAAACGCCGTAATCGTCCGAAAGAATACCACGTGCCCAGACGTTGGCCGTCAACTGCCATTCTGACCCACCTATATTTCTGCCGATCAGGTCTTCGGGGCGTTCGATGCCGGCATCGGCACGGACATAGATGGCGCTGTGGCGGAAGGAGCGCGAGGGGTAGACGGGAATCGCGGTGTAAAGGTTTGTGCCCCGCGCCAATTGGACCAGGTGGGTGCAGAATGAAAGTTCAGATAGCTGATAGTTGCCATCTACCTGGCCGCGGACAAAGGCTACTTCTGGCGGAACGATTTCCCAGTTCAGTTCGGTGCCATCCATCTTGATGGCACCGGCGATCAGGGGCCATGTCCTGTCATAGCCACCGATTCCTATGGAAAGCTTCATCTTATGGGCTCCTGTCGTGCCGATAGAGGATTGCCGGTCATATGACATCGAACAAGAAAATAACTGAAGGCAAAAGGCGAATTAATTAGATGATACCTCCCTGTCGATTGAAAAAAAGGGGTATCCAAACGTTGGACTGGCGGTAATGCTGGTATATGGCCTAAAAAGTAACTTCCGCACGTGCGGCCGGTTGTCTGCGCGACAAAGATCGCTAACAACCATAAAAGAAGTTTGGGTGGTTCCATGAATCCAAAAATAGTTTTCGTCACTGATTTTCCCGATGCCGCGGTTGTCGCCCGCGAAATGGCACCGTCCGGCTTCGACTTTATCGTCGCCGCTGCGGACAGTGCTGAATATAAGGAAGCCATGCATGACGCTGAATATCTGGTAGGGTTCGTTGATGGGCTTGTTGATGAAAAACTTTTTCGCATTGCCCCCAAGCTGAAGCTTATCCAGTTGCTCAGCGCCGGTTACGACAAGGCTGATACCGCTGCTGCCAAGCGGGCCGGTGTGCCTATCTCCAACAATGGCGGCGCTAATTCGGTTGCAGTCTCCGAACACGCCATCCTGCTGATGCTCGCTGTATCGCGTCAGCTTGTCCGACAGCATACCAGCGTGGCCGCTGGGCGATGGCGTGGCAACAGCACTCCGCGCGTGCATGAGGTTCGTACTAAGACCCTCGGTATTATTGGTTTGGGGACGATCGGTAAGAAAACGGCGCGGCTGGCGGCTGCCTTCGGCATGAATGTCATCTACTATGACATCGCGCGCCTGACAGAGGATCAAGAGGACGCGCTCGGCGTCCGCTTCAGGCTGTTGCGGGAACTATTGCAGACGTCGGATATCGTCTCCCCGCACACGCCCCTGAACGATTCAACCCGTCATCTAATTGGTGCTGAAGAGCTGGCGTTGATGAAGCCGTCAGCCTACCTTGTCAACACATCACGCGGGCCGGTAATTGATGAAGTCGCGCTCTATAACGCCCTTTCAAACGGCATAATAGCCGGCGCCGGCCTTGACGTTTTTGATCAGGAGCCGCCAGCCGCCGATAATCCGCTGTTCGCCCTCGAGAATGTCGTTTTTACTGCGCATTTGGCGGGCCCTACTTTCGAGAGCAATACGGCGCGGGTGCGCAATGGATTTGACAATGTTCAGCGTGTCGCCCGGGGCTCGGCGCCATTGTGGGTCATTCCCGAACTGTTGGATTGATGGGCTATCTGCGGTAGTGGACGCAACAAGCTAGCTATTGTGCACTAGTATTTGGTGACCGTTTTAGGGGTAGTTTACATATTCAAGAATTTGCGGTGGTTGGCGGGTTTCTAGCTAACCTTTAGGGTTCAATAAAAAGGAATACAGCCATGGCAGATAAAATTCGCTTAGGACTGATCGGCGCCAGCGTCAGCGGCACCTGGTCGTCACGGTCGCACCTGCCGGCGGTACAGGACAGCCAGGACGTGGAGCTGACCGCTGTTTGCACTACCAAGGTGCAAACAGCCGAGGCGGCGCGCAACGCCTGGAATGCCAAGCTGGCCTTCAGCAACTATGAAAAGATGGTTGCTTCGCCCGAGATCGATACGGTCGCCGTGGTTGTACGTGTCCCGTCCCATTACGGCCCTGTTAAAGCGGCACTGGAGGCTGGTAAGCACGTCTATTGCGAATGGCCTCTGGGGCAAACGACGGCGGAGGCCGAAGAATTGGCGGCGCTGGCCAAGGCAAAGGGGCTAAAAACGGCGATTGGCCTGCAATCCCGGGTCAATCCCGGCATGCTGTACGTGAAGGAACTGCTCGAAGGGGGGTATGTAGGCGAGATTATGGCGGTCCAGGTCAGCTTGATACGCGAGGGAGTTCTGCAACGCCCGTCGCACCGCACCTGGCAGCACGACGCCACCCTCGGAGCAAATACCTTGACCATCGCCAACGGCCATACCCTGGACGCCATGCGTTTCACTGTTAGCGAAATTGGGCGCTTTAATGCGGTCATATCGACCCAGGTGAAACAGTGGCTCGACACTGGCACCCATCAGATGGTTGATGTCACCTCACCCGACCATGTCCTGATTGGTGGGCGGTTAGTCAACGGTGCCGCTGCCTCGATCCACGTCGGCGTCGTGCCTTTCGCCGGTAATGGCTACCGTATGGAAGTCTATGGCCGGGAAGGGACGCTGACAGTTGCTGGCCCGGATTCGCCGCAGCTCAACGACGTCGTGATCATGGGAGCCCAGGGAAACAATAAACTGGAGCGCCTGAGCGTGCCCGACCGCTTTACCATTACCTCGGCAGGGCATCCGAAAGAGGAGGCCTTCAACGTCGGGCAGATGTATGCCCGGTTCAACCGGGCAATCCGCGGTGAGGCCGAGAGCCATCCGACTTTCGATACCGCCGTCGGCTTGCATCACCTGATCGATGCCATCCGCAAAGCGTCGGACAGCAAGAGCGCGGTGACGTTCAGCTAGGATGCTGGGGGATGGTGTGTTTCATGTGACGCTTTCCCCCCAGCAGGCCAAATGGCGCGGCTATGCCATCATGGTCAGCCTCTTTTTCTAGGCGGTTTCTTCCTGCACCTTCTTCTGTTCAAGGGTCGGCGCAATGTCGCCGACCGTGGTGCGGCGCATGTCGCGGACCTCGCTCATGTCAAAATCACGACCGCGGTGCATGACACAGCGGTTGTCCCAGATGACAAAGTCACCGACTGCCCAGGTATGGCTATAGATGAACTCGGGCTGGGTTGCGTGTTCGATCAGGTCGTGCAGTAGCATGCGGCCTTCCGGTACGGACATGCCAATAACCTCACCAGCGTGGGAGGCGAGGTAGAGGGTCTTGCGCTTTGAGCCTCGATGGGTGCGGACAATTGTCTGTGGCACCGGTTTGTTCAGTGCAATTTCATTCTGCGAAAAATCGGCGAATCCAAGCTTGGCGCGTGAATATTTAATAGAGTGCATTGCCACTAGATCTTCGATCTTGGCTTTAATACGCGGGGGTAGCGCGTCGTAAGCGGCGCGTAAGTCGGAGAATTCGGTTTCGCCGCCCCAGGATGGCAAGATGCGTGCAGACAGCATGGAATACTTGGCTGGAGTTGGCTTGAAGGAACTATCGGAATGCCAAAGCCGGTTGGCTAACGTCGACATCCAGCGCCGGTCGTTAGTCGGCCGGATTTTGCCGTCGGCCCTGAGATTCGAAATATCGGATAGCCGGTTGTCGAAGCGATGCGTGTGTTTGGGGTGCACGGAGCCGCGGCTTGATTCGAGAAAACCAAAGGGTGAACTGAAGGTAAGCTGCTCTTCATCAGAGAACGGCTGATTGTGAAACACTAGGACGGCGTATGTGTCCAGCGCCAACTCGATGTCAGCCCGCATGCCGGCATCGGCTTGGCGCAGATCGATGCCGCTGACCACTCCGGCGAAACTGGGGCGTTTCGGGTTGATGGGATTGACGGTGATGGACATGAGTATTTGAGCCTCCAGATTACGTCCGTACTTTGATCCTAGAATAGTGCGGAAATGTCGGCGACTAAAGACTATCAATTCAGCCAAACCCGTGCACTGCCCAAGGCGAAGGCGTGGTTTTCCGAAACCTTTGCCCGTCTTGAATCTAGGCACGGGTAGCGGTAGACGGGCTTTCCAAATAATCTTCCGGTGCCGGCGTCCTGGAGGTCCGGCGCTGCCGTTCAATTTGTTCGCCTAAAGTACAAAGCGTAAGGTTTTAGATGCCAAGGTACGGTATGAACGAAGGATGGATCGCTTTAATAGGGCCTGTTCTGAAGGTGTTTCTAGTGAGAGCCATCTCACCTTCCAGTTCAGTCGGTTAGGTGTGATGATGATAACCGCCACCAGTGCGGCCGATGTGACCCGCTGATTCTGTCACCGCTAAGAAGGCTTGCCGTGCTTTTAAGAGGATTAGTTCCGGGTTTCAACAGCCTACCAGCGAACGTGCGGGGCATATTTTTTATGCTGGCTAGCACCATCCTATTCGCCACTTCGCACGGCATCATCCGTCACGTTTCGGTCGACATACATCCTTTCGAGATTGCATTTTTTCGCAATATGTTTGGCTTCTTGCTTCTGGCACCACTGATTCTGCGCAGCCACGGAGGTCTACTTCAAACCCGCCGCCTGCCATTGCACTTGTTGCGTGCCCTTCTCAATGCCGCGGCGATGTTGCTCTTTTTTATGGCGTTGGCAACCGCACCCCTAGCCGAGGTTACGGCGCTTGGCTTTGCCGCTCCGGTATTTGCCACTATCCTAGCCATTCCAATGCTTGGCGAGAAAGTTGGCATTCGCCGCTGGCTTGCTATCCTTGCCGGCTTTGTCGGCGCTATGATTATCTTACGGCCTGGCGTCCAGGCCATCAGCGGCGGGGCGATGGCGGCCTTCGCCTCGGCGGGAATCTGGGCTATCGTACTGATTCTCATCAAGCGTCTAGGGCGTACGGAATCAGCGCTAACCATATCCGCCTATATGGTCACGCTAGTTATGCCCCTGTCCTTGATTCCCGCTTTATTCGTTTGGACTTGGCCGTCGCTTAGCGACATACCTTGGCTGATCGCCATTGGCGTGCTTGGCACTATTGGTCAGACCTTGGTGGCGCAAGCCCTGAAGTGGGGGGATGCCCAAGTCGTCATGCCAATGGAATTTATTCGCCTGATCTGGATCGCGATGATTGGCTATGTTGTTTTTGCCGAAGTGCCAACAGTTTTCACCTGGATTGGCAGCACAATCGTTGTCGC
>Ga0302134_10000840_pt1 | contig 13972 bp, 11 predicted proteins | sample CB9_SCM_MG_FD_203123 | JGI IMG/M metagenome (GOLD analysis project Ga0302134, IMG submission 203123) | Marine microbial communities from Western Arctic Ocean, Canada - CB9_SCM | ecosystem: Environmental > Aquatic > Marine > Oceanic | place: Canada: Western Arctic Ocean | collected 2017-09-19
ACCAGTCGAGTTCGGCTTCGTCTTCGAAGAACCAGCGTGGGAAGAACGTGGTGAGGGTGAGTTCGGAGAACACCACTAGTTCGGCGCCGTCGTTGGCGGCTTGTCGCAGCATGGTTACCAGGCGTTCGACCACCGATGCGCGACTTTCGTGGCGACCAATGGGGCCCATCTGCGCCGCGGCTACACGTAATGTTGCGGTCATGCAATCGTCCTTTGATCGGCGACCTGTTTGGGGGACTATTTACGGAACCGCCCAAGCTGCAAGAGCTGCGAACTTACGGAGTCGAGCTGGCCAATTGGACCAGAACGCTAAGCAGCACGTTAGCGCCTGCCGAGAGGTCGTCCACATCGGTGTGCTCGGCGGGGTTATGGCTGATGCCGCCCACGCTGGGGGTAAAGATCATGGCTGTGGGGCAAAGGCGCGCCATCATCTGGGCATCGTGGCCCGCTCCGGAGGGCATGCGGCGAACCGATAAGCCTTGGCTGTGCGCCGCCGAGGCCACGAGGTCGATTACATCGGGGTCGAAGGCCACCGGTTCGAACCGGGCCAGCGAACGGACTTCGATGGTGACACCTTCTGAGTGAGCTAACTGTTCTAAGAAGATGCCGAGATGGGCCTCGGCTAATTTTAAAGTGGCTTCATCGGTGTTGCGGATGTCAACGGTCATGGTTGCCGTTGCGGCTACGACGTTGATGAGATTGGGATGTAGGTCGATCGCTCCGACGGTTCCGACTTGGGGGTCACCGAACTCGAGGGCTAGTTTGCGAACAAAGGTGGCGACTCGTGCGGCGGCATAGCCGGCGTCATGGCGCATCGACATTGGGGTTGTGCCCGCATGGTTGGATTGGCCGGTAATTGTCAATTCGTTCCAGCTAATGCCTTGCACGCCAGTGACTGCGCCGATTTGTAGGCCCTCACTTTCGAGGACGGGTCCTTGTTCGATGTGTAATTCGATAAACGCGTGCGGGGCCTGGCCCGGTAATGGGCCGGCTCCGGCGTAACCAATGCGTTCGAGTTCTTCGCCAACGATGGCGCCGTCGATGCCTTGTACGGTGAGCGCTGTTTCGAGTGGCATTCCCCCGGCGTAGACCAGGCTGCCCATCATGTCGGGGGCAAATCGGGCGCCTTCTTCGTTGGTAAAGAAGGCTACGGCGAGGGGTCGATCTAGCTGAATGCCGGCTGACTGTACGGTTTCGATGACCTCTAAGCCGGCCAGTACGCCCAGGTTTCCGTCGTAACGGCCGCCGGTTCGGACGGTGTCGATATGGGATCCGGTCATGACTGGTGCGGTTCCTGGCTCCCAGGTTCCGGCGGAGTGGGGCATGGTGGCGACCACGTTGCCTATGCCGTCGGTGGCCACATTGAGGCCGAGATCTTTCATCCAGGTGACCACAAGATCGCGGCCGGCCTTGTCTTCGTCGGTGAGTGCTAGTCGGCAACATCCGAGTTTTTGGTCGGGACCCGACGTTCCCTCGGTGGCATCGAGACTGCCGAGGGCGGCCAAGGCTTCGATTCGGGCCATTAGGCGATCAATGTCAATCGACAATTGGGGCTGTTCCATACTAAGAACGCTAGTACCAATTTGGTGGTGGGCTACGGTCAGAGCATGGATGATCTCCTTCTCACGAATTCTGGCCTTATTGCGACAGTCGACGATGATCGACGCGAGCTTGCGGGGGGTTGGGTGGCGATTTCGGGTGGTTTGATCACGAGCGTCGGTGCGTCTACCGATCCCCGGCCAGAAGCTACCGAGACGGTGGATTTGGATGGCGCTTTGGTCACGCCGGGGCTTATTAATACCCACCATCATCTTTTTCAGAATCTCACTCGGGCCTACAAGCCCATGACCTCGGCTCCGCTGTTTGGCTGGTTACAGACGTTGTACCCATTGTGGGCGGCCCTCGATGAGGAGGCCGTACACGTGGCCGCATGGGTCGGCCTGGCCGAACTGGCACTGAGTGGTTGCACCACATCGAGTGATCATCACTATTTGCACCCGGCCCATGGCGGCGATCTCATTACGGCAGAGATTTTGGCGGCCCAGGATCTGGGTATGCGCTTTCATCCCACCCATGGGTCGATGTCACTGTCGCAAAAAGATGGTGGCCTTCCTCCTGATCATGTGGTTCGTGACGAGGACGAGATCATGGCCGAAAGCGAGCGTTTGGTGGCATTGCATCACGATCGTTCCCATGGGGCGATGACCAGGATTGCTTTGGCTCCCTGTTCGCCGTTTACGGTGACGCCGGAGTTGATGATTCGGGCCGCGGAGTTGGCCGAACGTCTTGACGTACGTTTGCATACCCATTTGGCCGAAAACGACGAGGATGATTCGTTCTCGCTGGAGATGTTTGGCCGTCGCCCTATTGATCAGTTCGAGGATGTGGGGTGGTGTAGCGATCGAACGTGGGTGGCGCACTGTGTTCGCCCTAATCCCGAAGAAATTGTCCGTTTGGGTGCGGCTGGGGTGGGTGTGGCCCATTGTCCGTCTTCCAACATGATTTTGTCGTCGGGTATTGCCCCGATTGTTGATCTTCGCGCGGCTGGCTCGCCGGTGGGGTTGGGATGCGACGGTTCATCATCGGCAGATTCGGCCTCACTCTGGCAAGAAGCCCGCCTGTCGATGCTGCAAGGCAAACTACGCAACGGAGCCGATGCCATGGCGGCACGCGATTCCCTAGAGATTGCCACCCGGGGAGGCGCGGCCTGTCTGGGACGACAAGGCGAGATCGGCGAACTCTCCGTCGGCGCAGTTGCCGACGTAGCCGTGTGGAAAATGGACGGACCGATCTTTGCCGGTGTCCACGATGATCTCATCGAAGGCTGGTTGCGCTGTGGGCCCACGGCGGCGCATCACACCATCGTCAACGGCAGATTTGTTGTGCAAGATGGTGAGCTTGTGTCTGGCAAGGTCCACGAGATGCTCGCTAGTCACTCGACAATCAGTCGACGGTTTCAACCGGCATAAATCAAATTCGCCCCGTGCCTAACCAACAAACCCAGCTGATTTCACCCCAGCATCAACATGAAATGGCACTCGGACCGTGATCGCTGCCAAGTTGGTAACATTTATCGTGCCTGACTACCCAACACGCTGGCTCATTGTGACCACCGGACACGCCGAACAAGACGGCCGGTTGCAACGGCATCTTGAGCTGATTGCCGGTGCAGGCCACATTGGTTCCATAGCATCGCACACGAACCTCAGCCGGCCCGGTCGCATCCTCAAGAACCCGTGGCTAGTAGCGTCAGCAATCCGTAAAAATCAACCGGACATTGTGCTTTTTCCCGACCCTGAACTCTGGGCTTTCGGCCCAATAATCGCCCGAATGCTGCGTGCCCAATCGGTGATTGACATCCATGAGGACTACCGCGCCGTAAGTTACGGACGCCCCTGGATCCCTAAACCGATGAGAAGGCTTTTCGGTTCAGCAACCAGCGTCCTCATGGCACTCGGGCGTCGCACCTGCTCGGCCGTTCTTGTCGCCGCTCCAGAACTTGCAATAAACGGCGACATTACCCTCCGCAACCTTCCAATTACCGTCACTCCAATATCAGAGAAACCACTTTTTGCAACCACGAAACGCCTGGTTTATGTCGGCGCCGTGACCGTAGACCGCGGCCTATGGGAGATGCTGGAATTAGCGAAGGATCAGCCCGACTATGTCCTTGACCTGGTCGGCCCGATTGACAAAGACCTTCGCGAGCAGGCCCGCAAGTGGCTAGCTGAGCAGGAAATGACCGACCGCGTGACAATACATGGCCGCCGGTCCTACGAGGCGTCATGGAACCTCGCTCAAGACGCATCCATAGGCTTGGCCCTACTGCGCAGTACCCCTGCGTATCAATCCGCCACACCGACGAAGATCTGGGAGTACCTAGCCCATGGGTTGCCGGTCCTCTGCAGCGATCTTCCTCCCGCGAAGCGTGTTGTTACCGCGTCGGGAGCGGGACTAGTCGCTCATGATCGTACGAGCCGCAACCAAGCCGTTCAAGACCTTATAAAAAACCATAGCCAACATGCTGCCCGCGGACGAGCGTACATTTCAACATTCAGCAACGAGACCACCGAGGCTTTCCAACAGTTACTTAGCCAACTCCGATACGCAAGTAAGTGACCGCACTCCATGCCGACGGATCAAGCCAGGCGCGCCCGTCATACATAAGCGAAATGCCGGGTAGGTCCGACGGACCGATCGACCGATACTCGTCGTGATCTGATTGCAAAACCGCTCCATCGCACGCCTCACCAAAGGCGTAGGGAGCAAACCCCAGCGCCTCCAAATCCTGGTCGCTGTAAAGCGGGTCATGAACACGAACGTCAGCACCCGCATCCTGCAAGGCAGCTACAACGGGGAACACGCCGGACACGGCAGTTTCCATGACTCCGCCGCGATAGGCGGCTCCAAGCACAACGATCGACTTTCCGTTCAACCCATCCATCAAATCTGCCATGCGTTTGACCACCCGCTTTGGTACAGCCGTGTTCACTTCACGCGCAGTCACTGGCAAGGTCGCATCAACATCAACAGACGTGTAGAAACGCGGGTAGACCGGAATGCAGTGGCCACCCACCCATATCCCCGGCTTTAGGACGTGGGAGAAGGGTTGGCTATTTGATGCCTCAATGACGCGGCCAATATCCACACCGTTACTCTCGGCAAATCGTGCAAATTCGTTGGCGAGCGCAATGTTCACGTCACGGTAGGTAGTTCCCGCGAGCTTGGCGAACTCAGCTGCCTCGGCCGACCCAAGGTCCCAAACGCCATTGTCTTTACCGAGATCATCGCGTACATCAAAATCAAGCACGGCTTCGTAGAACTCAACGCACCGACGTGCAGCCTCGTCGCTCGTGCCGCCGACCAACTTCGGATACTTTGCAAAATCGGCAAACACTCGGCCGCTGTACACCCGTTCGGGTGAGTGAGCGACCAAGAACTCAGAGACATCTAATCCAGAAAGCTCAGCCAACATAGGCTCGAAACGGTTTCTTGTCGTACCAAACGGCAAGGTGGTCTCGTAAATGACTAACGTTCCCGGTCGCAATCCTTTTGCGATGTCTGCGGTCGCTGCGTCCATAGCCGTAAAGATGGGAGCGCCCTCAACATCAACCAGCAGCGGCACAACAACCACAACGACGTCGGATTCTCGGACCGCAGCAGTTGTATCGGTACCTACTGTCAGTTGGCCACTGTCGAGCGCATCAGGCAGATACTCCTCGAGGTGAGCCTCACCCGGAAACGGTGGCGTGCCGCTCGCTATCGTCGCCACAGCACGCCCATCTATGTCAGCGCCGTACGTACGCACGCCTGATCGGGCAAATTGGACGGCGAGGGGCAGGCCTATCTTGCCTAGTGCTACTACTGCTGCGATCACTTCGTGGACTCAAGAACGGTTTCGGCGACGAGAAGCGCAGCAAGTCCGTCCGCAGCCGTCGCTAGTCCAACGTCATCGCGCGAGATAACCATGTCTCTAAAGGCGGCTAACTCACTAACGAGAGGCTCCGGCTTGCGGATTGCATAGCGCAACACGTCACCCTCCGAAACTCCACGCAACGACGCAACAGCTTCCCACTCGGTCGGGATCGAACTATTCGAATAGTACGTCAAATCCGACGTCAACATGTCGACTTCGAGCGCGCCTTTTTGCCCAACAACGAGCACCGACCGGCGTTTTACCGGAGTGACCCAATTGACTTCGATGTTTATGGTTACACCGGATTCAGTCTTGCCGACGATGCTGACAACATCCTCGTGGTCTCGCCCCATTTGGTGCGAGACATAACCTGCATAGGACGCGAACTCGCTACCAGATAGCCAACGAACAATATCGATGTCGTGCGTGGCCAAATCCTTGGTCACACCGACGTCCTTTATCCGTTCCGGAAAGGGACCAATTCGCGTGGTCGAGATCGAAAAGACGTTGCCCAGGTGACCTTCTTCGAGCTTCTTTCTTAGTTCGATCAGTGCAGGATTAAAACGCTCGACATGCCCGGTAGCCAGAACGAGGCCTTCGGCCTCGAAACGGTCAACTAGCGTCCGCGCCTCACCCGTGGTGGCCGCAATCGGCTTCTCGATTAGAGCGTGTACACCAGCATCAGCCATCGCCATCCCCACCTCGCTATGTGCCTCGGTCGGGACGGCGACGACGACCGCATCGAGACCCAACTCGATCAACTCTCGGTAACTCGAAACCAACGTGCCATTCTGCATCACGCCGAAGCGATCGCCCAGTGCATCAGCAGCACCCACGAATGAAACACCATCCAACGTTTGAGCGATCCGAGCGTGGTGGCGCCCCATCATCCCTAGCCCGACGACACCAAGACGAACGTCGCTCATGTCACCGCTCCTACAACAGTTTGAACAATTAGCTCGATTTCTGCCTCGGCCAGATCAGGTCGGGTCGGGATCGAAAGCACTTCAGCACTTACGCGTTCGGTCACAGGCATTGATGCGTGTGCTGCCTGCCTATACGGGGCTTGAACATGGGTTCCACCTGGGTAGTAAATTCCAAAGCCGATTTCAGCGGCCTGCATTGCCGCCATTATTGCCTCACGTTTAGTGGAGCGGATGGTGTACTGGTGGAAAACGTGCGTCGCTCCTGGTGCCGTCTTAGGAGTCATAACCGATTCACTCAGTGCTTCGGTGATTCTATTTGCGTTGGCGATTCGGGTTTCTGTCCATGCTGGGAGTCTCCGGAGCTGTACGCGTCCAATGGCTGCCTCTATCTCGGTCATTCGCTCGTTAAGTCCGACGATTTCATGCACATACCGCTCTTCCATGCCTTGGCTTCGCAGTAGACGACAGGTTCGAGCAAATTGGGCATCTGACGTAGAAATCATGCCACCCTCACCGGTGGTCATGTTCTTTGTCGGATAGAACGAAAAAGCACCAAAGTGTCCGAACGAACCAACGGGCTTTCCGTCGATCATCGCCCCGTGTGCTTGGGCGGCATCCTCGACCACGGCTAGGCCATGCTTGTCTGCCAGGGCCATAATTTCGACCATCGGCGCTGGGTGACCGTAAAGGTGAACAACCATTATTGCTGCGGTCTTGTCGGTAATCAGCGGCTCAATGAGGTCGGCGGTTACGCAATAATATTCATCTTCGACATCAGCAAACACAGGTGTGGCTCCGGTTAGCGCCACGGTGTTCGCTGAAGCAGCAAACGTAAACGATGGAACAATGACCTCGTCGCCCGGGCCGATTCCGAGTCCGAGCATCCCGACATGGAGCGCTGCGGTTCCAGATCCAACAGCGATGCAGTCGTCAGTTTCGACATAGTCAGCAAACTCGGATTCGAACGCTGCAACATTCGCACCCGACGCAAGAAATCCGGAGCGCAAGACCCCCAATGCCGCTTCAATTTCTTCCTCACCGATTACAGGACGGGAAAGTGGAATCATTAAACTTCCTTCAGTAGACCATCGATTTCTTCGTAGCGTTCCCTTGTATCAGGGTCGAGAAAACCATCTTCAATTTCAACACACTTTTTTCCGGACTTGCCGACCCACCCAACGCGCTTGGCGGGAACGCCAACCATCAGCGCAAAATCCGGAACATCTCGAGTAACCACTGCGCCGGCCGCAACCATTGCCCAACGACCGATGGTTATCCCCGGGACAATTACCGCTCGGGCACCGATGGCGGCCCCATCGCCGACCGTTGTCCCTTGAGGGTCCCAGTCGTCGGTGCCTTTGAGATCAAGCTCGGGTGTAGCCGCACGGGGAAACATATCGTTGGTCAAAACCGCAGCGGGACCGATAAATACACCAACTCCTAGTTTTGCTGGCGCATAAACCAACGCATAGTTCTGGATCTTGGAATTAGCGCCTACTTCGACCGCATGGTCAATGTAGGCACCGCGTCCAATGATGCAGTTGTTTCCGATCTGTGCTTGCTCACGCACTTGCGCCAAATGCCAGATCATTGTGTCCGCACCGATCGTTGCCTCATTGGACACATCGGCGGTGGGGGCAATGTATTCAGACACGGCAGGAAGCTTACACAGGTTCCCCTTAAGAATCTCTTTAAACAAGCGAATCCGCAACGCGCAAAATGCACCTCTGCACGAGCCCAATTCCTGCGGTATCCTCGGTCGTAGTTGCAGCTGTTGCCCGGGAGGAGAACCATGCGCGTCCTGTTTGCCCCAGCTAACACATCCGGCCAGGGATCGGCCATGGGCGAGGCAATTCAGCGTTACGGGTATACCACGGAGACCTGGGTATTCGGCAAGAGCCCGTTTGGTATCGACTGTGACCGCCGGTTCGAAACCGCCCGTCTATTGGCCGACCCTAACTACCGCTGGGACATGTTCGACCAGGCCGTCCGGAACTTTGACGTCTTCCATTTCATGGCCGGTCGGTCTCTGCTCGACAGCGCCGAGCCAGCCATGCCTGTCCTGTGGGACCTCCCTCTGCTGCGCCTCCTTGGGAAAAAAGTAGTAATGCATTTTCGCGGATCCGACGTTCGTCTTCCCTCAGTGCACCTCCGTCGCGAGGAAGACTCCTATTTCCGAAACCTCGCAGTCCTTCCCGATGAAGACGCAATTATGAACCGGATTGCAATCTCTCGGCGCCATGCAGATTCATTGCTCGTTTCAACGCCAGGACTGCTCGACTACGTTCCCGACGCCGAATGGGTAGGGCATGTCGTAACAGACACCACCGTTGGGTACCCAAGAGCCAGCGAGCCAGATGTTCCCCATGTCGTGCATATTCCGTCCAGCCGCGCCACAAAAGGTTCGGCACAGGTTGAACTCGCCGTCCAACCACTGGTCGAAGCAGGAGCAATTACGTACCAATCAATAACCGGCTTAACGGTCAAGCAGACCCACGACATGCTCCGGCAGGCAGACATCGTGGTCGATAGCCTCACTATTGGCGACCACGGGCTCATTTCAGTCGAAGCGATGGCTGTGGGTTGCATCCCTATAGCCCACATCGCCGACATCAACCGGAGCCGAAATCCAGGAGTCCCGGTAGTTGAAGCCACCGGACCGACTCTCCAGCACGTACTTGCCGGGTTGGCTTCGGACCCAAAACGCAGGGCCGCGCTTCGCCCGGAACTTGTCAAGTGGGTTCAAACCCATCATTCCCATGACGCCATTGGCAGTCGACTCCATGACATCTATCAGCGGCCAGTAGTTTTTCCAGAACTCCACCGAACAGACTGGCCCGTATCCACGTCCACCAGACATGTAGAAGGTCTGGAACGCCGTCTCGCGGACAACCACCTGCAAGGACATCCACTTTTCGCAGGATTTGGACCGCCCGCTCGCACGACTCCACCAGCGCTTACCGAACGCCTAACCCAAAGAATCGCCACGCTCGAATCGGAGCTTGCCAACGCTGGCATCACGGTCAACGAGTCTGTCCTTGGCGGGACAATTCGACAGTTCCGCCCATCGGTTCGAGCGCGCCTCTATCAACACCCGCGGCTACATCTCCGCCTCCGACAATTCATTGAAAGACGCAAGAAGTGAATCCACCAGTTGTCTTGATGCTCGTTATCAATCCAATGACTGCGGACGCCCGAGTCGAACGCACCGCAACTGCTATGGCGGAGGCCGGTTGGGCGGTAACTGTTGTAGCTACCGCCGGACCCGCGCTCCCGGATAGCGAAATTCGCAATGGCTTTACGATTTTGCGGCTGCCCTATGGCCGTCCGATCAAGGAGGCGGTCATCGCTCAGCGCACCAACTCGACAAATGAGCGCAGTCGACAACAGGCGAACGGAACCTGGGGAATCCTTCAGAAACTCGCCTATGTGCGAAATTACGCCAGATATTCCGCTGGCGGACTCCGTCTAAAGACGCGGCGGAGCAGTCTCGTTTGGGAAGAGTTCTGGTTGTCGATTGGCAAACGACTACCCGAACTCGTGGACGAACCACAAGTTATCCATGCCCACGATCTTGGCCCGCTACATACAGCCAATGAACTAGCGAAGCACTGGAGTGGCAAGCCCAAAATCATCTACGACTCCCACGAACTGTTTACCGAGCAACAGCCAAACTGGACTCGCAGCGAAAAATACCTATGGAAACGCCACGAGAAACGCTTAATCAAGCATGCCGACGCAGTAATAACAGTCTCCGATGGCATAGCAAAAGAACTCGTTCGCAGGCACCGCCTCGATGATCTACCGACAGTCGTCCACAACTCCTCGGGGAGACCCAAACTGGATCTCGAATCGCCTCACATTCGGTGTGTCACCGGACTCAACCAGGGCCAACCACTTGGTGTTTATATCGGCAACGTTAAGGAAGGACGCGGTGTTCGGTTCCTCCTTGAGGCGCTGCCATTGGTGCCTGACTTTCACCTTGCTCTTGTTGGTGTGGGGCAGTCCCCTTACCTCAATGCCTTACTAAGCTCAGCCGAGAGCGGCGGGTACAGGAAGCGGATCCACGTTGTTGAAGCGGTGCCCTCAGCCACGCTTCCTAGTTTTCTTCGAACCGCCACGGTCGGGATTCATCCAATGGAACTCACTTGCATGAACCATGACCTCGCCCTTCCAAACAAGCTATTTGACTACACTTTTGCCCGAATTCCCATCGCTGTATCGGACTTAAAGGAGATGGCAGCGTTTGTTCGCCGGTGGAGCTTGGGTGAAGTGTTTGCTCCTGGCGACTCCGTAGCCATCGCCGATGCGCTCACCAAAATCGTCGATTCAGGTCATAAAGTTTCGGACCAGACCCTCACAGAGATCGAAACCGAATTTGGTTGGCCCTCGCAACAGACCAAACTCCTGTCGGTCTATGGCAATTTGTCTGCTAGATCTCGTCCCATACAGCGGCGGCATGACCAGCCTTAACAAATTCAGTATATTCGGCGACGATCGCATCCGGGTCGCCATAACCCATCACCTTGCCCCTGTGAAGCCACAGACAATGCGTCGCCAATTCCTTGATCGTCGCCATACCGTGTGTCACGAGCAATATTGCCTCGGCTTCTTCTAATAAACTGCTCATCTTGGCGGACGCCTTCTCACGGAATGCTGCGTCACCCGCCGACAATGCCTCATCTACGAGAAGAATCTCAGGTTTCATGTGGACAGCCACGGAGAAAGCCAGTCGACCAAACATCCCCGATGAGTACACCTTGGTTGGCATATCAATAAACTTGCCAATCGACGCAAACTCAATGACCTGATCAATCTGCTCTTCAATCTCATCAGGGCGCAAGCCAATGGCTAGTCCACCAAGCGTAATGTTCTCGCGACCACTGAGTTGTCCGTTGAAACCAACGCCGGTCGCAAGCAGCGTTGTGGTACGTCCGCGAACGGTGACCTTGCCAGTTGTCGGCGGTAAAATTCCTGCCACGGTCCGAAGCATCGTAGACTTTCCCGCGCCATTGGCGCCGATGACGCCTAAAAGCGACTGTCGCTCGACCTTGAAGTCAATTCCTTGCAGGGCTTCAATGAATTCGATCGATCGTTGACGTCGCCCGAATCGCACCAGCGCGCTCTTAAGCGTTTGCTTGTGTTCGATCGCTGCTCGGTAACTAACTGAAAGGCCTTCTACCTCAATAGCGGGCAGTTCGGACGTGGTGTTCCTTGGCTCAGATTCGGACAGCAAACTCTCGCTCCTTCGAAATGAACACCCAAGTTCCAAGCCCCATTGCAACTATTGCCCAGCCAGCTGACTGGCCAACATAAGACATCGAGGGCATTTCGCCATCGAGCACGACCTGCCCCCAAACCACAAAAAGTGGTGTAAGCGGATTTGCAGCAATTACTCCGCGAAACTGATCAGGAATATCATCAATACGAAAAAGGACAGGTGTCAAATACATCCAGATTCGCAGCAGATACGGCAAAAAAGATGCCGTGTCGCGGAAGAACACCGTGGCAGCGGAGAACAACAACCCGATGCCGAAGCTCGTAAGGCCGTGTAAAACGATGATCACCGGGATCCAAACCAGTGAAGCTCCAATCGGAAAGCGAGCGGCTACGTGAAAAAACGCGTACACCGCTAGTGACGGCAAGTACACGATTGTCGCCAACATCAAGTTGGAAAGTGGCAAAGTAATGCGCGGGAAACTGGAATTGAGAATCGCCGCTCCGCTTCGCACAATAATTGAACCGGCCCCAGCAACGATGCCTCGGGTGTAATAGAAGGGAAATAGGCCCGCCAGGACGGTTGCAAGCGTTGTTAGCTCTAGATCACGCCCGACAAAAATTGAAATGAGTAACGCGTAGACCAGACCCAGAAGTAGCGGGTTCAATACCGTCCAAATTTGGCCAAGAACTGTGTCCAGATGCTGAGATCGAATATCGCTGCGAGCTTTTGCCCACATGAAGGGCATTCGCTCCCGCGTGTCAGCAAAGTACTTGCGAAGAGGCGGCAACCCCCGCTTTAGCGGTTCATATATCTGTACGACTTCTCGACGTTCAGAACTCAAAACGATGCCTCTTGTAAACGACCTGATTCAGCTCGAAAACGCATGTGCCGATCGTAGCCTCGACGTGGGCACAATGGTGGTTCACCCAATGCCATCCGCTCCATGACACATCATGCACCGTTGTCAATGAAGCCCGCAAGGACCTGGGCCGAATAGGAGCCAGAATGGAAACGGAGCGCGTACTCGCGTCCGGCGCTAGCAATTTCAACATACTTCTCTGGACTGGCACAAATATCGACCAGCACAGCCTCAAGGGTGTCGGGATCGGCTTGCACGATCGGAGCCCCCTCGGCTTTCGACCCGGCGAGGAGTGAGACGTTTCCAACCACGAGTTTGCCACAAAGCATTGCCTCAATCGCTGTCACACCATAGGCACCAAGAACCAAGCCATCTACGACGACATCGGCGGCCTGAATCGCTTCGGCCATTTCTGTCGTCGACACCCCAGAAAGCCTGTTGTAGCGAAGCAGGCCTTTCGCGTCGAGTCTGCCGGCCACGTCGTCCACAAACGCTGAACCTTTAAGTGGACCGCTCGTCGGAGCATGAAGCACCGTCGGAATTGTCGACTCGAAGATCGCATTGGTGCGGGGCCAAGTATCGCTGTCGACCACGATCGGTAACCACTCGCCACGCGGCAAGAAGTTCGCCAGATCCGGTGTGCTGAAGAAAATCGGAACGTCGGATGGAAGTTGTTCACGCACACGGCTCACCGATTTACGCAGTTCGTCAAAAAGTGGGTCCGTCTCAACAAATGGCGAACAGGCGACGAGTTCGATATGCCTATCTGGATCTCGGATGTCGGACCCATGGAAGACAATGGCGGCATGAACTCCTTGAGCTCGAAGAAAGGGCAGATCTTGATCAAAAAGACCACCATTTAGCGTGCCTAGAACCCCAAGATATGACTCCAACAACACGTGGGTGTATGTTTGTGTGACGCGCTGAGCTTGATTCAGCTGCCACCAGATCGACTTCCAACTGAGCAGCGGGATCGTAGTGTCGACCGTAAAGTTGTGCCTTGTAGACGGGATCGCAAACGATTCAGCTATTACGTTGTTTGGCCGTTCTCGTTCCAGGGCACGCGCCCACGCCCAGGCTTGTCCAGCAGAGTTCCGTGGACCGATACCAATGTGGACGGGGGCGTCTGCCACAACCAAAATTCCAGACTCGGTGAAACGTTCACCTTCTGATAGATCACCGACCACTATTGGCTCGGTACCAATTTCGGTGTCCGGCAAAATATCTCGATATAGGTCAACGAGAACTTCAACTTGACGGTCCCAGTTATAATCATTGAGGACGTTCGAGGTCACAATCGCCTGAATATATTTTGCGTGGTCCTCAAGAACGAGTCGAATGGCACTCGCCAACTTGACCGGATCTTCATCAGCAAAAACCTCGCCCACCTTGGTCTGGTTTACAAATTCCGCCATGGCCCTGTTGTCAGATGTAACAATCGGGAGCCCTGCATGAAGGTACTCAAACAATTTGTTCGGAAGAGCTATCTGATGGTTCATCACGCCTGTTGACAACGGATGCACGCCCAGTTGAGCTGAGCGGAGATACTC
>Ga0302134_10000844_pt1 | contig 13960 bp, 9 predicted proteins | sample CB9_SCM_MG_FD_203123 | JGI IMG/M metagenome (GOLD analysis project Ga0302134, IMG submission 203123) | Marine microbial communities from Western Arctic Ocean, Canada - CB9_SCM | ecosystem: Environmental > Aquatic > Marine > Oceanic | place: Canada: Western Arctic Ocean | collected 2017-09-19
AAGGATAGCATCATCGCCGTTGTTTTTTAGCAACATTTCCTGATGACTGGAAAGCAAAAGCAAGGCGGATTGACCGATTAGAAGGAATGTGAATGCAAGGATTGTTGCAGCGTGAGGTAGGAATTGAGGCAATTCCTTTTTTTCTGGAATCCGAGCCAATAGAATACCCGCGGCCAGTGCAAATGGTATGTGAAAAGCATATACTCCCATGCTGTAAAGACTCAATGAGATTAGACCCAAAAGTGAAAATGATTCAAAGCCTGCAAGGAAATGAATGAAAGTCATCAGCCAAAGTGTCAATATCCAGATCGATAATAGGCGGGATATTTCTTGTTCCTTGAATTGCCAACTAGACCAAGCAGCCAGAGCAAGTAAGAGTGGACCGGCAAATAAGACAAGTGGACTTCCGCCTTGCCAACCATATTCAGATTGAACCGTAACTACTTCTGGAGAAAGAATGAGAGCAAGCAAACCTGCAACAATAAAAAAACCGAACAACACTTTGTCTCCTTTCCGAAAAGTTCCATGATTGTATTTATTCAACACTATTTCGGATAAAAGTAATGCTGCTAGAATTAGTGAACCGCTTGGATGAATCAGCCCTCCAAAGAAAACCAACAAACCAAGGATAATTCTATCTTGCTTTTTTGATGTTAGGACCAATAAACCAATGATGACAATAAACTGGCTAACTAAAGTTGGATATCCTGAATCATGAACCTTGACGAATAATCCGAATCCCAATGCAATGGCAATGAGAGTTTCAACTCCAGCATCCCAGCGCTGTGCAAGCCCCATCAATGCAAGCAATAAGAACATCAGAGAAATGCGTCCTAAGAGGTGAACAGCATCAGTAGCAGGTAAACTTAGAGCCACTTGTAACAAGGCAGCAGTAGCTGGAAATGCAGGGGGATATGTCCAATAGCCAATATTAGGAGAGGGAATATGAGTGCTCCCTGTAGTAGAGTATAGATTTGCTAGGGATGAAAACCCAATCCAATCAACGCCATTTGGAACTTTGAAGAGATAAATCGGAAATAATGAGAGAATGACAACCAATGCAATGGTGATTCGAGTCATTTTCTGTTTGAGGAATGAATCATCTATCCCAAATTCAAATGGTGATTTTAGTAAAAACTTGATAGAAAAAATTTCAGCAATAAGAATCAGAAAAAAGCATGCCCATATTGTAAATCCGCCGAAAAGTATCACTGATGAAGCGATTAGCAACATTAGGAAAAGAAGTCCAGTCATCGGAGCCAACAAGATAGTGCTTGAGAATTTTTGTTCAGGTTCTAACCAACGAAGGAATGCAAACCCCATCGGAAGACCCAGAGCAAGTAGTAATGCCAAGCCCATTATGCTCTGTGAGAAAATCACCAGAGGATGAGAGAGCATCTAAATCAGCACTTCGACGATGGCTTATCCCATATCAACGCTGCCGGCCAATCATCATATGTAAGGCGGGTCTGGAGTTTCTTGATGTCCAGCCAAGAGGAGATTAGGCTTCTCTCAAGTCTGCAAGGAACTCCCCCTATTCATCTTCCGAACAATATCTACATTCACGATTTTTCAAACCCACCTGCGGCAGATTGGATTTGCCCTATGGAATATTCAATAGGCAAGTATGATGAAGTTCGAAATGGAATGTATTTGCAGGAACATTTCGAATCAAATAGAGTGTTACATATGGGCTTAGATATCGGTGGACCGTTGGCATCTGCCGTTCATTCTTGCTTAGATGGTGAAGTTGTATTCTCCGGATACCACCATGAGGATGGGGATTACGGTAATACCATCATTACTAAGCACCAAGTTGGAGAAAGAGTATTGTGGATTCTATATGGTCATTTATGCTCTCATAGCATCAAACACACAACCGCTGGAGAACATGTGAAAGCAGGACAATTGATTGCATGGCTTGGCGATGAACAGGAAAATGGAGGTTGGGCTCCACATTTACATCTACAATTAACTTGGCTTGCACCTATCAACAATTCTGTCAAAGGGATATTCACAATCGAACAACGAATGGAAGCATTGAGGAGCCATCCGGATCCACAATTATTGATTGGCTTCTATTATTAATTTCCGTCAATATTGGAAAGATGTTCCTTTAGACTGGTTATGGGACCGATTGCTGTTGGGTCTTTACCGTGAAGAAGTGCTAATGCACAACTGAGCCAATCCATTGTTATGCAGGAGTAAAGCATTGCCTCCAAAAGAGTTCTTCCTTCGCAGATAATTCTCCACCCATGTTCAGTAGAGAGATGATTTGAGAACCAATCAAAGCGTTGTTTCACTCGGGCATTCATCCCTCCCCATGTTAGCAATAGCAATGCTTGCTCAGCGGACCTTGGGTCGCAGTCATCTCCAACTCCGCCCCATGCGATAATTTCGTTGTGATTCATCTCAGGAAGGCTAGCGCCTCTTGCAAAACGAGCAGAATTTTCGTTTATTTGACAAGTGAAACGATTAACCATAGGTGCTAACTCTGTACAACCAATTGCAGCAATCGGTCGGTCAACCATTGCTGCAGCCAAGTGAGCCAAGTCGTTTTCAGGATTGGCGATGAAATCACTTGCATCCAAGTGCTTCTGAAGATTTTCTAACATCATCGATAAGTCGAGAGCATTTGGTTTACGCATCAAACCAAGACTCCAAGCCAAGGATAATTGAGCCCCAAAAAGGTGTCCAAAGGCTGAACGAGGAGGTTGACCAGAAGGTACCAATACAAGGTGTACATCATCATGTAATTCACTCAGGCCAGCCAACTCACCACCTGAGCAGATAGCAATAACACACCCTCCAGCAGCGATAATTTTACGAGTTGCATCAAGAGTTTCCTCTGTATTTCCGCTGTATGAAGTGGCAATAACTAGGTGTTCTGGTTGCCACCATGATGGGATTCCATAATCGCGGTGAGTTAATACTGGAAGCACTCCTTGATGGTCAGAAAGTGCAGAAAGTGCAGCACCACCGGCAGCAGAACCCCCCATCCCTAAGCATAGAATACCCTTCCACTTTCTTTCCCTTAAGCCAGGAACCCAAGCAGGGCCTGCATCTCCAAGTCTCTCAAATGATGCATGTAAATCCTTGACGAAACTTCTCAAATGGCCAAGCATATCCTCGGTGTCTAGAACTGTAGCAATATCGGCGATGGTTGATTCACTCATTCTTCTTCCTCCTTTGGTATGTCAACCGTCATACGGGGTAATGCTAACCAATCTCCTTCGATGTCGGCAAGTCGCAAAGTCATCTCTCCTTGATGAGCATATGGGAGCCTAATGGTTTCCATTTTCCAGTTTCTAGGGTTTAGGAACTCTCCTGCTGATTTATCCGAATTCAGTAAGTCAACAACTGTATGGTCGCGCTGTCTAGCAATGACTACCGATTTCTCTAAATCTCTCCAAGATACACCGATTCTTTCCGCTCGTTCCACTTTGTGGATTAACGCCCCATCGCTTGACCATGAACCTACTCTCCAAAGAATCTGCCTGAATTTAATAACATCCCCAACATCAAAGGCAGGTCGTCTGTAAAGTAGGGTCAAGCGAGTTAAATCGATACCATCTTTTCTACCGACAACTGACTTTGTCTCCTTCAGGTGTCCGCCCCAACGATTGATCAGGTGGCGACCCCATGTCCTAGCCATTGACTTTGAACCGACTGCCAAATCGTATCCTCCTTGAACAGAGCTTTCACTGGTAACGAAGAACATCGGATCGGGATTCATCCCAGACAACATTTCATCTAGGCTGGCGCGCATTTCTGTTAATTCATGCTCTTCCAACTTTCTACCCGCGGAACGTAATTGCACGGTAGCCTCAAAATAATTACCGGCTCTTCTTGTGCAAGTCAAGCAGACGCCATTAGACATCCGTGCAAGTAGGGTATGAGTTTCTGCAAATGGAAGGCCATGAACTGTCGCATTCACTTCCAAGTGGAGGCGAGTATTTCGGTCATCAATTCTTTGAGGTGCCAAGGAGAGTGAGAATTGTTCTGCTTCTTTGTGGACTTCTAATGACCTTTGAATTAAAGACTCCCAAAGGTCATTATCGGGGATTTCAACCCATCTTCCTTGAACCTCTACAAGCCCACAGCGATAGCAACGGAAATGTTGTACTGTATCCGGTAATTTGACCACTGTGATGCGCTTTCTGAGGCAAGTCTCGCACATCCGGTCGTGAACCAATGGGGGCTCTGCCCCACAAATAACACAGAATCCACCTCCTAAGTCCATCTCTTCACCTATTGTGTGGCCGAGCCTTTCTGCCTTCAACCTGCGCATGGCATTCATTCGTCTTCATTGCCTTCGATGACCTCAAGCCTCGATAGCAGTTCTAGCAATCTCTTGCCCAGCATCCAACTCCATGCCGCAAGCAAGCCAATCATCACAGTATAGGCTACAACTAGATTTACCATATCTCCCATTATACATCACCATCCATTTTTCTTTGAATTTTTGAGATTCTTTGCTCGGCGTTCAAAATACTCCATTCGATAAGCAGTAAGCCTACGAATAACACCGCGAAGGCAAGAACACCAAACCACATTGTAGTAGCCATAGATGACTCCAAACCTCCCCCTCCAGGTCCAACCACTGGGCCGGGGTGCCTTCGTTGCCACCAGCGAGTAGCCATGTAAGTTAGTGGAACTAAGGCAAATCCAAAGAGGCCAATCGCAGAAAATGTATCCCTCGTATCATCACCATCAGGATGGGACCTTCTGGCGATGACTAAATATGCTGATAGTGCAGTTAGGATTCCGAATGTATTGATGCGTACATCGGTCCAATCCCAAGCAACTCCCCATTCAGCATGCCCCCAAATTGGGCCACTGGTTATTGCCATCAAACCGAATACCATGCCTGCTTCTGCTGCAGCGACATGAAGTTTCCAACCCCACTCACTGCGCTTCCAAAACCATGCGATACTACCAGCAAATAGGCAAGTAAAGGCAAGCATTGAAGCCCATGCTGAGGGCACATGCCAGTAGAATATTCGTTGTGCTGCGGGAGCATTCATAGTTTCAGTATCTATGCTTGGTGTCCATAATAATCCAAGAATAAGGGTGATGCAGGCAAGCACAAGACCAAGCAACCAGAGGCTAAGACCGCTAATTGCAAGTCGCCTTGACATTCTATTCCCGATACCTTGGACGGCGCGTTTGCGTTTGAATATGTCCAATCGTCAAGTACGTCTAAGCAACTGAAGAATTGCATTAATTGCTACTAACAAACCAAAACCACCGACGAGTATTAGAGTTGATTCTGAACCACTCCCTTCAGTTGCGATAAGGCTCATTCCATCAACTATCAATAGCCATGGAAAAACCATCATGATGAGCAATAATTGTGTGCCTTGTCTTGGCCTATGCAACCAGCGATGAACCACCCATAGGTAGAGGTTTACTCTAGCAACAAGCCAGCACAACAATCCGCCAATAAAAGTGAGTAAAATAGTATGTGTAGTGGTTATGTTCGATAGGCTACCATGCGGTATCATTAGTACTGCAAGTAATGTGGAAAGCATCCCTAAAACTGGGATGTGGATGACTACTGAATTAGGGTATTTACCAGCACTATGGGCGGCCCACCAATGGCCGACTGCGTTGCGCTCTAGGATTCTTTCAGGTCCAGGGATTAAAGCGATAATAAAACATGGAAGGAGTATCATTCCAGTCCACATTCTCCAGCCATCAATACCCTCGATACCAGGGGGGTTTAGGGCGATTAAAGTTAGGATTGTTAATACAGACGCCATTACCCCATTCAAGATGGTGCTTTTGGTTCTATTCTCTTGGCTAAATATCCACTTTCTGTAAACAGATGAAAGGTTAGAATCAATACTGGAAAGAAGTGCTCTACATGTGAAATCGGATAAGGGAGTTTCCCCTTCTGATGATACTTCTTTAGTCCGCCATTGTATGCTTCTATCAGCATGTTCTAAGATAGATTCATCATGAGTTGAGATGAGAACAGAATGACCAATTGTAGTTAGTGATTTCATTTGCATCAGTAGAGTTTGCCTTGACTGAATATCTAGACCATCATCAGGCTCATCGAGAAATACAATCGTCGGTTCATCGGCAACCATCGCCGGAAGAAGGGCTGCAATAACTGAGACCTTTCTTTGCATTCCCCCTGAAAGCATTCCAACTCGGTCATTGGCTCGGTGTTTTAACTGCCAAATATCAAGAATTGACAAAAGGTCTTCATCCAAGACTATCTTTGATGATAATTCACAAGCAGTTGAAAGGTGTTCAAGGACAGTTTCTTCTCCGGTTGTGGAATTTTCTTGAAGACATAATCCGAATGGCCTCAATTGTTGCCTTTTTCCATCGCCACTAACCAAAGTTTGCAAACTCTTTTGCGATTGGTGCAAGACTCTCCCCTCCCTCAGAAGAAGGAGTCCACACGATGCTTCAATTAGGGTAGATTTCCCACAGCCATTTTCACCTTTCAAGGCAACAATCTCTCCCTGAAATAACTTGAAATCCAACTTATCTAATACCCTGTTAAGGCCACGATTGACACTGATTCCTTCAATGGACATCAGCACATTATCAGATGTCATCAAGTCCTCGAGATGTGCTTTAGTGATGAATCTTAGCGTTCACAGAAAAGACTCAAGGAAGAGTTGCACCCGTAGGCAATTCGATGAGCCACTTCATCTCACCTCTTTGGCAGAGCCTCAGCACTAGCCAATGGGTGCTACTAATTCTAATGCTTATAGCTGGAATTTCGCCCTATATTGCATCCTATCGCCATAAAACCAGTCTTGCATTGGCAACAACAATCTCCATCTTATTGGTTTATGTCGTACAAACGCTAACTTGGCTGATTTGGTGGATGGGCTTTGGTTGGCATGACCCTTTGATTACACTCATTGCATTCCCAGATCAAGTCTTCCATTTAGGGGAATGGCACCGCTTCATCAGTGCTGCTTGGATACATAGTCCGAGAGACATTACGCATGTTCTTGGAAACGCCTTGATTATTGCTCTAGTTGGAGTTCCTTTGGAACAGAGATTGGGTGGAAAACGCTTCATGATAGCCTATATTTTAGGCGCTTTCGCCGGCAATCTTGCTTGGTGTCTTGCTAATCTTGGAGATACGGTATTTGGCTTAGGTGCATCAGGTGCAGCCTTTGGATTGTTGGGGATTTACCTTGCCTGCTGGCCGCGTGATGAAATTGAATTCCCACTAATTCTTATTCGTCGCTGGCCTGTTCAATTAATCGCTCTACTTTACTTTGGTATGGAAATCGCCAGAGCATGGTCCGTTTACGGTTTATCGCAACCATCTGATGTTGCTCATGTGGCCCACCTTGCTGGTTTCCTTGGCTGTTATGCAATTGCACGCCCATTAGCCAAAGGTGGATTAATTCAACCAGATGTGGATGATGGTGGGCCAACTGCATCTGGTCTTGCCGATGCTGGTCGTTCCTATAAGAAAAAAGGCATGGAAAATGTTGACTCTAACCCGTGGAATAATTCTGAATTTCCTCTTTCAAAGAAGGCAGCCAATACTCTCGAAAAGTTGAGAAAAGAAGGTGATGAATTGGAGACAAGAGAAGCTTGGTTAGACAAATTATCCGAACAAGCAAATTGTCCAATTTGCGAGTCAGCGTTGGAATTGAAAGGCGGGGCTGGATCTCATTATCTTAGTTGCAAGGAACATAATTCTCATATTTCTTGGCCATGAAGAAAGAAAGGCCCATAGGGCCTAAACGAGTAATGCTCAAAGCAGGTGTGCTTCTGGTCAAGGATTGAGGAAGGGTGGAAACAGTGACAACTAAGGTTCTGAAAACCGCGATACCAGTTCTTTTGGCACTTCTGATGCTACCTCTCTCTGGATTAGTCTCTCCAACTGAGTTCAAGAATACTCATACTGATATTTCTTATTCCGAGCCTTTGATCGTGGATTCAGCACCTCCCTTGATTTGTGGTGAAATTCTATGTCCAGTCCCTGACCGAATGTATCAGAGAGATGGACGCGCTGCCTCTGAGCAATGGGGTTGGTGGTTCTCCTACGGACCTGATGAAGATGCAAATGGTATGGATGACCGCTTGCAGAGAATTATGGATGGACGTTTTGAATCTCAAAGCCCAACTGCAATTATTGGTCCAGATGGTCAAAAAACGGTTGCAATAATCGTTGATTGGGCATGGCACCCAAGCGAGGTAGAACAATCACAGTTGAAAGAAACGTTATTTTCACATGGCTGGATTGGTCAAGAAAATGGCGCATGGTGGCAAGTTCTCGATTCTATTGACAGCATAACAGTCGACAAGGTCCCACTTTCAGCACTAGTCGATATTTGGTCCCTTGAAGGAGTAGTAGTCATCGAACAACAAAACGTGATGGTTCCTTTCCTTGATACAGCAACCCCAGCAGTATTAGCCCGACCAAGTGATACTTATTCTAATGTTGATAGCGCTTTTGAACAAGGCTACACGGGAAGTGGAGTTGTAATTGCGATTCTTGATACCGGTGTGGATAATGAGCACCGTTCTCTAAATGATTTTGATGACCAGAACGATGAACCAGACCTATCAGCCACTTCGTACGATGACCCAAAGTGGGTAGCAGGGTACGATGCTACTTCAAGCACATCTCAACAAGATGGAACTGCTGACCCTGACGATGGAGCAGGTCATGGTTCACATTGTGCAGGTATTGCACTTGGCACAGGTGATGCAAGAGGTGTGAATATGGGGGCGGCCCCTGGTGCTTATCTTGTGGATGTAAAAGTCTTGACAGATTTCGGAGGTACAAATTCACAGAGTTCAGTAAATGGAATTCAATGGGTAATCAATAACAAGGATAGCGATTGGGGAAATAATGGAAGCAGCATCGGTATCCAAATCGCTTCGATGTCTTTTGGCAGTGTTAGCAATCCTACTGACCAAGATGATACTGGTAATAATGGCACTGAATCTAGTGCAGAAAACCGCTTGGTCAATAATGCCAGTGCAAATGGTGTTGTTATGGTGGCAGCAATGGGTAATGATGGCGCCCGAAGAGTTCCATCTCCAGCCGCTGCTGATTCAGCAATCACTGTGGGGGCAATTAATAATCGAAATACCGTCAATCGCAGCGATGATACGATTGCTTCCTACTCAAATTATGGTCCAAGAGATAGCGATGATGACAATGATGATTGGGATGAATTGAAACCCGATGTTTCTTCTCCTGGCTCTGGAATAATGTCTGTCAGTGCCGCAACAGGTTCCTCAATTCCTGGCCAACCACGACCAATGGCAGATAATGAATATGAATCCAAAGACGGCACAAGTATGTCTACGCCATTAGTCTCGGGTGTAATCGCCCTTGTTCTTGAGGCAAACCCAACCCTTGACCCATATGAGGTGAAAGATTTGATTCGCAATTATAGCCAAGTTATGGGTTCAGCAGATTTACCTTCTGTCTCTGATAAATGGGATGACCATTGGGGATTTGGAATGATAGATGCATCTTGTTTGGTGAAGGCGGCTCGTGGACTTGAATGCGATAGCATCAATGGAAACGGGAATGGACCACCACCACCACCTAATGAAAATGGAACTGGAGAAGTTGTTAACATAACCATACCAGTAAATGGTAGTTGGATGATTACCGAAAAAATGACTAGAATAAAGGGCAGTTTTGATGAAAGCCTCAACGGCAGGGACTTCGTTGATGTCCATGTTAGAATAACCCGCGATGGCGGTGAACTGATGACTTGGACCAAAGCTGGTGGAAGTGCAGGAAATTGGTTAATAGATTTCAAGCCAGAATCCTCTTGGGGTAATGGTGAAATTATTTGGATTGAAGCAAAAGCCAAGGACACCCTTGGAGATTGGTCTGAATCAGTTTTCGCGAATGTCAAACTCGGAGAACACAAAGTATCCTTTACTTCGCCAAGTGGGCATGACTCATTGATTGGAGATGTTACCTTTGGAGGAACATGGGAAGGAATTGAACCCAGTATGATTCAGTATAGGGTTGATGCAGGAGATTGGTCAAATGGGGATAGCCTAACTACTGTGGATTATGGCGACGGTAATTGGAATATCGACTGGGATTCCGAAACAGTTGATGATGGAACACATCGCTTCACAGTGAGACTGGAAAACCAAAGTGAGTATTTCTCTGATGAATTACGCCGTTCATTTATCGTTGATAATGAACCTCCAGCCCCAGAACTTTCTATTCTTGGTGGAGTCAAGGTTCTTCAACACGGAGTTGATGTTTCGCAGGCTCTAACTTTAACGCATTTAATCGTCGAAGCAGACATCATCAACAATGGTGATTCTGCGGCCAAGGACTTGGAAATCCGCCTCTATACGGGTTCACAATCTCAATCGATAGATCAGACAATATCATATTTAGGACCAGGCCAAGTAAAAACTGTTCAATTCATCTGGAAACCATTGTTAGCAAGTCAGCGGGATCTATCACTTGAAATTGACCCAAGCCAAAAACAAGGGGAAACAAACATCAGTAACAATAATTTTGAGTTCACATTTGACGTTCTTGACAGGCCTGATGCAATTGATTTGACGATGTTTGAGGGTGCTTGTGTTGCAGATCCAAGAATACCACAGCCAAACAAGGTATTTGAATTAATTTGTCGAATAGATAATTTCGGAAAGAAGGATGCTGTTGGAGTTGGCATCACCTTGATGGTATTATCAGATATTACTTGGGAATTGCATGCAGAGAAAAATGGATTACGTGTACCTGGAAGTGTAGATTCTGCCGGCTACTTAGTTCACTCGTTCGCGATGAAGGCTGCTGATGGTCCTCTGATGAATTATCGTGTTGAATTACTATCTGACGATTTCAATATCAGCGACAATAAAAAGGACTTCACACTTGTTATAGATGATGTAGAGTTATTGGGAGATGGCATGGATCTTGACCTTGATGAGGAAGAAGATGAGGTTCCACGGGGCTATTCTGGTCATGAGGAAGGTGGACACCTGCTGACTTCCAAAAATGAGGAATTGCATGTTAGAACAATCACAAACCGATTAAGTATGCCCGGTGATGTTACTCTCGATACCGGTTTTTCAGGTAGTGCAGACATTTCATCTGCCGGCGGTGGGTTATCCTACATAGTATGGACAAGAAAATTCACAAGCAGCGATGGCTATACAATGTCTGAAGTTGCTTTCACCACGGTTGATGAAAAGGGCCAATCATCTATGATTCAACGTTTAATGCCTCCACTCAAGCATAATGAAGGGGAATATTGGGGTTTGACAATCGCCACTGATGGACCTTTGGTGGTGATTGGAGGATATCATCGCGATATTGCCACTGGTGGAACATACCAAGATATGACAAACCTATTCTTGATTTCAACGAGTAGTCCTGCTGACCCTGATTCATGGGCAATCACTAGAAATGTGCTTACAGATGTGGATACTGCTAAACATATTTCGGACCCACCGGCCATCGGAATTGGTGAAGAAAAAATACACATACTCTACCAAGCAAAGAGGGATGATATCACTGGAATTCAAAGAATGGGGTTATTTTACTCGCATGGAAGACTCGGTGAATCTGCTTGGAGTTTCCATCTTGCAGTTGGGGATGAAGTCAGTTCACAATCCTTGGTAGTGAAGCAAGTTGATGGTGAGGATGTACTAATCGCTACTTGGAAAGAAGGCTTGGGTATTAATGCGAAATTAGCTAATATTGTCAATGATGCATCTTGGTCCATTGAAGAACCGTACCTCTTATCAGCATCAGGATTGAGTAATGTTGTTCTAATTGATCAAGGGGAAAAGGTACAAGTTTTATTCGATGTTGTAGATGTTTATGGAGATGCTATTTCATATGGAATCTTCACTGATTTCAAGGTAGGTTCTGGTGCTTCACTTTCCTCCACATTACTAGATGGGCGCCTTGCTTTGGCCGGAATCTCCAATGAAGGTTCACAAATAATAATCATCGACAATACCGGAGAATTCGATTTGATGGTGCTGGCAGATACTGACCCCGAAAAAGAATCAATTTCAGAACCATCCCTCTGGGAGAAATTGTTGAAGCCATTACCCGGAGATGATGCTATGAAAGAGAAGATTGGAATTGGCATTATATCTGCCTTTGTCGTTATGTTATTACTGGTATCAATGGTCATCCGCAGAGCCAATAGAAAGGCCATTACAGTACCAACAAAGACTGCTAAGAAATTAAAATCCGAGTCGATTGAAATCATGCTCAGCGAAAGTGATCTGGAAGAAGATGCTGAACTGGAAGTCTCCTTAGACTCTACCCCTTTAGTTGAAGAAGAAGAATCAAGATTGCAGGATAGTCTTGAAGAGGCAGTGGAAGCAGACGAAGCGAGTGAAAGACTACGCAGAAGGATGCAACGGGTCAAGGAAGCGGAATATGCAGAAAAGGGTCTCCCCTTACCTCCTGTTCTTTCAGGCCTACCTTTACCTCCACCTCCTATGGGTATTGGAATAGAGGCAACAACTGACCTTGAAGGAGCACTGGATTCAAAAGAAGTCCCACTTATTGATGGAATGGATCTACTCCCTCCTCCTGGAGCAATGGATGCTCCTTCTTTGCCTGCTCTTGGAGGCCCCCCCCCTCCTCGTGGTGTTACAAATTTACCAGCATTAGAAAGGCAAGCAAATTGCGATGATTGTGAAGCATCCTTCACAGTCAAAGATTTAATGCGTAAGAGGGTAAAATGTCCCATTTGTAATAAATCAATAGAAATGTGAGGCTAAATCATGAAAGCAATCGTTTTGGCCGCAGGCAGAGGTTCTCGACTCGGAGGTTTAACTGATAGTCGATGTAAGGTCATGCTTCCTGTTGCGGGAAGGCCAATTATCGAATGGGTCTTAATGGAATTATCTGAAGCGGGAGTGAAGGAAGCAATAATCGTCCATGGGTATGCAGGTTCTCGTATTTTGTCTCACTTGGGTAGTGGCAGATCTTTAGGGATGAAACTATCTTTTGTTAAACAGAAATCCCCTCATGGAACTCTTGGGGCGGCGATGGACGCCTTGCATGATTTGCCGCTTGATGAGGATATAATTTTGGTAAATGGAGATAATATTGTTTCAGCCTCTGCTATTGGCCGCTTAATTTCATCAGAAGGACCCTGTCTTCTTGTCTCAGAACATGATCATCCCGAAGAATTTGGAGTTGTAACATTAAATGGAAATATGGTTGAGGAAATCCTTGAGAAACCATCTCCACATGAAGTAGTAGGTCGAGTAGTAAGTACTGGAGCATTGAAATTTCCGGTGCTTTGGAGAGAGGAATTTGAAAGGACGGTTAATGCAGGCATGGTCGGACTGCCAGATGCATTAAGGAATCTGCTGGATAACGACGTTCCAATCCAATCTATCAGGACGGATACTTGGGTTGATGTCGACCATCCTTGGGACTTGATAAAAATGAATGCAATTCTTCTCGATAGGGTTCCGCCTTCAATCTCCAAGGATGCAGATATTCATTCCACTGCAGTTATTACTGGCAGAGTTCATATTGGAACTGGTTGTATTATTAGACCTGGCACTGTTATTGAAGGTCCAGTTCATATTGGCGATAATTGTGATATTGGCCCAATGGCAGTGATTACTGGTTCAACAACTATTGGATCAGGTACAAGGATTGGTCCATTTTCCCGAATCCGCTCAAGTTTTCTAATGGAAGATGTTCAGGTTGATTCCGGTACATGGTTACAACGCTCAGTGATTGGCCCAGCAAGTGTGCTTAGAAGCCATGTTCATGTTGATGTCGGGGAAACACACAAAACCGGAAAGGTTGGAGAGATACATGTGAGAAGACTAGGTTTAGTAACCGGAGAGGCTTGCACTATCGAACATGGAGTTGTCTCAGCACCTGGTACTATTTTGGGTTCAAGAGTTGTTGTTCAGAGAAGAGTTAGGATTTCAGGAGAACATGCAAGCGGCTCTGAAATTCAATCAGGAGGCATTTGAATGT